>OHTJ01000784.1_pt1 | contig 11518 bp, 10 predicted proteins | sample 1578921 | NCBI WGS metagenome assembly OHTJ01 (sample SAMEA3879582, study PRJEB24766) | human gut metagenome | biome: human-associated habitat; feature: feces | place: USA | collected 1985/1987
GTCTTTCAGTTATGGAAAGAGAAAACAGAAAGTCTTTGATGACTTCTCGCTAGCATTGGACAAAGGTTCAGTTTACGGCCTTTTAGGGAAGAACGGTACAGGTAAATCTACTTTGCTTTATTTAATGACAGGTTTGCTTCGTCCTCAGGCCGGACGGGTGCTTTACAAAGGGGTGGATGTTTCCATGCGCTATCCCCTGACTTTGCAGGACATGTTTCTAGTGCCTGAAGAATTTGCTTTGCCATCAGTCAGTTTGAAACAATACTTGAAGCTGAATACTCCGTTTTATCCGAATTTCAGCAATGAACTCTTGAGCACTTGCCTTCGTGATTTTGATATGAATGAAGATATTCATTTGGGCGAGCTTTCGATGGGACAGAAGAAGAAAGCATTTATGTGCTTTGCATTAGCTACCAATACCTCTTTGTTGGTAATGGACGAGCCCAGCAACGGATTGGATATTCCTTCTAAAAGTCAGTTTCGTAAAGTAATCGCTTCGGGCATGACCGATGAAAAATCAGTCATCATCTCTACGCACCAGGTGAGAGATATTGACAGCCTGCTGGATCATGTGGTTATTATTGACGGTACCCGCGTATTGTTGAATGCATCGGTAAAGACCATCTGTGACAAAGTCTATTTTGCAGAGCAAGGCATGAATGAACCGACGGACACAGCACTCTATGTCCAGCCGTCCGTCCAGGGAAACAGTGTCATCTTCCCGAACACTGAGAATGAGGAAACGAATTTGAATCTGGAAGTATTATTCAACGCTATGCTGGCAGAGAGAGAAAAAATGCAAACCATGTTTAACAAGTAACACACACAAACATTATGGATACGAATAACTTCTTTAGCTTTTCGCGTATTGCAATGGTAATGAAACGCGAGATTATGGAAAATTGGAAAACGAATCTTTATCGTTTGATAGGAATTTATGCTGCATTCGCCTTGGTAATGATACTTCATATGTGGACAATGAGTTCTGGTAGGTCTTCTCAGATATCGTTTACTACTTATTGTTCTAATATAATGGGAACCTTTGCTTTTATCATCGGTATTTTTGGCATTGTCTATGCTGCTAACATTATGGAAAATATGATTACAAAAGAAAAACGTATCGCTTTTCTGATGCTTCCGGCGACTATGATAGAGAAATTTGTAGCACGATTTTTAATTGTTACGGTAGGGATGGCCGCAGCCATTATAGTTGCCGCTTCATTGGCAGAGATTACGCGTTATCTTGTACTTCCTTTGTTTAATTTGCCCGAGGCATTCCATCAATCAGTGTTGTACCATCTTCTTTCTATGGCTGCTATAGATGGAGAACAGGTATTTAGGGGATCGGGATCCGCTTTGAATATGTCCTACCAGAACTGGCTGGGTGAGCTGTGCGGATGGGCTTTCTTGGTGTGGTCACATTCACTTTATATTCTAGGGGGGAGTTATTGGTACAAGAAACCTTTTTTCAAGACATTGGGTACATTGATGCTTATTTCTATTCTGTGTTCGGTCTTGTCAGTACATATCATATCATGGGTAGGCAATGACGGTATGCGTAGTTTCGCCGAATGGCTGGAAGCTAATTTCCAGTGGGTGACATTAAACAAGTTACTTTCCTTAGGGGTGGCGTTCTTCAGTGCATTCACCATGTTCAACTGGTGGCTGAGTTACCGGCTCTTTACCCGTTCACAAGTTATTAAACCCAAATTCCGTTTGCTATGAAATTTAAAGAAAGTAAATCCATTTACTTGCAGATAGCTGACCGGATATGTGATGAAATCCTGCAAGGACAATATACGGAAGAAGAGCGTATTCCATCGGTCAGAGAATACGCCGCCACAGTGGAGGTGAATGCAAATACGGTGGTCCGCACGTATGATTACCTTCAGGGACAAGAGATCATTCACAATAAACGCGGCATTGGTTATTTTGTATCGGCAGGGGCTAAAGACCGGATTATTGCTTTACGGAAAAATACATTCCTGCATGAAGACCTGCCTGAGTTTTTCAGACAAGTGAAGACATTGGATATTCCCATGAAGGAGATAGAAAAAATGTATAAGGAATATCTGACTCAACAATGACACAACACCAAGCACATCTACGACAACACATACACAACATCGGTTAGATAAAGAAATCCCGGCAGAGCGATGACTCGCCGGGATTTCTTATATCCGGTTACTTGTCTGCTATAAAAATTGTAGTCCAGTATAACCATTCGGTTGCAGCTCGGAGGATATCGGGATTGATAGATTGGGTGTTATCTTTGGGATGATGGTAATAACCGCCTCCCAAGGCCCATAAGTCTATACATGGATAGCCGGCTTTCATAAAGACTGCACCGTCTGTGCGAGGGCGGGTCAGGAAATGAGTTTCACTAGTGAACAGACGTCGATGTACATACCTATCATTGGCTTTCTCTGATAGCTCAGCCAGTTCGGGGTATTTATAGTGATAATTCGCTCCTAGCATCTCACCTACACCCACTTGTTCCAGATTCAGGATTGCTACCACTTTGTTTTGGGGCACAAGGGAATGGTTGGTGTAGTAGGTACTTCCGGTGAGTCCGGCCTCCTCGCCGTCCACACTCATAAAGATGATGCTGCGTTTCGGTTTTATCTTTGATTTTGCCAGTGCTTCGGCTACTCCCAGCATGGCAGCGGAGGAAGAATTGTTGTCATTCGCTCCTTCAATTAGGAAAGGAATCATTCCTAAGTGGTCCAGATGGGCGGAAATGATTACATATTCATTGCATAGTATAGGATCACTGCCTTTGATCATGCCCAAAATATTTTTTCCAGTAGCATTGGGATTATAGGTAGCATTCATTTTGATGTGGGCTCTCTTTCCGGTATGGAAAGAGGCAGGCTTCTGAGTCTTATAAATCTGCCGGATAGTCTCTTTATAAGTCTTGCCTGTTCCCCTGAAAATATCATTGACCACAGTGTCTGTAACATGACAATAGACAAATCCTGGATTATAGGGGGCATTTGGACCGGGAACCCATTTGTATAACAAGCCTGCCGCACCATGGGCTGCAGCGTTGTTCAGCTTGGTTTGGTGCAAAGTATGTTTGTACCACATGGCCAGTGAATCGGGGTTACGGCTTATATTGGGTGTTTCTCCCTCTACCAGCACAATCTTGCCTTTTACATCTATGTCTTTGTAATCATCATATCCTAATTCGGGTGCTGTAACGCCAAATCCGGCATATACCACATCGGCTGTCACTTCTCCGTTACTGGTCATTCCTCCGGCAAACCAACCATCTGCCCAAGGGTATGTCTTGGAGATCCATACAGTTTTTTTCTTGTCTTGGGTGACAGGAAATAGGATATCCATAGTGCTTCCCGGTTGTATCTCTACACAAGGGTGGGGGAATAGCTGTATGTAGGAACCATTCTCACCACGAGGTATTAGTTTCCACTCTTTAAAATATCCTTTTACGATATCTACAGCTTTAGCCATTCCGGGCGAACCTGCGAGTCGTCCCTCCAAGGCCGGGTCTGAAAGTTGCTTTACATAACCGAAAATCTTTTCGGTAGTGATGTTACGATGCATGGCATCAAGGTACATTTCTTCATCAGTCATGGTAGCCGTTCTTCTTTGGGCGGATGAAGACAGGGAGCCCAATGCAAGAATTGCAGATAACAAGAGGAGTCCTTTTTTCATGTTAATATGTTGATTTAAGATTCGGTTCTAAAGATAAAAAGAAAAGATCAGATTCCTGTTTATCTCCTTGTAAAAATCTTAAGTTCGTATTTCTTGATATAAATCAAACCGTTACATCGTGAAAAGTCTGTACCTTTGCACCCCGAAAATCAAGGGTAACAAGTGGACGTAATTCAAGAACCGAGAAGTGTACGAAAGAACCTTGCCAGACTGGCGGTTCCTATTTTCATTGAAACATTGCTGATTATGATGCTGGGCGCGGTAGATACCGTGATGCTGAGTCAGTATTCAGACAATAGTGTGGCTGCCGTCGGGGTGGTCAACCAGCTCATCATGTTTGCTTTCCTGATATTCGAGGTGATTAATATAGGAACTTCCGTACTCTGTTCGCAATATTTGGGAGCAAGAATGCACAAGAATATGGTGCAGGTGGTGGGAGTATCATTGATACTCAATTTGGTGTTCGGCCTGTTTGTCAGTGCTATTCTGCATTACGGAGCCACTTCTCTGCTATCTATGATGGGACTTCGTCCCGAACTGATGGAATATGGAGTGAGTTACATGAAGATAGTAGGGGCATTCGCTTTTTTTCAAGCCATATCTCTGACTATTTCTGCCTCTTTGCGTAGTGCTAACAAAGCGGTTTATCCCATGATGGTAACGGTAGTTGTGAATATTCTGAATATCATCGGTAACTATTCGCTGATTTTCGGTAAGTTCGGCATGCCGGCTTTGGGAGTGGAAGGTGCGGCTATCTCTACAGCATTTGCCCGAGGGGTATCTATGGTGATACTTTTTGTAATTCTTTTCCGCAAGCATATTCCCAGATTTCCGTTATCCTATTTTTGCCCCTTCCCGTTTGTCGAGCTGAAAAACCTGTTGAAAATCGGAGTCCCCTCGGCCGGAGAAAATATGTCCTACAGTTTCTCTCAGGTAGTATTGACCTATTTTATTAATATGTTGGGGAATGAAGCGCTGGCTACCCGTACCTATGTGGTGAATATAGTGATGTTCGTTTATTTGTTTGCTATTGCCATGGCACAAGGCGGAGCCATCTGTATCGGACATCTGGTAGGTGAAAGGAAAATTCATGCAGCCTATCTGTTAGGCAAATATGTGATGCGTATTTCTATTTTGGTTTCTTTGGTTTTATCCTGTATCTGGGCTTTGATGGGGCATACCTTGTTTAGCTGGTTGACAGATAATCCGGAAATTATCCGTCTGGGTACTATTATCCTGTTTATTGATGTGATTTTGGAAGTGGGACGGGCTATTAATATTTATGCGACGAATGCTTTACGTGCAACGGGTGATGTAAATTATCCGTTTTATGTAGGATTTGTTGTTCAGTGGAGTGTTGCCGTAGGTTGTGGTTTCTTGTTCGGCATTCATTGGGGATGGGGATTGGTAGGTATGTGGTGTGCGTTTGTGCTGGATGAAAATCTTCGTGGTATTATCTTTGTACAGCGTTGGAACAGTCTGAAATGGACTAAAAAGGGATTTGTGAAATAAATCTTCATTTTCGCAAACTTTATGCATCTTCAGACCGTTAAACTCAAGAAAAAGAATTAATTTTGCAGTCTGATAATTATCAAAGAATATAATATGGAGCTCGATTTACTCACGGCAATATCACCTATTGACGGTCGATACAGAGGAAAAGCGGGAGCTTTGGCCTCTTATTTTTCTGAATTTGCACTCATCAAGTACCGTGTGCAGGTAGAAATTGAATACTTTATCACTCTGTGTGAACTACCGTTGCCACAGCTGAAAAGCTTTGATCATGCACGTTTTGATGCATTGCGCGCTATTTATAAGAATTTTTCAGAAGCTGATGCACAGCGTATTAAAGAGATAGAAAGTGTAACAAACCACGATGTAAAGGCTGTAGAATATTTCATCAAAGAAGAATTCGATAAGTTGGGCGGAATGGAGGAATACAAGGAATTCATTCATTTCGGATTGACATCACAGGACATAAACAATACTTCTGTACCTTTGTCTATAAAGGAGGCATTGGAACAAGTGTACTATCCGCAAATTGAAGAGCTGATTGCTCAGTTGACTACATACGCTGAAGAATGGGCAAATATCCCTATGTTGGCAAAAACACATGGGCAGCCTGCTTCTCCTACTCGCCTGGGTAAAGAAATCATGGTTTTCGTTTATCGTCTGAATCGTCAGCTGGCTGTATTGAAAGCTTGTCCTGTCACGGCTAAATTCGGTGGTGCGACGGGTAATTACAATGCACATCATGTAGCTTATCCCGAATATGACTGGAAAGCATTCGGAAATCAGTTCGTGGCAGAGAAGCTGGGGTTGGAACGTGAGGAATATACTACTCAGATTTCTAATTATGATAATCTGGGAGCCATCTTTGATGCCATGAAGCGCATCAATACCATTATGATTGACATGAACCGCGACTTTTGGCAGTACATCTCTATGGAGTACTTCAAACAGAAGATTAAAGCGGGCGAAGTCGGTTCCAGCGCTATGCCGCACAAAGTAAACCCCATCGACTTCGAAAATGCAGAGGGTAACCTGGGGATGGCAAATGCTATTCTGGAGCATCTTTCTTCTAAGTTGCCTGTTTCCCGCTTGCAACGTGACTTGACAGACTCTACTGTGTTGCGTAACGTCGGTGTACCTTTCGGTCACATTGTGATTGCTATCCAAAGTTCGTTGAAAGGTCTGCGTAAACTGTTGCTGAATGAGAAAGCAATCTATGCCGACTTGGATAATTGTTGGAGTGTGGTGGCGGAAGCTATCCAGACTATTTTGCGCCGCGAAGCCTATCCTCATCCGTATGAGGCATTGAAAGCTTTGACCCGTACAAACCAAGCTATCACAGAAGGGGCTATTAAAGAATTCATAGAAACACTAAATGTAAGCGAAGATATTAAAAAGGAACTGCGAGTGATTACACCGCATAATTATACAGGTATTTAAAAAATAGTTAGTTGGATTTTAATCAAAAAAGCCCGAGAGGGCGTTATACATTAATTAATAAACAAAAGGAAAACCATGAGTACAGAAAATGAAAGCAGACAAGAAGGTGCTGCAAATGAAGAAAACCAGAATGTAAGCCGTGATGGTGGTTATAAGTCTTATAACAGAGACAGTAATTACAACAGATACAACAACGACGGCGAACAGCGTCCTTACCGTCCTCGTACGAACAGCTATAATCGCGAAGGTGGCGACCGTCCTTACCGTTCTTCTTATAACAACGGTGACCGTCCTTCCTATAATCGCTATAATAATAATGGTGACCGTCCGCAACGTCCCCGCTTTAATCCTAACAGTGAGGATGGAGGAGAACAACGTTCATACCGTCCTCGTACAAATTATAATCGTGAAGGTGGTGAGCAGCGTCCATATACTCCGCGCCCTCGTTTCAATAATGGTGAGGAAGGTGGTGAACGTCAATACCGTCCCCGTACAAACTATAATCGCGAAGGTGGTGAGCAGCGTCCTTATACTCCGCGTCCCCGCACCGGAGGATATAATCGCGAAGGTGGTGAGCAGCGTCCATATACTCCGCGTCCCCGTTTTAACAGCGGTGAAGGTGGTGAACAGCGTTCTTACACTCCGCGTCCTCGTACCGGCGGTTATAATCAAGGCGGCGACCGTCCTTATCGTCCTCGTACCGGTGGTTATCAAGGTGGTGGATACAATCGTCCCTATCGCCCCCGTACGGCTGATTATAACCCGAATGCAAAGTATAGTCTGAAGAAACAGATTGAATATAAAGATATATTGACCGATCCAAATGAGCCGATTCGTCTGAACAAGTTCTTGGCTAATGCAGGTATATGTTCCCGTCGTGAGGCTGATGAGTTTATTACAGCAGGTGTAGTCAGTGTAAATGGTGAAGTGGTAACCGAATTAGGTACTAAGATCAAGCGTACTGACGAAGTGAAGTTCCATGACGAACCGGTAAGTATTGAACGTAAAACTTATATTTTGTTGAATAAACCGAAGGATTGTGTGACTACTTCTGATGATCCTCAGGAACGTAAGACTGTAATGGATTTTGTGAAAGGTGCTTGTAAGGAGCGTATTTATCCAGTTGGGCGTTTGGATCGTAATACTACCGGTGTATTACTGTTAACTAACGATGGTGATTTGGCTTCCAAGCTGACTCATCCTAAGTATTTGAAGAAGAAGATTTATCATGTATATTGTGATAAGAATGTAACCAAGGCAGATCTTGACCAGATTGCAGCAGGTGTGACATTGGATGATGGAGAGATCCATGCAGATGCCATCAGCTATGCATCGGAAACAGACAAATCACAAGTCGGTATTGAAATCCATTCCGGAAAGAACCGTATTGTGCGTCGTATTTTTGAATCCTTGGGATATAAGGTAATCAAGCTGGACCGCGTTTATTTTGCTGGCCTGACTAAAAAAGGTTTGCGTCGCGGTGACTGGCGTTACCTGACGGAACAAGAAGTGAACATGCTCCGCATGGGCTCATTTGAATAATAAACAATAAAGAGACAAAACAATGGAAAAAATTAGTAGAACAAAGATTGTTGACTTGCTGAAGCGCCGTGATTTTGGTGCGATGGTCAATGTAAAAGGTTGGGTTCGTACCCGCCGCGGTAGCAAACAGGTAAATTTTATCGCCCTGAATGACGGTTCTACAATAAATAATGTGCAGATTGTTGTTGATTTGGCAAACTTTGACGAAGAAATGTTGAAGCAGATCACCACCGGTGCATGTATCAGTGTGAACGGTGAGTTGACCGAATCCATTGGCTCTGGTCAGGCTGCCGAAGTTCAAGCGCGTGGAATCGAAGTATTAGGTACTTGTGATAATACTTATCCGTTACAGAAGAAAGGTCATACGATGGAGTTTCTTCGTGAGATCGCTCATTTGCGTCCCCGTACCAATACATTTGGAGCTGTATTCCGCATCCGCCACAACATGGCTATCGCTATCCATAAGTTCTTCCATGAACGTGGTTTCTTCTATTTTCATACACCTATTATCACAGCATCCGATTGTGAAGGTGCGGGACAGATGTTCCAGGTTACTACCAAGAATCTTTATGATTTGAAGAAAGATGAAAACGGAGCGATTATTTATGATGATGATTTCTTTGGCAAACAAGCCAGTTTGACGGTTTCCGGACAGTTGGAAGGTGAATTGGCTGCTACTGCTTTGGGGGCTATTTATACATTTGGACCTACATTCCGTGCGGAGAACTCCAATACGCCGCGTCACTTGGCCGAGTTTTGGATGATTGAACCTGAGGTTGCGTTCAATGATATTACTGATAATATGGATTTGGCCGAAGACTTTATTAAATATTGTGTACAGTGGGCGCTTGACAACTGCTATGATGATGTGAAGTTCTTGAACGATATGTTCGATAAAGGATTGATAGAACGTTTGCAGGGCGTGCTGAAGGAAGAATTTGTCCGTCTGCCTTATACGGAAGGTATCAAGATACTGGAGGAAGCTGTAGTAAAAGGTCATAAATTTGAATTCCCGGTATATTGGGGAGTAGACTTAGCCTCTGAACATGAACGTTATTTGGTGGAAGAGCACTTTAAACGTCCTGTAATCCTGACAGACTATCCGAAAGAAATCAAAGCATTCTATATGAAGCAGAATGAGGATGGAAAGACGGTGCGTGCAATGGATGTATTATTCCCGAAGATTGGCGAAATAATAGGTGGGTCTGAACGTGAGGCTGATTATGACAAATTGATGACCCGCATTCAGGAACTGGGAATTCCGATGAAGGATATGTGGTGGTATCTGGATACCCGCAAGTTTGGTTCATGTCCTCATTCTGGTTTTGGACTTGGTTTTGAACGGTTGTTGCTGTTTGTTACCGGTATGACCAATATTCGTGATGTGATACCTTTCCCACGTACTCCGCGTAATGCTGAATTCTAATTGTTGGAAATAATAATTCAAAAAATCCTGCCCTATAACATAGAGCAGGATTTTTTTTGTGTTTAACTGTAAAAAAGTTATTTGAAAAGCAGAAAGTTTGAAAAATTTTTCTAATTTTGTTGTATCCACATAACGCAATTTGTTAACTAAATATATACAGCTATGAAACGGAAAAAATTATTCCTACTGATGATAGCATTCTTGCTAATCGGTACTTCGCGTGTAGTGGGACAGGAAAAATCGGATGTAACCCCTGTCAACTTGAAAGGAATTTGGCAGATGTGCTTTTATGTATCAGGTACTCCTCAGGTGCCGGGTGAGTTGAAACCAAGTAATTCTTTTAAAATTTTGTCTGATGACGGCAAGTTTACCAATATGACCATGATTCCTAATCATGGAGCTATTATTATTGGTTCCGGTACCTATCGGCAGACTGCTCCTAATGCTTATACAGAGCATGTGGAGAAAAATCTGCATCTTCCACAATTGGTAGGTGTGGATAATATTTTGGAATTTGAGATGAAGGGGGGCGATGTCATGGTACTGAAGTTTTTTGTGAAAACGGATAAGGATGGAAATGAAATCAATTCTTGGTATTATGAAACTTGGAAACGGGTGAAAATGCCTCCTGTTTATCCCAAGGATTTGGTCAGATAAGTTTGAATCTTTGTTTATAAACAAAGGATAGTCATTGGGGAGGGGCTGCTCTTTCATTTTTTGAAAGCGTGGTCCCTATCTATATGGTGGGATATGTGTCTTGTTTATATGATTACTTGTTTGGATACTTAAATGAAAGGTGTCTATGTATTAATTGTTTCCAATAAAATGATGTAGTGAGTAACTGTTACCTGTTTGCAGGTTGCTTAAATATACGGTAAAATTCCTGTAATCTCTTCTTAATTTGCACAGAATTTCAAAAAATGTGCTATTCTTCATCACTTTTATGCCTTTTCGAGAACAAAAATTGGAAATAATCGTTAACTTTGTCGCCAATAACAGAAATAGAAAAGGAGATTAATGTCTAAACTTTATATAATAGCGGGGTGTAACGGAGCTGGTAAAACGACTGCTTCGTATACGGTATTACCCGAAATTTTAGAGTGCCGTGAATTTGTCAATGCCGATGAAATCGCCAAGGGACTTTCTCCTTTTAACCCCTCAAGTGTAGCAATCGAAGCGGGACGACTGATGCTGAAACGCATCGGAGAACTGTTGTCAGCCGGAGTCAGTTTTTCTGTTGAAACTACATTGTCTACCCGTTCTTATATCAATCTTATCCAGCAGGCACAAAATCAAGGATATAGTGTCAGCCTTATTTATTTTTGGCTGAATTCGCCTGAACTGGCTATAGAGCGAGTGAAACAGCGTGTTGCCAACGGAGGGCATGATGTACCTGCTCCCATTATCCGTCGTCGTTATCGTTCGGGGTTGGAAAACTTTTTCCGTATTTATATGCCTTGCGTGGATTATTGGATGCTTGCGGACAATAGCTGCACACCGCGTGTTATTGTGGCGGACGCCTTCCGTTTGGGAGATGAGGTCCATATCTATAATCAAGAACTTTTTACTAAAATCAGAAGTTATGTCAACTGAAGAAGAATATAAGGAATTAAGTGCGAAGTTGCGTTATGGTTTAGAATTAGCGGAACAGCGGTTGATAGAGGAAACTGCACGGCGCGAAGGGACACTGTGTTATGGTCGTCCCGATGGAAAAGTAGTTCGGATCTCAGCAACTGAACTTTTAAAGCTTCGTCAGTCCGGTGGAAACAATGCGGCATCTGTGGCTGTTTGTACTTGCTCTGAGATGGAGAGTGGCTGGAATCGTTGAAAATATATGAATAACTGTATATGTATAGGGAAGAATCAAAATCTCTTCCCTATGTTTTTTAGTCCGTTATTCAAAGCCTAGATGTGGTTATA
>OHTJ01000786.1_pt1 | contig 11494 bp, 7 predicted proteins | sample 1578921 | NCBI WGS metagenome assembly OHTJ01 (sample SAMEA3879582, study PRJEB24766) | human gut metagenome | biome: human-associated habitat; feature: feces | place: USA | collected 1985/1987
GTTTGCACTATCTTTGCATCCAATTAACTGAACAATAACTAAAAAAACAAGATAACACTATGGCATTAAAAGCTGGTATCGTGGGCCTTCCCAACGTAGGAAAATCCACTCTTTTCAACTGCTTGAGCAGCGCAAAGGCACAAGCGGCAAACTTCCCGTTCTGTACAATCGACGCCCAAATGGGGCAAGTGTCCGTACCCGACGAACGACTGACGAAGCTCGCCGAGCTGGTTCACCCGGGGCGTATCGTACCTGCCGTGTGCGACATCGTCGACATTGCCGGACTGGTGAAGGGCGCCAGCAAAGGTGAAGGACTCGGCAACCAGTTCTTGGGCAACATCCGCGAGTGCGACGCCATCATTCACGTGCTGCGCTGCTTCGACAACGGCAACATCGTCCACGTGGACGGTTCGGTGAACCCCGTGCGCGACAAGGAAATCATCGACACAGAGCTGCAACTGAAGGACCTCGACACGGTGGAAAACCGCATCAAGCGTGTAGAGAAGATTGCCAAAGTGGGTGGCGACAAGGCGGCAAAGATAGAGTACGAACTCCTGCTCCGCTACAAGGATGCCCTGGAACAAGGACAAAGCGCCCGCACCGTCATCCCACAGAACGACGACGAGGAACAATGTGCCAAGCAGATGTTCCTGCTCACCACCAAACCTGTGCTCTACGTCTGCAACGTGGATGACGTCAGTGCCGCCAGCGGCAACCAGTACGTAGAGCAGGTGCGTGAAGCCATCAAGGGCGAGGATGCGGAACTCATCATCATCTCCGCCCAGACCGAAGCCGACATCGCCGAACTGGAGACATACGAAGAAAAGCAGATGTTCCTCGAAGACCTGGGACTGAAAGAGAGCGGCTGCAACCGTTTGATTAAAGCTATCTACAGCCTGCTGAACCTCGAAACCTTCATCACTGCCGGAGAGATGGAAGTAAAGGCATGGACCTATCGCAAGGGATGGAAAGCGCCGCAATGCGCCGGCGTTATCCATACGGATTTCGAGAAAGGGTTTATCCGGGCAGAGGTCATCAAGTATGAGGATTATATCAAGTATGGCAGCGAAACAGCCGTGCGCGAAGCCGGAAAGTTGGGTGTGGAAGGTAAGGAATACGTGGTGCAGGATGGGGACATCATGCACTTCAGGTTCAATGTGTAATGATATTCATTCCAGATGGCAATGTACTTTCTTTGTACATTGCCATTTTCTAATAAACTCCATACAATAACAATATGAAACAGATTATCTTCCTTTTATTCTTATTGTCCTGTACTGCCGTTTATGCACAACAGCAAGACTCAGTAACCATTCACGGACGGGTGACTGATTACAACGGACAGCCGATAGACAGTGCCAGCGTCTGGTGGCAAAACCCGCAGTTCAATGACATCATAGAAGCCATAACCGACAAAGACGGGCATTACACGGCCCGTATACCCAAAGGGAAATATCAAAGTGCAGCCTCTATTTATCTGCCCTCCTATGCGCACATTGCCATGAAAAGCGGGCTGCCCGAGACTGAACACCGCCTGGAGTTCTGGGCCTGGGATTTCATCGCCGACCGCGACACTACACTCGACATACGTTATCATCGTATGGAAGCTTATGGCCTGCGTGCTTTCTGCATCCCCGGAGCCATGCCTACTTATCAGATATACGTCCGTCCCATGAGCTTGACACGTACCTACCAATGGATGAAAGAAACAAAGCCCGAGTCATTGGTACACGGTGAAAACCTGAGTGACATTGAGCAACAAGAACAAAACAAAGAAGCCAGAGAATGCCAGATGGCTCCCCGCCCCGGGCAACTGAAAGTCACCGTCTGGATAGACGGCGAGAAAGTCCCCGTGCTGATGAAGCAGGAAATAAAAGAATATTTCGACAGCAACGAATATGGCAACGCCTATCTATTGACAGTAGACATGCCCAAGCATCCCAAAAAAGACCTTCCCTACCGTATCTTCAAAGTAGAGCTGGAAGACATGGAAAACGGTGACCGGGGCGAAGGGCTTTACTATATGGAAAAGGAAAACTACGTTCAATAAACCATACACAACAAATGGCAAACAGTAATCTGAAATACCTCATAGCAGGTACCGGCGGCGTAGGCGGAAGCATCGCCGCCTTTCTTTCATTATCCGGCAAAGACGTCACTTGCATTGCACGTGGCGAACACCTTGCCGCCATACGCGGGAACGGTCTGCAACTGCACTCCGATTTGAAAGGTGAACATTGTCTGAAAGTGGCGGCATTTACCGCAGAAGAATTCCAAGGCAAAGCGGATGTTATCTTCGTCTGCGTCAAAGGTTATTCCGTAGACTCCATTACGGAACTCATCAAACGTGCCTCACACGAGCGTACAGTGGTAATCCCCATCCTGAATGTTTACGGAACCGGTCCCCGTATCCAGCGGTTGGTCCCCGGCGTCACGGTGCTCGACGGCTGCATCTACATCGTAGGATTCGTATCCGGACGGGGAGAAATCACGCAGATGGGAAAGATTTTCCGGCTCGTCTACGGAGCACACCGCAGCACGATTGTTTCCCGTGAAACATTGGAAGCCGTGCAACGCGATTTGCAGGAAAGCGGCATCAAAGCCGACATCTCCGACGACATCGACCGGGACACATTCGTCAAGTGGTCGTTCATCTCCGCTATGGCAGTCACCGGAGCCTACTATGACGTGCCTATGGGCGAAGTACAGAAACCGGGGAAGGTGCGCGATACCTTCATCGGACTGTCACAAGAGAGCGCAGCTTTGGGCCGAAAATTGGGTATAGAATTCAAGGAAGACATCGTGGAGTACAACCTCAAAGTAATAGACAAACTCGCCCCTGAAAGTACCGCCTCCATGCAGAAAGATATGGCCAAAGGACATCAGAGCGAAGTACAAGGCTTGTTGTTCGACATGATTACGGCTGCAGAGGAACAAGGGATTGAGGTGCTGACGTATAGGATGGTGGCGGAGAAATTCAAATAAACTGCCACGATGAACTGCCAAACGAGATAATTTCATACCTTTGTCCCGAACAACCCCGTAATTCAGTAATTTAATTCTTCATAAATATGTTATCATTACTCACCATCAACTGGAATCCCGACCCCGAACTGTTCAAGTTCTTCGGCATATCCATCCGCTACTACGGACTGTTATGGATTATCGGTCTTGCTCTTGCCTACTTCATCGTGCAACGCCAGTATAGCGACCGCAGAATAGACGAAAAGAAATTCGAACCTCTCTTCTTCTATTGCTTCTTCGGCATACTGATAGGCGCACGACTGGGCCACTGCATATTTTACGACTGGGCCTACTACCAGGACCATTTCCTCGAGATGATTCTCCCCATAAAAATCCTGCCGGACGGCAGTTGGAAAATGACGGGCTACACCGGCCTTGCCAGCCACGGAGGCACGCTGGGCCTGATTATCGCCCTCTGGATGTACTGCCGCAAGACGAAGATGCACTACATGGACGTGCTCGACATGATAGCTGTTGCCACTCCCATCACCGCCTGCTGCATCCGCCTTGCCAACCTGATGAACTCCGAAATCATCGGCAAACCGACCGACGTGCCCTGGGCATTCATCTTTGAACGGGAAGACATGTTGCCCCGCCATCCGGCACAGCTCTATGAAGCCATCGCCTACTTCATCTTCTTCTTAGGGATGGTCTGGCTATACAAACGCGGACAGAAAAAACAAGAAACCAAACTTGAAACAGACTTCAGCACCACCAAGCAGAAATCAACCGCCGTGCAGGCCGAAGCCTCCCTGCCCTATCACCGCGGTTTCTTCTTCGGACTCTGCCTGACGGAAATATTCACCTTCCGCTTCTTCATCGAGTTCCTGAAAGAAAACCAGGTGAACTTTGAGGACAGCATGACGCTGAACATGGGCCAGTGGCTCAGTATCCCGTTTGTGATTATCGGGGTGTATTTCATGTGTTTCTACGGGAAGAAAGCTTCCAAATAAACATTTCAGCCCTACATAAGCAACATACCCACCCCTTTCATCCGTGCAGATTTCTCTACTTTTACGGCATCGAAACAGTAACCGTAAATCATATATTTATCATGAAAGAGAGACAACTGATGAAAGGGGCAGCTTTTATGCTGCTGGCAGCAACTGCCACCCTGCCTGCGCATGCCCAACTGAAAACAAATGCCGGCGTGCAATACTTGCTTTCCCAGCCGAAAGACATGAGCCAGGATTTTCTGGACTTCAGCAACACCTATTTCTTTGCCGACAGCCTGGTATCGTTCGACACCTCCACCGGCAAGGGGACTGTCCAATGGAAACGCCAGCAACTGATGCCCCGCCAGGCATTCAATGCAAACACCTACCTGCACCAGCCCCTCCAGTCGCTGGACTTCCCGGAGACGGCCTACGACAACAATCCGCAATTGACGTTCACCGTCGAACCGGTCAGCGAACGTACCCTCCGCATCCGTATGCTTACCTCGCCCATCGTACCGAAAGAAGATGCCGACGACCCCATGCTCATAGGAAAGCCTGCCGACGGACGCTCCTTCTGGAAAGCCGAGAAGACGGACAAAGGTACGCTGTACACCTCCCGATACGGCAGCCTGCTCATCCAGAACTATCCCTGGCGCCTGGTACTGAAAGACGCCGACGGACGCCTGCTGACACAGACCCGTTGCTGGAGCGACAACGACTCCACGCAGGTCAAGGTACCTCCATTCAGCTTCATCAAGCGCGGCTCGGACAACTCACGCAGCATCAATCCCGTATTCAGCCTCGCGCCGAACGAGAAAATCTACGGTTGCGGCGAGTCCGCCACCGCACTGAACAAGGCCGGGCAGAAGGTCAACCTCTTTGTCACCGACCCACAAGGGCCCGAAACCCCAGATATGTACAAGCCCATCCCCTTCTTCTTCAGCAACCGTGGCTACGGCATGTTCATGCACACTTCCGCCCCCGTGACCTGCGACTTCGGCTGTTCCTACATCGGAGCCACCAAACTCTTTATGGCAGACGAGGCGATGGACATCTTCATCTTTCTGGGCTCGCCAAAGGAGATGCTGAGCGAATACACCGCACTGGTAGGACGGCCCGAAATGCCCCCCTTGTGGAGCTTCGGCACCTGGATGAGCCGCATCACCTACTTCAGCGAAGCAGAAGGCCGCGATGTAGCCCGGAAACTGCGTGAGAACAAGATACCGAGTGATGTCATCCACTTCGATACCGGCTGGTTCGGCGTGGACTGGCAATGCGACTACGCCTTTGCCGCCGACCGCTTCGACAATCCCCGGCAGATGCTCACCGACCTAAGGTCACAAGGCTTCCGTACCTGCCTCTGGCAACTCCCCTACTTTACCCCGAAGAATAAGTTCTTCCCCGAGCTGGTGGAACGCGGTCTGTACGTACGCAACGGCAAAGGACAGCTTCCCTACGAGGACGTGGTGCTGGACTTCACCAATCCCGAAACCGTGCAGTGGTATCAAGAGAAGCTCGGCAATCTGATTGAAATGGGTGTAGGCGCCATCAAAGTAGACTTCGGTGAAGGTGCTCCGCTGGATGCCATCTATGCCAACGGCCGTAGCGGACTATACGAACACAACCTCTATCCCCTGCGCTACAACAAGACCGTGGCCGACATCATCAAGAAGCTGCACGGCGAAAACATCATCTGGGCACGCTCCGCATGGGCAGGCTCACAACGCTACCCATTGCACTGGGGCGGTGATGCCGCAACTACCGAAACCGGTTTCGAGGGAACCATCCGCAGTGGCCTCTCCATCGGACTGAGCGGATTCTGCTTCTGGAGCAATGACATAGGCGGCTTCGTGACCCAAAGCCCCGAAAGCCTCTACCGCCGCTGGTTACCCTTCGGCTTCCTCACCAGCCACAGCCGCGTGCACGGAGCACCTCCCACCGAACCGTGGTACTACGGGAAAGAGTTCACAGACTATTTCCGCCGTTGTGCCGAACTGAAGTACAAACTGATGCCCTACGTATATGCACAATCCAAAGAGTGCACCGAGAACGGCTGGCCGATGCTCCGCGCCCTGCTGCTGGAGTATCCCGACGACCCGGGTGCATGGCTGGTAGAGGACGAGTACATGTTCGGCTCCAACCTCCTCGTGGCACCCATGCTCGAAGAGGGCAGCGGACGGGATGTCTACCTCCCCGGACGGCAGAAATGGATAGACTACCAGACCGGAAAGGTGTATGCTCCGGGATGGAACCATATCGAGTGCGGCACCCTGCCCATCGTCATTCTTGTAAAGGACGGTTCGGCCATCCCCCATATCCCCGTGGCACAATGTACAGACCAGATGAAATGGGACAAGATTACGTGGAAGAAGTATCTGGCAGACGAAAAGAAAGCTGAAGGATTGCTCTGCCTGCCGCAGGACGGACAGTTACAACGGATATCAATCCCATAACCGGTATATCAAACACATTAAACCCTAATACCCCATGCGAAACAAATTATTACTCCTCGCCTTGCCCCTGCTGTTCGGCTTGCAGGCAAGCGCGCAACACACACAAGCCTTTCAAGATACCACGCTCAGTGACGAACAGCGCGTGGAACATCTTCTCTCCATCCTGACATTGGATGAAAAGATAAACCTTCTTTCCACCGACCTCGGTGTCCCCCGCTTCAACATTCCCCGTTGCGGACACTACGAAGGACTGCACGGGCTGACCCTCGGCGGTCCTGCCATGTGGGGTGGACGCCAAAGAACGGAAGACGGGAAAGTAGTCCCTACCGACTGCCCCACCACCATATTCCCCCAGTCCTACGGTCTGGGCTCCACATGGGACACCGATTTGGTGCAGAAAGTAGCGGAACAAGCCGCTGAAGAAGCCCGCTACTACATGCAGACCACCGGCAACAAGCGTCATGCCCTCGTGATGCGCGCTCCGAATGCCGACCTTGCCCGCGACCCGCGCTGGGGACGTACCGAGGAGAGTTTCGGAGAAGATGCTTTCCTCACCGCCCAACTCACCATTGCCAGCGTACGCGGCCTGCAAGGCAATCATCCCCGCTACTGGAAAACCGCCTCTCTGATGAAGCATTTCCTTGCCAACAGCAACGAGGACGGACGGGACAGCACTTCCTCCGACTTCGACACGCGCTTGTTCCATGAATACTATGCTTATCCTTTCTATAAAGGCATCACCGAGGGAGGCAGCCGTGCCTTCATGGCCGCCTACAACAGTTGGAACGGCATCCCCATGTCCATCCATCCCTGCCTCGAAGAGATTACCCGCAAGCAGTGGGGCAACAACGGTATCATCTGTACGGACGGCGGTGCCCTGAAACTGCTGATTGAAGCGCACAAGAGTTTTCCGAGCTTTGCGGAGGGTGCTGCTGCCGTAGTAAAAGCCACCACAGGACAATTTCTCGACGCATACGTTCCTTACGTCAAGGAAGCTCTGGAAAAGGGATTACTGACCGAAGTCGACATCGACAAGGCTATCCGCGGGAACATCTTCGTCGCCCTCAAGCTCGGCTTGCTGGACGGGGACAACTCCCGTAACCCTTATCTCTCTATCGGAAAGAACAGTACGGAGACACCGCCTTTCATGACAGCAGAAGCCCGCAGGCTGGCACGGGAAGTCACCGCCAAGTCTGTGGTGTTATTGAAAAACAAAAAACTCCTGCCACTCGATGCCGGAAAGCTGCGTAAAATAGCCGTTATAGGCCCGTATTCGGACAAAATCGTGCAAGACTGGTATAGTGGTACCCCGCCTTACGAAACAACGATTCTGAGTGGCATACGCAATGCTGTGAAAGAAGGAACCGAAATCATCCACGCCGAAGACAACCGCATGGGCCAGGCAGAAAAGGCTGCTGCAGCCGCCGACGTTGCCATCGTGTGTGTAGGAAACCATCCTTACGGCACACGTGCGGACTGGAAGTTCTCTCCCGTCCCCAGTGACGGCCGCGAAGCCGTGGACCGCAAATCGCTGATGCTGCCCGATGAAGACTTGGTGAAGCTGGTGCTCAAAGCCAATCCCAATACCATACTGGTGCTCGTCAGCAGTTTCCCCTACACCATCAACTGGAGCCAGGAGCACGTGCCTGCCATCGTCCACATCACCCACTGCAGCCAGGAGCAGGGCAACGGACTGGCCGACGTACTCTTCGGCAAGGTAAATCCAGCCGGACGTACCGTACAGACGTGGGTGAAAGACATCACTGACCTACCCGACATAATGGACTACGACATCCGCAACGGACGTACGTATATGTACCACCAAGGCCCTGTGCTCTATCCTTTCGGCTATGGTCTGAGCTATTCCGACTTTACGTACGAGAAGATTGAATCCGTCAAGCAAGACAAGAAGAACATCCGCGTGACGGTATCAGTGAAGAATACCAGCGGACGCGACGGAGAAGAAGTCGTACAGCTCTATGCCAGCTATCCGGACTCCAAAGTGGAACGTCCTTCCAAGCAGTTGCGCGCCTTCAGGCGTATCCCCATCAAGGCCGGCGAAACCCGGAAAGTGACGCTTACCGTGCCCAAAGAAGAGCTCGGCTATTGGAACGAAGGAAAGCAGATGTTCGTTGTAGAACCCGGAACGGTGAAGCTGCTGATAGGGGCTTCATCGGAAGATATACGGTTGGAGGGAAAGATCAGGCTATAAGAATGAAAAAGCCATCCCTTAACATACCGACTATAAAAATTAGCGAGTTATGCCACAACAACGTGGCAAACCCGCTAATTACATATTTGCAAGCATAAATGAAGTACAAGGTCACTTTACAATAAACTCATATCTTCCTGCCGCCAGTTCCACCACCCGTACATTCTCGGCCTTGTCAGGTAAAGTGAGTGTAGCTGTACTGTTAGCGGGCACTGTAACTTCATAATGCACACATTTCCCTTTCCATTCCCAGCGAGAAACAATTTCACCGTAAGGCGACCGATGACGAGCTTCAAACCGTTTCAATCCCTTTATGAAATGGGGACGGAGCAGAATGTTTTGAAAACCAGGTTGCACGGGATCAGGGAAAATACCTCCCAGCCCCTTGTAGAACCAAGCACCTATTTCACCGAACATCATATGATTGTCCGAGATGTCACGAGTAGCCTGCAAATCCCAGTTCTCGAGCAGCGTAGTGGCACCGTTCACCATCCACCAACCCCATGAAGGATAAGTGTCCTGTACAGCCACCTTATAAGCTGTTTCAGCATAACCATTTTCGCTGAGTGCATTCAGAATAGCTTTAGCTCCTAATACACCCACATCCAAGTGAAAACCGTCCTCCTCTACCTTATGTGCCAAGTTAGCTGCCACTTTTCCTATCAACTCTTCGGGCACAATCTTCCATTGCAAGGGAACACTCAATTCGGTTTGTGAACCTTCGGCATAGATGCCTGTTTCTCGATTCAGGAACTTATCATTGACAGCTTGCTTTATCTCCTCCGACAAGGCATTATAATATTCGTAATCGGCCTGTTTGCCGAAGAGTTTGGCAGCAGCGGCCAAAATCTTGGTATCTACATAAAAGTAGACCGAGGAAGTCAGCTCTTTATTGGATTTTGACTTCACCGGCACCCAGTCTCCGCGCCCCCACGTAGTGAGATGATTGTTAGAGATACGCTCCACATAATCCACATAACGTTTGATGCTCTCGTAACAATCGCTCAAGGGCTTGCTATCACCGTAGAAGAGGTAGATATTCCAAGGGATGATGGCAATAGTACTAGTCCAGTCCAGCCCGTTGTCTGTACCATATCCCCATCCACCAGTTGGAATAATATCGGGCAGCACTCCGTTGGGCTGCTGTTCGTCACGATGGTCGGCCAACCATTTTTCGTAAACGGTAATTCCATCAAAGTTATAAAATGCTGCCTCAATGGCAAAATGACCGTCACCAGTCCAACCGTTCTTCTCGCGCTGAGGGCAATCGGTGGGGTAGCCCATCAGATTGGAAAGGTAAGAGTGATTGGCAGCATGGAGCAGCTTGCCTATCAGTGGGCTCGAAGATTCCAAGCTACCTACTGCCGGCACATCACTGTGCATGAAGTAAGCAATCAAGCTGTTTTGGTCAAGCTCAATAGGCTTATCTGCCACTACCTCCACATAACGAAATCCCTTGTAATTAAATCGGGGCATGAACTCATCCTCTTCTCCACTCAGAATGAGAATGTCCGTCTGAAAAGGGTCTTTCTCCTTATCGCCTCGAAAGTAGACATCAATGTTCGAGAGATCGAGGCGGCCATTTGGATGTAAGCGTTCGCCATGTTTGATTCTGACCTCCGTTCCCCGTTCACCCGAAACATGAATACAAGTCACACCGGACATATTTTGCCCGAAATCATAGATGTATGTTTTCTCGTCCACTTTGCGGAAAGAGACGGCGGGGAAAATCTTTACATTACGGATGGGATGTACTTGCTGGGCAGTGACATTGGAAGAAGGTACACTCCGATAGGCTACTCCGCGCCACTTGGAATCATCGAATTCCGGAGTGCTCCATCCTTTCTGCTCCAGACGTGCATCGTAGTGCTCGCCAGTATAGATACTATTAAAAGTGATTGCACCCGACGCTGTCCGCCAACTGAGATCGGTGGGAATAGTCTCCACGCTTCCATCGGTGTAGGTAATGCGCAAGTCCAGACAGAAAGTGGGACGGTTGCGCCAAGGGGCACGGTCGAAGTCCCACACTGCTTTGGATTGATGGTTATACCAGCCGTTACCCAAAAGTACGCCAATAGCGTTGTCACCATTCTGTAATTGTGAAGTCACATCATAAGCCACATACAAGTTGCGGCGATCAAAGCGGGTATAAAGAGGGGCAAGGCAGTGGTCTCCTACCTTCTCGCCATTGATGTAAAGCTCATATAGTCCAGCAGCGGCAATATAAGCACGCGCTGACTTTACCTTTTTGCCGGTCTTGAACTCTTTTCGGAAGTAAGGGGCAGACCCATAATGAATATCCTTGCCATCGCCAATCCAAGCACCTTGCCAATGTTGCATCCCCATCATGCCCGTTTCAAAGTAAGAGACAGGAGAAGCAGTCTCCTTATATTCCATGTCGCTGCAGATTACTTTCCAATAATATCTAGTGAAAGGCTGCAGTTTTTTGCCCGCATAGGCCACAAGCTGATTACGGGAATCGTTCTTTCCACTATCCCACATCCTGCCACAGCCATTGACCACATTCAACGAGTCTTCGTCTACCACAATCCGCCAGGAAGTCTGCACAGCTCCCTGCCTACCATCTTCCATCCGCCAAGAAAGGCGTGGAACGGGATTATCCAAACCTATAGGTCTGTCAAGATGTTCGCTCCTCAGATCAACCAAACGAACCGGAGTCTGCCCTTGTACAGTAATGCAAGCAAAGAATGTGAATAGAAGCAGTATATTTCTTTTCATAACTCCATTGTTTATCTATTCCGTAGTAATCACCAGTTCCTTGCCCTCCCTCAGTTGGTCATGGGTGATAAAGTAACCGTCAATCTTTTTACCGTCATAAGTAATGTCAATAATCTTCTTGCCGCTTC
>OHTJ01000793.1_pt1 | contig 11392 bp, 9 predicted proteins | sample 1578921 | NCBI WGS metagenome assembly OHTJ01 (sample SAMEA3879582, study PRJEB24766) | human gut metagenome | biome: human-associated habitat; feature: feces | place: USA | collected 1985/1987
CGTACTTCTCGATGATGTCCGACAAGCGCTGCGCCAGCGGCACCCCGCGGCGGCGGATGCCCACCAGCACCACGTTTTCCAGCGGCATCAGCTGCTCCATCATCTCGTGCGCCATACGCGTCAGGGCGCGGTTCATCGCGTCGCCCGCCATCAGCTGGGCTTTCGGAATGCCTGCCTGCATGTTCATCATCGTCGGAATCCTCCTCTTTTTTCCCTCTGCTGATTTTCCCCGCGTGCTTTGGGGCAAATCAGCGGCATTTTGCCAAAAAGAAAGCGCCTTTCCCGTCGGATGCCGCAGGAAAAGGCGCAATGTTTCGCATATTCAGTCTGACCGCGCGGTCGGGCGCAGGCAGCTCTGGTTCTGTCGGTTCGCTGCGTGCCTTTCCAGCCTCTCGTGCTGGGATTAAAGGATTGCTTTGAGTACCGCGGGACAGTATAGCACACTTTGCCGTGCTTGTAAAGCGGAAATTTCGCACTTTTCCCCACTTCTCCGCAAAAAAATTCGCTTTTCTGCCCGCTGATGATGTCTGCTTTCGCTCATGCGCCATAATTTCCCGTGTCAAACTGCGCAGAAGCGTAATTTGCCCTCTTGCCCCTCTTGCATTAAGGCGTTGCTGCCCGAAGAAACCGTTTCCCCCGCCGAAATGGTGGAGATTCTGAAGAAGTAATCCCATTTCGCCCAAAAGGTGGGCAAAAAATCCCGCTTCCAAAAGGCGCGAAAGCTGAAAAAGTCCCCGGCAAAGCCTTGACAAAGCGAAGAAAATCCGATATACTGTAAAGGCTGTATTGTAGCACCCCGGCGGATGTCTGTCCTCCGGTTACGAAATTTGATTTGTAAGGAGTGTTGAACATGTTCCGTACCTACCAGCCCAAGAAGCGTCAGCGCAGCAAAGTGCACGGCTTCCGCGCGCGTATGGCCACCAAGAACGGTCGCCGCGTGCTCTCCGCCCGTCGTCGTCGCGGCCGCAAGTCCCTGACCGTCTGATTGAGAGAATTTTCTTTCAGGCTTATTCAGAGACGCTGAATGTGCCAGACGCCACAGGACAGCAGGATTGTCCAATGACAATCCGCGCTCCATTCGTGGATGAAGCGCGCCCGATGTACCCGCGAGGTACGCTTCCGGGCGCGCTTTTCCTTTACTTCGGGTTCATCCTATTTCCGGATTCACCTGCGCCATCTGCTTGCGCATTCGCGTCCAGAAATAGCATCATACGCCCATCATTCAATCGAGAACAGAGGACTGTAACCCAATGGAAAGACGCTATCGGCTGCAAAAAAACAAGGCGTTCCAATATGTCTACCACCGTGGACGGAGCGCCGCTTGTCGGGATTTGGTCATGCTCGTCGCCAAAGGTCGGGGCATGAAGGTCGGCTTTTCCGTCAGCAAGAAGGTTGGCAACGCTGTGACCCGCAATAAGGTCAAGCGCCGCCTGCGCGAATGCTTCCGGCCCTATCTGGGGGATGTGAAAAGCGGCCTGTACGTCGTCGTCGCCAGACCCTCAGCCGCTACTGCCAGCTTTTCCTCGCTGCAGAAGGATGTGCGCTACCTGCTGAAAAAGCACGGTGTGGAATGGAACGGAATGGCAGTGGTCAATGACTACAACGCCGACTATCCGCTGGACTTCTATAATTTCTTCAAGGAGATAGGATGCCATTACATCCAGTTTGCCCCCATCGTGGAGCGCATTGCCCCTCATGGGGACGGACGCCATCTTGCCTCCCTGGCAGACAAGGAAAAGAGCACGCAGCTGGCAGACTTTTCCGTCACGCCGGAACAATGGGGAGACTTCCTATGCGCCTTGTTCGACGAATGGGTAAAGCAGGACGTGGGTACTTACTACATACAGTTATTCGACTCTACCCTTGCCAACTGGATAGGCGAACAACCGGGTGTATGTTCCATGGCAAAGACTTGCGGCCATGCAGGCGTCATGGAGTTCAACGGAGACGTATATGCGTGCGACCATTTTGTTTTCCCCGAATATAAACTGGGCAACATCCATCAGAATACACTGGTGGAGATGATGTACGGAGAACGGCAACAAGCCTTCGGACTGATGAAGCAACAATCTCTCCCCACCCAATGCAGGGAGTGCGAATGGCTGTTTGCCTGCAACGGCGAATGTCCAAAGAACCGTTTTGCACGTACAGCCGACGGAGAGCCGGGACTGAATTACCTTTGTGCAGGATATCATAAGTTCTTCAGTCACGCAGCCCCATACATGGACTTTATGAAGAACGAACTGATGAACCGGCGTCCGCCTGCAAACATTATGGAAGCAATAAGAAACAATGCCATAAAGCCATAAGCCCACAAGCGATGACAATGAAATTCAAAGACATTACTTAATAATTGATTATATGAAGATTACATTTAAGAAAGGTTTGCTTGCGGCCATTGCCGCACTGACAGTCTGCTCTGCGCGTGCAGACGAAGGAATGTGGTTGTTGCAACTGATGAAGCAGCAGAACTCCATCGACATGATGAAAAAGCAAGGACTGAAGCTGGAGGCTGACGACCTTTACAATCCCAACGGCGTGTCACTGAAAGATGCTGTAGGTATCTTTGGCGGTGGCTGTACCGGCGAAATCATCTCTCCGGAAGGACTGATTCTGACCAATCACCATTGCGGATACGGTGCCATACAGCAGCACAGCAGCGTGGAACACGATTATCTGACAGATGGTTTCTGGGCCATGAACCGCAGTGAAGAACTGCCCACCCCGGGATTGAAATTCCGTTTCGTGCACCGCATTGTAGACATCACCGACCTTGTCAACGCTAAAATAAAGGCAGGCGAAGTGACGGAAATCGATGCACTGACTTCCCCGTTCCTCAACAAACTGGCAAAAGAGGAACTGGAGAAGAGCGATTTGAAGGGTAAACCGGGCATTGAAGTGCGCGCACTCCCCTTCTATGCAGGAAACAAATTCTATATGTTCTATTATAAGGTATACAGCGACGTGCGTATGGTTGCCGCTCCTCCCTCCTCGGTAGGTAAGTTTGGCGGTGAGACCGACAACTGGATGTGGCCGCGCCACACGGGCGACTTCTCCATGTTCCGTATCTATGCCGATGCCAACGGAGAGCCGGCTGAATACAGTGAAAGCAACGTACCCCTGAAAACCCCGAAGTTCCTGCCCATCTCCATCAAAGGTCTGAACGAAGGTGACTACGCCATGATTATGGGCTTCCCCGGCAGCACAGAACGTTACCTCACCCAGAGCGAAGTGAAACAACGCATGAACGCCGTGAATCAGGCAATGATTGATATGCGCGGCGTACGCCTCGAAGTGCTGCGCAAGTATATGGATGCCAGTGACAAGACCCGCATCCAGTATGCCAGCAAGTTTGCCGGAAGCAGTAACTACTGGAAGAACTCCATCGGTATGAACAAGGCAATCATCGACAATGACGTGTTGGGCGCCAAAGCCGAAATCGAGAAAAAGTATGCCGCCTTTGCCCAAGGAAAACCCGAATACGAGGGTGTGGTAGAGAAAATTGATGCCATCATCGAGAAAAGCACCCCCACGCTGCGCCAGCTCTACTATACCAACGAAGCATTGCGCGGTGCTATCGAATTCGGCAGTACCTACCTTATCATGGATAACATAAAGAAAGCGCTCGAAGAGAAGAACGACTCATTGCTGCAAGCTTCGAAGAAGCAGTTGGAAAATGCATACGATGGTATCCACAATAAAGACTACGACCACGAAGTGGACCGCGCCGTAGCCAAAGCCATCCTGCCCGCCCTTGCCAAGGCACTGAACGCCGACGAGCTGCCCTCCTTCTACCAAACCATCAACGGAGAGTTCAAGGGCGACTACAACACATACGTAGACAACATTTACGACAACTCCATCCTCTCCAACCGCAAGAACCTAGATAAATTCCTGGCAAAGCCCACCGTGAAAGCCATCGAGAAAGACCCTGCTACGGCTTACTCGCGCTCCAAGAACGAAAAGCTGCAGGAACTCGGAAAGCAATACATGGAACTGGAAAGCGGAATGGAACTGCTCCACAAGGCCTACATCCGTGGCTTGGGTGAAATGAAACAGCCCGTCCCCTCCTATCCGGATGCCAACTTCACCATGCGTCTGACCTATGGTAATGTAAAATCATACAGCCCACGCGATGCCGTACACTACGACTACTATACCACTACCGACGGTATCCTTGAAAAAGAGAATCCCGAAGACCGTGAATTCGTGGTACCCGCCAAGCTGAAAGAACTGATTCAAAAGAAAGACTTCGGACGCTACGCCATGGCAGACGGCACCATGCCGGTTTGCTTCCTCACGACGAACGACATCACCGGCGGTAACTCCGGCAGCCCCGTCATCAATGGCGAAGGACAGCTCATCGGTACTGCTTTCGACGGCAACTGGGAATCTCTGAGCGGTGACATCAACTTCAACAATGACCTGCAGCGTTGCATTGCACTGGATATACGCTACGTGCTCTTCATCCTCGACAAACTGGGCAATTGCAGTCATCTGATAAAAGAAATGAACATTATAGAATAAATTAAAGCCTCTGAGAGATTACCTCCCATACTGAATGGCATTCAGTCGTATAGTGAATGCCATTCAGTCGTATACTTAACCCTATTCAGTCGTATACTGAATAGCCCCCCTCTCAGATGCTCTTCTAACGCACATCACCATGAAAAGAATCCTATTATCATTATTCATTACATCTTCTGTCCTTGCCGCACACGCCGACGAAGGTATGTGGATGCTCACCGACCTGCAAAAGCAGAACGAAGTAGCCATGACGGAACTCGGACTGCTCATCCCCACCAACCAAATCTACAATCCCGACGGCATTGCCCTGAAGGATGCCGTGGTGCATTTCGGCGGTGGCTGTACCGGCGAAGTCATCTCTGCCGAAGGCCTGGTACTGACCAACCACCACTGCGGCTATGGCGCCATACAGCAACACAGCTCGGTGGAACACGACTACCTGACCGACGGTTTCTGGGCTATGTCCCGCGAAGAGGAGCTTCCCTGCAAGGGACTCACCGTCACCTACATCGACCGGATACTGGACGTGACAGACTACGTAAACGAACAACTGAAAACCGACGACGACCCGAACGGCACCAATTATCTGTCTCCCAAATACCTGAAGACAGTAGCCGACCGCTTCGCCAAGTCCGAAGGCATCGCCCTGACACCTGGCCGCAAACTGGAACTGAAAGCCTTCTACGGTGGAAACAGATACTATCTGTTCGTAAAGACCACCTATAGCGACATCCGCATGGTAGGCGCTCCCCCCTCCTCCATCGGCAAGTTCGGCGCAGACACCGACAACTGGATGTGGCCCCGCCACACGGGAGATTTCTCCATGTTCCGCATCTATGCCGACAAAGACGGGAAACCCGCCGCTTACAGCAAAGACAACGTTCCCCTAAAAGTGAAGAAACATCTCACCATCAGCCTTGACGGCTATCGCGAGGGCGACTTTACCTTCGTCATGGGATTCCCCGGACGCAACTGGCGCTACATGATTTCCGACGAGGTGGAAGAGCGTATGCAAACCACCAACTTCATGCGCCACCACGTGCGCGATGTCCGCCAGAAAGCTCTGATGAAACAAATGTTGCAAGACGATGCCGTACGCATCCACTATGCCAGCAAGTATGCATCTTCTGCCAACTACTGGAAAAATGCCATCGGTATGAACGAAGGTCTCGTCCGTCTGAAAGTATTGGACACTAAACGTGCACAGCAAGAGGCACTTCTGGCACGCGGACGCTCGCTGAACGACAATAGCTATCAGCAAGCATTCGACCAGATACGCGCCATCGTAAAGCAACGCCGTCCAGCCCTCTACCACCAGCAAGCCATTCAAGAAGCACTGGTGACGGGACTCGATTTCATGCGTATCCCCAGCACCGCAGGACTGGTATCTGCCTTGAAGAACAAGGACAAGAAACAGATTGCAGCAGCTAAAGACAGCCTTCAGAAGGCAGCCGACCGCTACTTTGCCTCTGTCCCCTTCCCCGAAGTGGAACGTATTGTTGGCAAGGAAATGCTGAAAATCTACATGAAGTATATCCCTGCCGAACAACGCATCGGTATTTTCCAAATCATAGACAAGCGTTTCAAGGGCAACAGCGACGCTTTCATCGACGCCTGCTTTGAACATTCCATCTTCGGCAACAAGGAGAACTTTGCCAAGTTCATCCGCAAGCCCAGCCTCTACAAGATTAATACAGACTGGATGGTCTTGCTGAAATATTCCATCACGGACGGCCTGCTTCAGACCTCCATTGCCATGATGGATGCCAATAAAAACTACAATGCCGCCCACAAGGTATGGGTAAAGGGCATGATGGACATGAAACTTGCCAATGGTCAGCCCATCTATCCGGATGCCAACTCCACCTTGCGCCTGACCTACGGTCAAGTGCTCCCCTACGCTCCGGCAGACGGTGTGAAATATGATTACTACACCACTCTGAAAGGAGCTATGGAGAAGGAAGATCCCGACAATTGGGAGTTTGTAGTCCCCGCCAAACTGAAACAGCTGTATCAGGCAAAGGATTTCGGACGTTATGCCATGCCGAACGGCGAAATGCCCATCTGCTTCATTGTCAACACAGACAATACCGGTGGAAACTCCGGCAGCCCAGTGTTCAATGCCAAAGGAGAACTGATAGGTACCGGCTTTGACCGCAATTACGAAGGTTTGACTGGCGACATTGCCTTCCGTCCGTCCTCCCAACGAGCAGCATGTGTAGACATCCGCTACACCTTGTTCATCATCGACAAATACGCGGGAGCTTCGCATCTCATTGAAGAGATGACGATTAAATAATGATTTAGCGAACAAATCCTATTTTGTTATCATTACAAATAAATAAAAACAGAAAGGAAAAAATTATGGAAAAGTTTGAAGAATTGATACAATCAGAAAAGCCCGTTTTAGTTGATTTCTTTGCAACCTGGTGTGGCCCGTGCAAGGCGATGCATCCGGTACTGGAAGAACTCAAAAACGAAATAGGAGATGCTGCCCGTATCGCCAAAATAGATGTAGACCAGCACGAAGAACTTGCTGCCCGCTACCGTATACAAGCAGTACCGACATTTATCGTATTTAAGAAAGGCGAAGCCGTATGGCGCCACTCGGGTGTCATCAGCGGTAAGGATTTGAAAGCCGTTATAGAACAAAACTCTTAACAAGAAGAAATGAAGAAGATTATAGCAATGGTTGCCCTCGTGTTTTCCTGCATGCTGGCCTATGCTCAAACAAACGGAGAAGTTATCGTCATGAACAAAGCCATGTTCATCAAGGATGTGTTCGACTATGAGAAATCCCAGGACTGGAAATACAAGGGAAACAAGCCTGCCATCATAGACTTATATGCCGACTGGTGCGGACCTTGCCGCATGGTGGCTCCCATTATGAAGGAACTGGCCAAAGAGTATGCCGATAAAATCGTTGTCTACAAAGTCAATGTGGATAAGGAAAAGGAACTGGCAGCGTTGTTCAATGCAACAAGCATCCCTCTTTTTGTATTCATCCCTATGAATGGAGAGCCTCAGCTCTTCCGCGGAGCAGCCGATAAGGCTACCTACAAAAAGGCGATTGACGACTTTTTACTGAAAACAGAATAGTTCATAATAGAAAGAAAAAACTCCTGACTACCTTTACAAAAAGGCAAGTCAGGAGTTTTTGTATCCTATTCACTCAAAACACGATAGGCATCTCTTTCCATTCTCCTCCGTGTAGTTCCATCACCGATTCATACCCAGCCTTCCTCAAGGCACGCAAGGCTTCGGGACGTCCGTTGCTTATCCGTTCCGGATAGTGTGAATCACTGTTTACCTGCACACGTACACCCAAATCATGCAGGTAGGAGAAGTACCGCTCATTGGGGTAAAAAGTACCCAGGTCATGATAGGCTTTGGTATTGACCTCTACCTGATAGCCACGACGGGCAATATCTGCGAAATACGCCCTAACCAGCTCATCATACCAAGGCTCGTCCAGCAATCCCGGGCGATAGCATGCCGCATTGTAGTGCATCTTATCGGCATGGCCCACAATATCGAAACCACCCAGCTCGAGCATCCTCGTCAACCTACCATAATAGAGACGGACCACATGCTCCAAATCACTGCAGAAATGTCCGTCTACAATGGTCTTAAAGGTATCCGCAGATACATCTACATCCACCACTTCCCCTTTGTCATTGTAGAGAAGATGTACAGAACCAATACGGTAGTCCAACGGCAACTCCCTGAAACGGGCGATGGACGGATTACTCGCTTCATTCAGATAATCAATCTCCAGACCGATATACAGTTCGATACGTCCGGCATACTTCTCCTTCAGACGATGGAATTCAGATAGATAGTCGTCCATGATATCCCACTCCATAGTCCATGCCGTAGAAAAAGGCAATGGAGCATGCGATGAAAAGCCATAAGATGTAAAACCTTCACTCAATGCAAAACGCACAAAGTCCTCCATGCCGGCACGCCCGTCACAATAAAGGCTATGGCTATGATAATTCGTCAGATTTCCCACTTTCTCAGTTCTAATTTTTAATTCTTAATTTTCAATTTCGAACTTCAGTTCGATTCTATCTCACTCAGCTCCAGCCAGCGCAATGTTTTTTCGTCAATCAAGTCCGACAATTCCGGCAAACGTTTCGACTTCTCCGTCAGTTCGTCCACAGACAAAGTACCGCTGCACAAAGCCTCTTCAATTGCATTCTTTTCGGTTTCCAGGTCAGCTATCTCCTGCTCCAATTGTTCAAACTCGCGTTTTTCCTTAAAAGACATGCGCCGCTTTTCGTTCAGACGCACCTTCGCCGTCTTGTCCTCCTGAGCCTTGGCGGCTTCTTTCTCTTTCTCCTTTTCTTGATGGACTTTCGCATCTTTCCAGTCGCGATATTGTGTATAGTTGCCGGGAAAGTCGCGGATGTCCCCTTGTCCGTTGAACACTAACAGATGGTCTACCACTTTGTCCATGAAATAACGGTCGTGGCTCACCACAATCACGCATCCTTTGAAATTCTGCAAATACTCTTCCAGCACATTCAGCGTCACAATATCGAGGTCATTGGTCGGCTCATCCAGCACCAGGAAGTTGGGATTGCGCATCAGGACCGTACACAGATAGAGGCGGCGGCGTTCTCCCCCACTCAGCTTGTAGACATAGCTGTGCTGTGTCTCGGGAGTAAACAGGAAATGTTGCAGGAATTGCGATGCCGTCAGCTTCTTGCCGTTGCCCAGTTCTATGACTTCGGCAATGTCCTGCACTACATCAATCACTTTCATCTGCTCGTCAAACTGCAAGCCGTCCTGCGAGTAGTAACCGAAGCGGACCGTCTCGCCAATGTCCAGCGTACCGCTGTCTGCCTGCTCCAACCCCATCAGTATCTTGATGAAGGTCGACTTGCCCGTACCGTTATTCCCTACGATACCCATCTTTTCGTAACGGGAGAAGATGTAGGAGAAATCATCCAGAATCTTCAAGTCACCAAAGGATTTGTACAGATGGTCTGCCTCGAATATCTTACTGCCTATATAAGAAGCCTTAACGTCCAGCTTTACATTGTCGTTGTTGAAACGCTGCTTAGCCACCTTCTCCAACTCGTAAAAGGCATCCTCCCGATAGCGTGCCTTGTGCCCGCGGGCTTGCGGCATGCGGCGCATCCATTCCAGCTCTGTGCGGTAGAGGTTATTGGCACGTTCTATCTCCACAGTCTTGGCCTCGATACGCTCTTGGCGCTTCTCCAGATAATAACTGTAATTGCCTTTATACTGATAAATCTGCCGGTTGTCTATCTCTACGATTTCGGAGCATACCCGGTCGAGGAAATAACGGTCGTGCGTCACCATCAGCAAGCTGAGGTTGTTCCGGCGGAGATATTCCTCCAGCCACTCCGTCATATCGAGGTCGAGGTGGTTGGTAGGCTCGTCCAGTATCAGCAAATCGGGTTCAGTGATAAGGGTATTGGCAAGTGCCACACGCTTCAACTGCCCGCCGGACAGATGTTTTACGTGCTGACTGAAATCACGTATTTTAAGTTGAGACAGAATCTGTTTCGCCTTCTGCTCGTACTCCCAAGCTTTTTCATGGTCCATACGCACCAGAATTTCGTCCAAGCCGGGATGCCCCTCCGTTTCCATGCAACGTTCATATTCCTTGATTAACTCGACAGTACTGTTGCCATGATGGAAGCACGCTTCGAGCACGGTCAGCTCTTCGGGATATTGCGGGTCTTGTTCCAGATAACCCACACGCAAATCACGACGGAAGGAAATGGTGCCATTGTCATACCCTTCCTTGCCGGAAAGGATATTGAGCAATGTCGTCTTGCCACTGCCGTTCTTGGCTATCAACCCGACACGCTGTCCCTCGGACAAGCCCAAAGAAATATTTTCGAATAGTACCAAGTCACCGAACGACTTGGTCAAGTTTTCCACCTGAAGAATTGAATTTACTGCTGCCAATGCTTTAATAGTTGAAAAATGAAAATTGAAAGTTGAAAATCACAGTACCGAGATGACCGGACCTTAGAACAAGGAGCTGTATATCTCCGGCAGATTCACTTTACCTCCTGCCTTTACTTTGCTCCAAACCAGCTTCATGGGGTCTATCCATTCACCGGTAGACGTGTTCAGCAATATGGGCGCTTCCCGGTTTCCGTCCACCAAGGTACGCCATTCCATACCGTCCACTTCATTGGCGAAAATAACACAAAGCGCGATGCCAAAAGCCAGCCATGCATCCTTCTTCTTAGGACCGATGTTGCTTTCTTCCATCATCTGCTGCATCTTGGCAATGTCTTCCTCGGCTCCCTGGAAATCCTTCTTCAACAATTCCTTTATAGTAGTATCCACCCACTCGTATGCTTCATTAATCTGGTAGATTTCCGAAAGGCGCACCGGAATTATCTCCGCTGGATACTTCACTCCATCCTTCCGCGTTTCCAGCGAAGCGATAATCTTCTCCGCTTCTGCAACTGGCTCTCCTTTCTTCACCGTAAACGAACATTCAAAGGCAACTTCATCCGCGCCCGTTATCCATAAATGGGAAGTATAGTACGCACCTTCTTCCTCGAACATCTCCTTACTATATGCACATTCCATCCGGCCTATCCTAACCGGAATGGCAGAGGAGTTTTCCCGTAACTCTTGCTTCACGGAGTCCTTGCCATATGTAGCATTCCCTTTGAAAGCCGAAATGCGAAAATTACCGGTCCACTCATTGGGGTTATAAAAAAGGAAAGAGCCTTCCCCGTCCTCGAATTCATTCCAGTCTACCGGATAAGTCATGGAGAACCATGCCCCCGGAGAGATAAATTTCTTGCTTTGTTCCATATATAGACTAATCTTTGCAAAGACAGTTCCTACCATCTCAGCTATT
>OHTJ01000801.1_pt1 | contig 11291 bp, 9 predicted proteins | sample 1578921 | NCBI WGS metagenome assembly OHTJ01 (sample SAMEA3879582, study PRJEB24766) | human gut metagenome | biome: human-associated habitat; feature: feces | place: USA | collected 1985/1987
CCCGCGCCTCGGCTGAAAAGACCGCCGCCAATGTCGGCTGCGCCGTCTGTGAGGACGTGGACGCGCTGCTGGCGCTTGAGCCAGAGTACATCGTAGAGGCGGCCTCGGTGGAGTCGGTGCGCGCTATGGCCATCCCGGTGCTGAAACGGGGCGTCAATCTGGTCATTCTGTCCATCGGTGCCTTTGCGGATCTGGATTTCTACGCACAGGTCAAGGCAGCCGCCGTGGAGGGCGGTGCCAAGGTGCATTTGGCCAGCGGCGCTATCGGCGGCTTTGATGTGCTGCAGACCGTCACCCTGATGGCACAGGCGCAGGGCCTGCCGGAGACTGCCGGCATCGAGACCCATACCGGTGCAAAGGGCTTCCGCAACACCCCGGTGTGGGCAGAGCATCTGCTGACCGACACCGAAAAGACCACCGTGTTCACCGGCAATGCAAAGCAGGCCATTGCTACCTTCCCCCGCCGGGTGAACGTGGCAGTGGCTACCTCTCTGGCCACCACCGGCCCCGAGAGCACCGGTGTGACCATGCACTCCGTGCCCGGCTGGGTGGGCGACGACCACTGCATCACTGCCAAGATCGAGGGCGTGAAGGCTGTGGTGGATATCTGCTCTTCCACCAGCGCCATTGCGGGCTGGAGCGCCGTCTCTCTGCTGCGCAATCTGGCCTCGCCCGTCTGCTTCTACTAATATAAGGAGGAGTCCGTCATGTTTGAAAAGCTTGTTGCCATTGAGCCTGTCAGCCTGATCCCCTCTGCCGAGGAGGAGCTGCACCGCTACGCCAAAGAGGTGGTGTTGTACCGGGACGTGCCTGCCAGCGCCGACGAGATGGTGCGCCGCATCGGGGACGCCGATGCCGTGCTGCTGAGCTACACCTCCCGCATGGGCAAGGAAGTCATTGCGCAGTGCCCCAACATCCGCTATATCGGGATGTGCTGCAGCCTGTACTCTGAGGAGAGCGCCAACGTGGATATCGCCTACGCACGCACCCGGGGCATCAAGGTGCTGGGTATCCGGGATTACGGCGACCGCGGCGTTGTGGAGTATGTTCTGCACGAGCTGACCGGCCTGCTGCACGGCTTTGGGATGCCTATGCTGCGGGACGAGCCGGTGGAGATCACCGGCCTGAAGGTGGGCATCGTGGGGCTGGGCGTTTCCGGCCGGATGATCGCCGATGCGCTGCAATTTATGGGCGCAGAGATCAGTTACTTTGCCCGCAGCGCAAAGCCGGACGCCGAGGCTGCCGGTATGACCTTCAAGCCCCTGCCCCAGCTGCTGGCAGACAGCGAGGTGGTGTTCACCTGCCTGAACAAGAACGTGCTGCTGCTGGGCGAAAATGAGTTTACCCAGCTGGGTGCAGGCAAGGTACTGTTCAACACTTCCATCGGCCCCGGCTTTGACTCCGCTGCGCTGGAAAAGTGGCTCGATCTGCCCGGCACCCATTTCTTCTGCGACACCCGCGCCGCCGCAGGCCCCGTGGCCGAGGACTTCTTTGCCCGGGAAAACGTGCGCTGCGCCAATGTGTCCGCAGGCCGCACCAAGCAGGCTTTTGTGCTGCTGAGCAAAAAGGTGCTGGACAACATCCGCACCGCACTGGGCGAATAAGCGGTGCGTTTGCGCAGCCTGTTTTTCTTGCATCTTTTCTCCGATTGTGGTATGCTTTCTAGTATAAAAAGGGAGCCCGTGCAAGCGGGCTGAGAGTGGGCTGTACTGCCCTGACCTGTGACCTGATTTGGATCATGCCAACGTAGGGAGATAGCGCTTTTATCTGCGGATATGTCTTTGCGGGCATATCCGCATCTTTGCTGTAAAGGAGCATTTTACCCATGAAAACTGCATTGACCATTGCCGGCAGTGATTCCAGCGGCGGCGCCGGAATTCAGGCCGATATCAAGACCATGACCGCCAACGGCGTGTTTGCCATGAGCGCCATTACCGCCCTGACGGCACAGAACACCACCGGCGTGACCGCCATTTTTGACACCACACCGCAGTTTCTGGCGCAGCAGCTCGATGCCGTGTTCACCGATATTTACCCGGATGCGGTAAAGATCGGCATGGTATCCTCTGCCCCGCTCATCGACACCATCGCCGAGCGGCTGCATTTTTACGGCGCAAAGCACATCGTGGTGGACCCTGTGATGGTGGCCACCTCCGGCGCAAAGCTGCTGCAGGACGATGCCGTGCAGGCGCTGACCGAAAAGCTGCTGCCGCTGGCCGAGGTGCTTACCCCCAACATCCCGGAGGCTGAGATCTTGTCCGGTATGAGCATTGCAAACGCTGCCGACATGGAGGCCGCTGCCCGCACCATCAGCGAGCGCTACGGCTGCGCCGTACTGTGCAAGGGCGGCCACCAGATCAACGATGCTGACGACCTGCTGTGGCGCAATGGCACCGGCAAGTGGTTCAAGGGCAAGCGCATCGCAAACCCCAACACCCACGGCACCGGCTGCACTCTGTCCAGCGCCATTGCCTCCAATCTGGCAAAGGGCTATGACCTTGACACCGCCGTGGAGCGCGCCAAGGCCTACATTTCCGGCTGTCTGTCCGCCATGCTGGACTTAGGGCACGGCTCCGGGCCCATGGATCATACCTTTAACCTGAAGGGAGATTTTGTCCGTGACTGACCTGCCCTTTGTTTCGGCGCTGGTGCAGGCCGACCTGCCCGTGTGGGAGCAGTGTTTGCAGGCCGAGTTTTTGCAAAAGATGGAGAACGGCACCCTGAGCGAGGACTGCTTTAAAAGCTACCTCGTAGAGGACAGCCTGTATCTGCGGGAGTACGCCAAAATTTTTGCTTGGGGCATGACCAAGGCCACCACCATGGCTGCCATGCGCACTTACTATTCCCTGCTGTCCTTCGTGCAGGAGAACGAGGACCTGACCCGGCTGCGGTATCTGGAGCAGTACGGTCTGCGGGAAGCTGATATCCAGTCCCTGCCCCTGCGCCCGGAAAGCCGCGCCTATCTGGACTGCATGATCGACGCTGCCCGCACCGGCGAGGGGGAAGCTGAGTGCCTGATGGCCTGCCTGCCCTGTATGCTGAGTTACGGATGGCTGTTCCAGAAGCTTTTGCAGCGCTCCCCCGCCGTAAAGGACACCTACTACGGCGCGCTGGTGCTGGACTACGCCGGTCCCGGCTACGATGCCGCCTGCCGTGCATGGGCAGAGCGCGCCGAGGCGGCCTGCACCGGCCTTTCGCCGGAGCGTGCCGCCCGTTGCCGCGCGATCTTCCGCGCCTGCTCGGAGCACGAGCTGCGCTTCTGGGAGATGTGCGCCGCACCCCGGACGGATATTTAAGAATAAATATAGAGAACCCGGAAGGTCTGCGGACTTTCCGGGTTCTCTTCTTATAAAATCTTTATCGCAGCACCGAGAGTTCCTCAATGCCGTAGCGCTGCATCAGGGCGATGGCCGCCGGGGTGATCTCCTCGCCGCTGACCGCCACAGGGATGGCGGGCGGGCAGGACACCGTAGGCATAGCGCACACCCGCCCCAGTGCCTTGTGCACCGGGATGCGCACCTGTGCACCCAGCACCGCCTGCCGGATGGTACAGCGCTGCACCGCCTGCTGCTGCAAGGCGGCAAACTCCCCTGCCCGGTTCTCGGGGCGGGGCAGCCCGGCGGGTACGGCAGCCAGAAGCTGCTCCAGCGCCGTTTGCAGGCGCGTGTAGTCCTGCGGTGGGTTCTCCGGGGTGAACATCAGCACCACATAACGGGGGTCTGCATACTCGCACTCCAGCTGTGCGCGGCGCAAAGCCTCTGCCAGCGTCGTTCCTGTGCAGCCAAGGGCGGCGGCATCCAGCGTGAGCTTCATCGGCTCCTGCTGTGCCCCGGCAACTGCCAGCGGCACCGGGCACTGCCGCGCCGCTGCGGCCTTATTCAGGCTGCGGCGCAGACCTTCCAGCGCCACGCAGCACTGCACCAGCCGCCGGGGATAGTCCCCTGCCAGCACCGCGTTGCAGGCATCCAGCGACTGCAAAATGAGGTAAGAGGGGCTGGTAGAGCCGAACAGCGCCAGCGCGCCCCGCACAGCCGCTTCGTCCTGCACAGGGGCGTTGTGCCCCAGATGCAGATACGCACCGCCGGTGACCACCGGCAGGGTCTTGTGGGCAGAGTCGCAGCACATGGCCGCACCCTGCGCGATGGGGTGACAGTTCTGCGGCAAAAAGCGCAGATAGGCGCCGTGGGCGTTATCCACCAGCAAAGGCACGCCCTGCGCCCGGCAGACCGCCGCCAGCGCCGGGATATCCTGCACCCCGCCCAGATAATCCGGGCTGGTGACGTATACGCCAAAGGGGGTGTTCCCCTGCTGTGCCATCGCGTGCAAAGCCCCTGTCAGCGCTTCGGCTGTGACGGGGCAGCTGCACAGTGCACCCTCTGCCTGCGCAGACGGCCAAAGCCAGCGGATATCAAAATCCAGCAGCGCCGCCGCGTACAGCAGCGCCTTGTGGGCGTTGCGGGCAGCCAGCAGCACCGGGCGCTTGCCGTTTTGCGGTGCGCTTTGCAGCGCCAGAAACAGCATGGCACGGATGCACTGAGACGAGCCTTCGGTGCTGTAATAGCTGTGCGCCGTGCCGAACAGCCGGGTGGCGTTGGCTTCACTCTCGGCAATAATGCCCTCCGGCGCGTAAAGCTCGTCTGCGCCGCAGATCTCGGTGATATCCAGCGGCTCAAAGCCTAAAAGGCTCTGCCCCTTGTGGCCGGGCATGTGCAGCCGGGCGGTGCCGGACTTTGCATAGCTGCGCACAAAATCCACGATGGGGGTGGTCATGCTCATTCGCAGGCTTCGCCATCGGCGCAGGCGTTACAGGTAGAGCCCAGCTCAATGGGCACCTCAATGCCCTTGGCTGCCAGTTCCTGATTCTCGGCTACCTTGATCATGATAGCGCACTCCATGCGCTTTTTGAACAGCTCGCAGCCGTACTCGTACACGCCGGTAATGCTGCCGGTGGCGTGGTAGGAGTTGGCAGCGCAGCCGCCGGAGCAGTACAGCTTTGCCCAGCAGTCCTGACACTCCTTGCGGGCGTAGGCGTTGCAGTGCTTGAACTCATCCCGCACAGCGGTGTTGGTAACGCCCTTCCAGATATCGCCCAGCAGGTACTTGGGGTCACCCACGAACTGGTGGCAGGGGTACAGATCGCCCCAGGGGGTAACAGCCATGTACTCGGTGCCGGAGCCGCAGCCGGAGATGCGCTTATAGATGCAGGGGCCGCCGGTCAGGTCGATCATGTAGTGGTAGAAGGTAAAGCCTCTGCCCTCGCGGTCGCGCTTGATCATCTCCTTGGCAAGGATCTCGTACTGCTCCTTCAGGATGGGCAGATCGGCCTCGGTCAGGGCGCTGGGGTCGCTGGGGTCGCAGACCACCGGCTCCATGCTCAGCTCGGTAAAGCCGAGGTCTGCCATGTGGAAGATATCGTTGGTAAAGTCGGTGTTAAAGTGGGTATAGGTGCCGCGCATATAGTAGTTTTTGTCGCCGCGCTTCTTGACGAACTCCTGGAACTTGGGCACGATGCGGTCGTAGCTGCCGTTGCCTGCACAGTCCACGCGGAAGCGGTCGTTGACCTCCTTGCGGCCATCCAGACTCAGCACCACGTTGTGGCACTCCTTGTTGCAGAAGTCGATAACGTCGTCATCAATGAGCACACCGTTGGTGGTCATGGTAAAGCGGAAGTTCTTGTTATGGATCTTTTCCTGCTCACGGCAGTAGGCCACCAGCTTTTTGACCATCTCAAAGTTCATCAGCGGCTCGCCGCCAAAGAAGTCCACTTCCAGATTGCGGCGGGTGCCGCTGTTCTCGATGAGGAAGTCCATGGCGCGCTTGCCCACCTCAAAGCTCATCAGGGCGCGGTCGCCGTGGTAGCGCCCCTGCGAGGCAAAGCAGTAAGAGCAGCTCAGGTTGCAGCTATGGGCAACGTGCAGGCACAGAGCCTTTACCACGGTGTTGCGGTTCTTGAAGTCGAAGGCCATGTCCTTATAGACATCCGGGCTCCACAGCTTGCCGTTTTCCTTCAGGCTGGTCACGTCGTCGATGCACTGGCGCAGATCCTCCTCGGTCACGTCCGGGCGGCTGCCGTATTTTGCCAGCATGGCGGCAACGATCTCGTCTGCGGTATGCTCCGGGTACATGGCGATGACATCGTAGGCCACCTCGTCCACAACGTGCACCGAGCCGCTGCAGGTGTCCAGCACGATGTTATAACCGTTCAATTGATACTGATGTACCATTTTACACTCCATTCCAGATTACACAAAAAAATGCCGCCCGGCAAAGGCGGCATAGGGTTTGCAAAAATTACTTGTTGCTGTTCTCGCACTGCTGGTTAGCCACGCCGCAGGAGGTCTTGCAGGCGGACTGGCAGGAAGTCTGGCACTCGCCGCAGCCACCGGTCTTAACGCTCTTGGTCAGGTCACGAGTAGCAATAGTCTTAATACGCTCCATGATAGAAACCTCTCTAACTCTCAAAATTTTATCGCGCCGGACATAGTTCCGGTACGCTTTTATCTTGTAATAGGATATCACGCAGCGCGCCTTTTGTCAAGATTTTTTCGCTAAGCCTTTTTACCCGCCCATGGGCTGGTAGCGGGTAAGCACCGTGTGCAGCCCCAGTTCCCGGGCGCGCGCCAGTAAGTACCGGTAGCGGCACAGCAGCGCCTGCCGCTCGTAGATGCGCTGCTCGATCAGGTCCGTATCCACCTCCATATCAAACATCATCTCGTTGCGCTTCAAACAGAACAGGCATTCCTTCAGCTCCTCCTCCAGTTCCGGATGGTAGCGCTCGTGCTCGGTATCCCGCGGGACGCGGGGCGAAAGCAGGGTCTGGGCATTCTGTGTGATTCGTTCCGGCATAGGCATCCTCCTTCTGGTGCTTTGTAAGGTTTTGTACCTTCCAGTATAGGCGGTGCGGTGCGCAGAACCTGCCGAAGCGTGGCAGCGCTCCGGCATAGATGATCCGGCGCTGCTGCGGCATTTTCCAAAAAAGTACAACTTTTTTCAAAAATATGCTTGACAACTCCGGGCTTTTCCCGTATAATAGCACACGTTGAGCGGCTCACCCCCGCAAAACACAACAGAATATTGGGGATTTGCATAGTGGTAGTGCGGTAGACTCTGACTCTACTTGTGGGAGTTCGATTCTCTCATCCCCAACCAGACTAAAGCCATCTGAGGAAGTTCAGATGGCTTTTCTGTTTATATCATTCCGAACCACAGCCGCAAGGCCGTGACTCTTCAAAACTTGAAGAGTCATAACTCTATTACCACTTTGGATTTTTGAAGAGTGACGAAAAAGAAGCGCATCAGCGTTTAAAAGCTCACTCTTCAAGATGAAGAGTCATGGCCTGAAAACGCAGTTTTCTTTGCTTTTTGTTCATGACTCTTCAAAACCCCTGTGGGTCATAGGGAACTTTTGAAGAGTCACCCCTGCCGGGGCGGGACGATTTAGAATGCGCTCCGCGTTCGCTCTGCGCATAATTAGCGGAATTAGTTTTTTACTCGAGATTCAGAAAAGCCTGCGGGCTTTTCTGAATCTCCTTTTCACCAGTGGGGTCGTAACGGTCAACTGCATTTGCAATTCAGACCACCATTTAACCATTGCAGCCCTCCCCGTGAAAATGGGATAGCGGAGCGCATTTCCAATCGTTCGTACTGCACAAAAAACCGGGCAGCCCGCAGACTGCCCGGTTTTTGCTATACAGTTGACCTGCCCTGATAGGGCTTTCTTTTACAGAATGGTGATGCGGCCTGCGCCGTAGGGCTGCTCGTAGTTGAGCAGGTAGCCGGGGTATGCGGCCAGCGGGCTGTTGGCGCTGGACAGGTGCGGCAGACCCGCAGCATCTGCGCCGTCAAAGATCATAGCGTAGGTAGACATCACCAGATAATCCTCGGACACATAGTCCTTGATCAGTTCTGCGCCGTCAAACATGGCAAAGCCATCGCCCAGATTGCGCAGGGTGTAGTTCATGCCGGCCAGTGCGTAGGTAGCACCCGGGTCCAGCGGTAGATAGCTGCCGGAAGCCTTATCGTAGATCTTCACGTTCTGCACGCGCGGGGTGCCGGTGGCGCTGCCGATCCAGACGTTCTTCTCGTCGGTCTGCACCGTGTTGGGGATATCGGTGTGGATCTCGTAGGTAGCACCGGCCACCTGCAGGAAGCCGCCGTTCTCCTTGCCGTCCTTGCCTGCAAAGCGGGCTGCAAACTCCAGTGCGTCCTGGATCTGCTTGCCGGTGACCGACATCAGGCAGGCCACGTTGCCAAAGGGGCTGACCTGCTTGCAGGTCTTGAAGGTCCAGTCGCCTGCGGGCACATCGGCGCGGATGCCGCCGCCGTTCATGATGGCCACATCACAGTGCAGCTTTTCCACCTCGTTGAAGTAGGTGTAGATGCCGTCAGCCACAAAGTCGCCGAGGTTGGTCTCGGCAGAGCGGATGCGGCGCTTGCCGGTGGCGGGGTCAGAGACGTAGAAATCGCTGTCGCCCACAGCGATCTTCTCGCCCAGCATATCGTCCACGGTGTTCACCCAGCCAGTCTGCATGGCGGCGATGCCTGCGTCCATGCCTTCGTGGGTGGGAATGAGTTTGGTGGTAATGGTGCCGTCCGCAGCGATGGTCATCTCGCCAACGTTTGCAAAGTAAGAGCCGGTCTGGGTCAGGGTGACAGCCTTGCCGGAGGCATCCTGCACCTGCTTGTTCTCCATTACGGTATGGGAGTGGCCGTCGATAAAGGCGTCAAAGCCGCTGGTGTGGGCAATGACTTCCTCACTGGTCCACGGAGAGGAAGAGGGGTCTACGCCCAGATGGCCCAGACCGATGACCACATCTGCCAGAAGCTTTGCCTTATCAATGGCCTTCTGCACGGCGTCATAGAGCTTTTTGCCGTCCTCGCCGCCCTGAATATCGTAGATGTACTTGCGCTGTGCCTTATCCATAAAGTAGGCCGGGGTGGACTTGGTAAAGGTCTCGGGGGTGGTCACGCCCACAAAGGCGATGCGTCTGCCGCCGCGCACGAACACCTTGACGGAGGGCAGCACACGCAGCGTAGTGCGCAGGTCTACCCAGTTACAGGACAGGTACGGGAAATCGGCTTCCTTCATGATGGCCTTGGCGCGGTCCATGCCGTAGTCGAACTCGTGGTTGCCGGGGGTGGCGACATCGTAACCGGCAGCGTTCATCAGCTTGATGATGGAGGCACCCTCGTCCATGGAGCCGTAGGCGGTGCCCTGCACATGGTCGCCTGCATCCACCAGCAGCACATCCTTGCCGGCATTCTGATAGCTCTGCTTCAGGTCGGCAATGGCAGCGTAGGTCAGCTTGGGACTCTGCTTGTCGATGTAGGTATGGACATCGTTGGTGTACAGGATGGTAACGTCAGACTTGTCACCATACCAGCAGGCCGATGCGGCAGGCGCACCGATGGCCATGGATGCAGCGGCAGCGGTCACACCAGCAGCCTTTAAAAAGCTGCGACGGGAAATAAGTTGTTTCACAGGAAAACGACCTCCTTTTATTTTTGGCGTATCGCATTTGAGGCAGGCTCTTCCCTCCTGCCCTTTCAATAGCTCTAGCATAGCACAGAACGCCGCCGCAAACAAGCCAAAATCATTCTTTTGGCACAAATTATTTTCACGTTCCGCTTTATTTTAACATATATTGTACCATTTTTACACAAATCCCATGCAAAAAAGACCTTCCCGTGCCCTGTCGCAGAGCAGCGGAGAGGTCTTTTTTAGGGGGGTGTTGACCCGTTGCCGGATCTATCGGAGGAGAGGGAAATATCAGATAGCGTTATACTCCTTGAGGAACTTCTCAAGGTCGGTGCCCTCGATCTTCTTCAAAGCTTCCTTCAGAGCCAGACGCGGGATCAGCGGCAGATCCATGTCGGTGATCTTCTTGCCGTCGCGCAGCTTCACGGTGGCATCGATCAGGGCGCGCACATCGTAGGTGCTGCCCCAGACCTCGGGCACGCCGCGGTCGATGTTCAGCAGGGTGTTGGCCGTTGCGGTATAGGCATCCCAGCTTTCAGCCTGATAGGCCGTGGGCACGTTGCGGATCAACTTGTAGTTATAGAGTTCTGTTTCCAGGGCTTTCTGGTAGTAATCGGGGTCGCTTGGGTCCAGATCCAGGGTCTGGACCGGCATATCGTGATAGGTTTCGACCGGGTCCTCCGTTGTTTCCTCGCTGGACGCTGCAGCCGCGGATACAGCCTGCGACGACACAGCACTGGAGGTGGTGTTGCCCTGCTGGCACCCACTCATCGACAGCAGCAGGGCTGCCAGCAGGCACCCGGACAAAAGTCGTTTGTTCCATTTTCTCATCTGATTGATCTCCTTTCTTTGCAATCCGCTCATCTGTTTTTTCTTCCAAACACATCGACTGTGGAAAGACGGCTTTTCACTTCCGCAATTTCAGCATCTTGCACCAAAATTATAACATGTATGGAATACAATTTGGTTTCAAATGCATTTGCTCTGTTTCAGGAGCTGATTTTCTTTTTCAGTTTTTGAAAGATCGAAAAAAGTTTCAGCCGTTTTTTGTGCAGACCGCAAAAAAGACCGCAGTGCGCTATGCGCAACTGCGGTCTTTAAAATGGTATTTCTTATTGAAATGCTTTGTCGTAGGCTCGCAAATACCCCATCAGAATCAGGTCGTTGGCCATCAGCGCCGCATATTTGCCCACATCATTGCGATTGGTCGTGCCGCACTGGAGGATGAAGTCTGCGGTGTTGAGATAGGGGCTGGCCAGGTTTTGGGTGATGATCAGCATCTTGCACCCGCTGGACAGGATAGCGTTGCAGATGTCGGGGTATCGGGTCAGATAGCTGCCGCCCACACTGCAGATGATGGCAAAGTCTTTTTCGGTTAGGCTGCGGGCGCATTCCAGCTGGGTGGCATAGTCCATGAACAGCTCCACATAGCGGCCCATCATCATCATTTTGCTCTGGAAGTAGTGGCCGATGTCCCACAGGAAGTGGTGAGAGAAGTAGGCGGCTTTGCCGCAGTCGTGGAGCGTCTTGACAATGTCGGGGATCACCTGGGCATTTTCGGGGGCAATGGTGGTGTAGATATTGCCGATCAAAGCGTCCCTGTAGGCGCTGATGGCAGTTTCTTGGTTGTTGTGGAGCATAGTATAGAACTGGCGGGAATAGTCGGTCCGCATGGTAAAATCCCGTTCCATCCAGGACTGAAACTCCTTGAAATTGTCCATGCCCAGAAACCGACAAAAGCGGGAGATGGATGCGTTGGAAGTATAACACAGTTCTGCGATCTGGCTGAGGGCCAGCCCCTTCAGCTGGGAGT
>OHTJ01000815.1_pt1 | contig 11149 bp, 8 predicted proteins | sample 1578921 | NCBI WGS metagenome assembly OHTJ01 (sample SAMEA3879582, study PRJEB24766) | human gut metagenome | biome: human-associated habitat; feature: feces | place: USA | collected 1985/1987
ATGTGGATATGAGCAACCGCATTATGCTGTTCGATATTTTTGACCTCGGCAGTCAACTGAAAACCGTGGGTATGCTGGTCATGCTGGACGCAATTTTGAATCGTGTCATTGAAAACCACAAGCGCGGACGGCGCACATGGATCTACATTGATGAGATTTATCTGTTCTTCGCCAATGAGTACAGCAGCAACTTCCTCGAAGAAAGCTGGAAGCGTTTCCGCAAGAAAAACGCTGCCGCCACCGGCATCACGCAGAATGTCAAAGACCTGCTCTCCTCCCGCGAGGTGGAGAACATCTTTGAGAACAGCGATTTCATCCTCATGCTCAATCAGGCCAGCGGCGACCGGCAGATTCTCGCCAAACAGCTCAATATCTCCCCGCATCAGCTCTCGTATGTCACCCACAGCGGTGAAGGCGAAGGGCTGCTTTTTTATGGCAACGTTATCCTGCCCTTCGTAGACCGCTTCCCCCGCGGGGAACTCTATGACCTGCTTACCACCAAGCCACAGGAGCAGACTGCATAACAAAACAAGAAAGGAATTGCACGATGGAAAACAAACTGATGATTTTTGAAAACGAAGCCTTTGGAAAGGTGCGAACGCTGAACCTCAACGGCGAGCCGTGGTTCGTAGCCGTTGATGTGTGCAGCGTCTTAGACCTGAGCAATCCCACGATTGCAGTAAGCCGCCTTGATGAAGATGAACGGGCTAAGTTCAACTTAGGGCGTCAAGGTGATGCCACTATTGTCAACGAGCCGGGACTTTACACTTTAGTCCTTGGCTCCCGCAAGCCGGAGGCAAAGGCGTTCAAGCGCTGGATCACCCATGAGGTCATTCCGGCCATCCGCAAGCACGGCGCGTACATGACAAAATCCGTGCTGGAGCAGGTGCTGGAAAACCCGGAGCTGGTGCTGCTCATGGCGCAGCGGATGCTGGAGGAACAGCGGAAAAACGAACTGCTTCAGCAGGAGCTGCGTCTGGCAAAGCCCAAGGCGGACTTCTACGACGCCTTCATTCACCCGGAGTGCTGCACCAATCTCCGCGCCACCGCAAAGGAGCTGAAGGTGCCGGAGAAAATGTTCACCGCGTTCCTCATCCGCAAGCGCTATCTCTACCGCGCGCCCTCCGGTACGCTCCTGCCCTATGCCAAGCCCGCCAGCGACGGCCTGTTCTTCGTAAAGGACTATATCGCCGTCAACGGGCATCAGGGGGTATATACCCTTGTCACGCCCAAGGGCAAGTCGCTGTTTCTCACCATGCTGGGTGAAATCGCCTGACCTGATTCTACTATAAATAATGTAAAGGAGAGCATCACAATGGAAAAAGAAAATCTGTACCTGATCCACGGCGAGGACTACCTGCGCCACATCGAGGAAAAGCTGGAGCTGCTGTGGATGGCGACCATCCTCATGCACTACATCAAAAACGGAGCCGAGAAGGACAGCTATCTGGACCTTGTACGCAGATCCACCCTCGACTTTGACGAGCGCTGCGAGGAGATGTTCAGTTCTTGGGGCATGGCGCTCAATTACCTCAAGTCCCATGACCTTGCGGACTTGTCCGACCTCATCGAAAACGACCTGATCGAGCCGGAATACGCCGGTTACATTCCTGCGGATAATCCCTGCTGCCCCGGCGAACGCTGCTGCGAGTATGCCGAGCGCATGGAGCGCGAATATGCCGCAGAGCGTGAGGTGGACGAGGACAATGAGGACGCCGACGTATTTGAGTATGACGGAGAACCGGCCATATCTGAGCTGACCGGCGTGTGCAGGGACATCCTCACGGCTGTCGAGGGGCTTACCTCGCTTCTAAGGGATGAGTTCGACTATGCAGACTGACCGCATTTACTGCGGCGACGCCCTGACCGTGCTGAAAACCCTGCCGGACAGCTCCGTGAACTGCTGCGTAACCTCGCCGCCGTACTACGCACTGCGGGATTACGGCGTGGATGGGCAGATCGGGCGGGAGGAAACCCCGGCGCTGTATGTGGAGCGCCTGACTTCCATTTTCCGGGAGGTCAGGCGCGTTCTCACGCCGGACGGCACCCTCTGGCTCAATATCGCGGACACCTATGCCGGAAAGGGCAATCAGGGAGAAAGCCTCGACCCCAAGTACCACAACGGCAGGACCGGTCAGGCGGTCGCCCTCAACGGCAAGGTGGAGGGCTGCAAGGCAAAGGACATGATCGGCATCCCGTGGCTGCTTGCCTTTGCTCTGCGCGCAGACGGCTGGTATCTGCGCTCGGACATCATCTGGATGAAAGCGAACCCCATGCCGGAAAGCACCAAGGACAGGCCAAGCCGCTGCTATGAGCATATTTTCCTGCTGTCCAAGTCCCGCCGCTACTATTATGATGCCGCTGCCATCGCGGAGCCGGTTGCGGAAACGACAGTACGGCGCATGAAAGGCGCACGAAGCACGGCTACCAAGCACGGAAGCGGCATCCCCGGACAGCAGAATATCCAGAAAATCAATCTGCCAAGAGCTGCCGGAACCTATACGGATGCAGATATTCCACAGCTTCGCAACAAGCGGGACGTCTGGCAGATCAACACCGTGCCGTACAGGGGCGGGCATTTCGCCGCTTTCCCGCCAAAGCTGGCGGAAACCTGTCTGCTGGCAGGCTGCCCGCCCGGAGGCGTCGTGCTCGACCCCTTCCTCGGCTCCGGCACTACGGCGGCGGTGGCAAAGCAGCTCGGACGGCACTACATCGGCATTGAGCTGAATCCAGAATACTGTACGCTGGCAGAGAAACGGATCGGAGGTGTTGCGGTATGAACGCCTACACCCGGCAGGATCTGAGCGTCATGCAGGCGTGGCCGCTGGATCGGAAAATTCGCGTGACGCAGGCGAAGATCATTGAATGGTATCACCACTACGGCGGCAAGGTAGCCGTCTCCTTTTCGGGCGGCAAGGACAGCACCGTTCTGCTGGACCTTGCGCGGCGGGCGTTCCCCGACATTCCCGCCGTGTTTGTGGACACGGGGCTGGAATACCCGGAGATACGGGAGTTTGTCAAAACCGTTCCCAATGTAACATGGCTGCGCCCGGAGATGCCCTTTTCCAAGGTCATATCGGAATACGGCTATCCCGTCGTTTCCAAGGACGTGGCACGGCGCGTTCGCTATGCAAAGCGTGGCAGCCCGTGGGCGCTGTGCCATCTGAACGGATTGAACCGTGACGGTACGCCCTCAAAATACAATGAACGATACATGAAATGGCGTATCCTGCTGGATGCGCCGTTTTTCGTTTCCGATCAGTGCTGTTTCATCATGAAGGAGCGGCCCCTGCACAGATATAACCGGGAAACCGGTAGAAAGCAGATCATTGCGACCATGGCCTGTGAGAGCGCACGCCGCCAGAGCGTCTATCTCAAAATCGGATGCAACGCCTATCATAAGCGGGACCCCACCTCTCAGCCCATGTCCTTCTGGACCGAGCAGGACGTTTTGGAATATCTCAGAATCACCGGTATCCCGTATGCGTCCGTCTACGGCGAGATCGTGGAGAAAAACGGCAGGCTGACCACCACCGGCGCGAAGCGCACCGGCTGTATGTTTTGTATGTTCGGCGTTCATCTGGAGAAGCCGCCTAACCGCTTTCAGCGCATGGCGCTGACACATCCCAAGCAGTACGAGTTCTGTATCCACAAATTGGGCTGCGGCAAGGTGCTGGACTTTCTCGGCGTACCGTATGCCCCGAACGGAGGTGAATCCCTATGAGCAAACGCTCGCCCCGGCTGCTGTTTACCGACGAGGAGCTGGCAGCGCCGGAACTGAAAAAGGCTATCCGAAAAGCGGACAAGCGCATGAAGAAGCTGGAAAAGGCCGAGGCGAAGATACCCAAGAAAACCGTAAAGAAAAAGCAGCGCGTCGTTGACCCGAAAACCGGCACGGTCACAACGCGCCTTTCCTTTGAGGAGGTGGACAAGAAGCGGCCGCCCTCCAAGCTCACCCACGCCCTGCGAGACGCGCCCGGTGCGGCGGCGCTGTCTGCCGTACACCGTGAGATTCGGGAGTATGAGCAGGACAATGTGGGTGTGGAGAGCGCCCACGGCATGGAACAGGCGGCGGAGCGCGCCGTGCGACTTGCCCAGCACGCCCACCGCTCCCACAAGGAGAAGCCCTACCGCCGCGCAGACCGCGCCGAGGCCAAGGCAGACCGCGCCAACCTCCGTGCGTTGGACAAAACGGCGCAGCACCATGACCCGCAGTTTTCCAGCAATCCCTACTCCCGCTGGCAGCAGAAGCAGGCCATCAAGAGGGAGTACGCCGCCGCCAAAGCCGGAAAAAGCGCCGGGAATACGGTCAAAGCCTCCGAAGCCACGGCAAAGGCGGCGCGGAAAGCCGCAGAAGGCACAAAGAAAACCGGTGAGTTCATCGCCCGTCACAAAAAGGGCTTCCTTATCGTGGGCGGCATCGCGGCAATAATCGTCCTTATCCTCTGCACCGTTTCCTCCTGCTCCCTGCTGATTCAGGGCGGAGCAACCGGCATCAACGTATCCACCTACCCCAGTGAGGACGCGGATATGCTGGCGGCAGAGGCGCAGTATTGCGCCATGGAAGCGGAATTGCAGCAGTATCTCGACACCTACGAAAGCACGCACGATTACGATGAATACCGCTATGAGCTGGATGACATCGAGCACGACCCCTATGTGCTGATCTCCGCCGTCACCGCCCTCATGGGCAGGGAGTGGACGCTTTCCGAGGTAGGCGGCATACTCGATATGCTGTTTGAAAAGCAGTATATCTTAACGGAAACCGTCGCCACGGAAACCAGATACCGCACCGAAACGCATATCGGCTATTACACCGACGAAAACGGCAATCTGCAAAGCTACGAGTACGAGGCGGAGGTTCCCTACACCTACTATATCTGCCATGTGGAGCTGGAAAACTTCAACCTCTCCCATGTGCCGGTGCATATCATGTCCCACGATCAGCTCTCCATGTACGCCGTGTATATGAGCGTGCTGGGCAACCGCCCCGACCTGTTCCCCGGCTCCCCGTATGTGAACCGGTACTACCACACCCAGTATGAAAAGTACGAGATACCCCCGGAAGCGCTGGAGGACGCGCAGTTCGCCGCCATCATCAAGGAGGCGGAGAAGTACCTCGGCTACCCCTACGTCTGGGGCGGCAGCTCGCCCGCCACCTCCTTCGACTGCTCCGGCTTCGTTTCGTATGTCTACAACAACTGCGGCCTGCATTGGAGCTTCGGCAGGCTGGGCGCGGAGGGGCTGCGGGGCATGTGCGCCTACGTCTCCCCGGAAAGCGCCCGTCCCGGCGACCTGATCTTTTTTGAAAAGACCTACGACACCGCAGGCGCGTCCCATGTGGGCATCTATGTGGGCAATAACAGGATGCTCCACTGCGGCGACCCCATTCACTACGCTTCCATCGACACGAGCTACTGGCGAAGCCATTTTCTCCAGTTTGGCAGATTACCTTAACAACAACCATATCAACGCTAAAAGGAGGATGTTATGAACCCGCGACTTGAAAAGCTGCGTCAGGAGCGCGAGAAGCTGGCGGAAAAGCTCACATCGCTGACCGCACGGCTCAAAGCCCTGGACGAGCAGATTCTGAAGCTGGAAAACACGGATATTGTGGGCATCGTCCGCGAGAACGGGCTGACCATCGAGCAGCTGGCGGCGCTGATGGAGATGCTGGAAAAGCGTCCCACGGCGGCGCTGCCCGACGAATACAGAAAAACGGAGGATTTTGTGGATGAAGAATAAATGGAGATTTTTTGCCGTGACGCTGGCCGTCGTGCTCTGCATGACGGTCTTTTCCGTTACAGCCTATGCAGGCGGCGATATGGTCGATTCAACAATGGGCGACCCGACCATGGAAAGCCCAACTGCAACTACACAGCCGGAGAATACGAATACCGGTGAGCAGACCCCAAACGGACAGACCCTGACCGTGCTTGTGACCGAAAACGCGGACGGAAGCCATACCGTGACCATCGGGGATCGGAGCTGGACGCTTCCCGCCAAACGGGAGCAGTCCGGAAAGGTGGTCAACGTCCGCACCTATTTGAACCTGCGCACCGGCCCCGGCACGGATTACACCGTGGTCGGGCGTCTGCTCAACGGCGCGGAGGTGAAGGTGCTGGAGGAAAGCAACGGCTGGTACAAGGTGGTCGTGCCGGAGCAGACAGGCTATGTATACGGCAAATACCTTGACGTCATGAACGCGCCGACAGAAAACAGCGGAAGCGATACGGATATGGCGGGACTGCCGGAGCTGCTGCTGCAATATTACGCCGCTGCCGGAGGTTCCGCGCCCCTGACCCCGGACGGCAACCTGACGCTTATGGACGACATCGGCTCCGCTTTCGGCGCAGGCAAGCAGTTCATCACCGTGACGACCAAGGGCGGCAATACCTTTTATCTCATCATCGACCGGGACGATAAGGGCAATGAGAATGTCCATTTCCTGAATCTTGTGGACGAGGCCGACCTGCTGGCTTTGACCAAGGACGGCGAGAGCATCGTCCCCGCCTGCTCCTGCACGGACAAATGCGCCGTTGGCAAGATCAACACGGGCTGCAAGGTGTGCAGAACCAATATGAGCGAGTGCGCGGGCAAGGAAGTGACGGAACCCACGCCACAGCCCGCCGAGCCTGCGGAGACCGCGCCCGAAAAGAGCGCCAACGGTGCGGGGCTCATAGTGATCGTCCTCCTGCTCCTAATGGGCGGCGGCGGTGCGCTGTACTGGTTCAAGCTCCGCAAGCCCAAGGCCGACACCCGTGGGGCGGACGATCTGGACGATTACGACTACGGCGAGGACGAGGAAGATGAGGATTACGAATTTGAAGATGAAAACACTGCTGACAGTGAGGAGGACAAAAACCAATGATGAATACGACCTGTTACCGGCTTGTTGTGTGTGAAAAGCCCTCCGTGGCAAGGAGCATTGCCGCCGTCCTTGGCGCAGGCAGGCGCGAGGACGGTTTTCTTTCGGGCGGCGGCTATCTCGTCTCCTGGTGCTTCGGGCATCTTGCGGAGCTTTCGGACGCAGACGCCTACGACGAAAAGTACGGCAAATGGCGAAGGGAGGACTTGCCCATCCTGCCGGATAGCTGGCAGTACACCGTGGCGAGGGACAAGCAGAAGCAGATGAACACACTGCGCACCCTCATGCACAGAGAGGACGTTTGCGAGGTCATCAACGCCTGCGACGCCGGGCGCGAGGGCGAGCTGATCTTCCGCACGGCGTATAATCTCAACAACTGCCGCAAGCGCGTAAAGCGGCTCTGGATCTCCTCCATGGAGGATGCGGCGATCCTTGAGGGTTTTGACAATCTCCGCGACGGCGCGGAGTACGACAACCTCTACGCCTCCGCCCTCTGCCGCAGCAAGGCGGACTGGCTGGTGGGCATCAACGCCACCCGCCTGTTTTCCGTGATGTACCACCGCACCCTGAACGTGGGGCGCGTGGTATCGCCCACGCTTGCGCTGCTGGTGCAGCGGGAAGCGGAGATCAATGCCTTTCAGCCGGAGACCTTCTACACCGTCCATCTGGACTTTGACAGCTTCTCCGCCGCAGGCGGGCGCATGAAGGAGCAGGCAGAGGCGGAGCGGCTTGCCGGGGACTGCAACAGCAAAACCGCCGCTGTTACCTCCGTCATGCAGACAAAAAAGACGGAGAAAGCCCCGGCGCTCTACGACCTGACCACGCTCCAGCGGGATGCGAACCGCTTGCTTGGGTACACGGCGCAGCAGTCGCTGGATTATCTGCAAAGCCTCTACGAAAAGAAGCTCTGCACCTACCCCCGCACCGACAGCCGCTATCTCACCGACGATATGGAGGGCGGCGTAAACGCGCTGGCGCTGTGCTGCGCGGGCGTCTGCGGCACGGAGCCGCCCGCAGCCGTCTGTTCGGGGCAGGTGTGCAGCAGCAAAAAGGTCAGCGACCACCACGCCGTCGTTCCCACGATGGCAGCGGGTGAAACGGACTTGGAGGCGCTGCCCGCAGGCGAACGGGAAATCCTGCGCCTTGTTTCCCGTCAGGTGCTTATGGCGGTCAGCGCGCCCTTCGTCTATCTGGAGACCGAGGTGAAGCTGGACTGCGGCGGAAATGCCTTTTCTGCCAAGGGGAAAACGGTGGTGCAGCCCGGTTGGAAAGCATATGCGGATGCGGAGCTTACGGACAAGGCCCTCCCGGAGCTTTCCGAGGGACAGTCGCTTCCCGTTTCCTCCTGCGCGGTCAAAGAGGGCAGAACGACCCCGCCCAAGCACTTCACGGAAGATACCCTCCTCTCCGCCATGGAGACGGCAGGAAAAGAGGATATGCCCAAAGATGCCGAGAGAAAGGGATTGGGAACCCCCGCGACAAGGGCAGCGGTCATTGAAAAACTGGTGGCCACGGGCTTTGCGGAGCGCAGAAAGGCGAAAAAGTCTGTACGCCTCGTTCCCACCGAAACGGGCGTTTCCCTCATTACCGTGCTGCCCGAACAGCTCCAGTCCCCGCTTTTGACCGCCGAATGGGAGCACCGCCTCAAGGAGATCGAATGCGGCGAGCTGGGCGCGGACGAGTTCCTTGCCGGCATCCGCGATATGGTCGCAGCGCTGGTTCGGGACGCTGCGCCTGTGGACGGCGCGGAGGTGCTGTTCCCCTCCGGCAGACCCGTTGTGGGCAAATGTCCCCGCTGCGGCGCAGAGGTCACGGAGAGCAAAAACGGCTATTTCTGCGAGAGACGGAGCTGCAAGTTCGGGCTGTGGCGGGACAACCGCTTCCTTGCCGCCAAGAAGATCAGCCTGACGAAGAAGATGGCTTCCTCGCTCCTGACGCAGGGACGCGCCTACGCCAGCGGCGTCTACTCCGAGAAAACCGGCAAGACCTACGACGCATTCATCGTGCTGGAGGACGACGGCGCGCGTTCCTCCTATAAGCTGGACTTCACCAAATGACCCTCACAGGCTCCCGCACGGGCGTTTCGTTCCCCTGCGGGAGCCGCTGTGTTTACCATGATCCAAAGGAGGTATGCACGAAATGGCTGAAAAACAGACCAACAAGGAACGGCTCAAGGACATCACCGACAGCATTGAGACGGGCATAAAGGAGCTGTTTGAGAGCGACAAATACAGGCAGTACCTTGCCACCATGAGCCGCTTTCACAAGTACAGCGTCAACAACACCATGCTCATCTATATGCAGCGCCCCGACGCCACCCATGTGGCCGGCTTCAACAAATGGCGCGACCAGTTTGGAAGGAGCGTTAAGAAGGGCGAAAAGGGCATTAAGATCATCGCCCCCACGCCCTTCAAGAAGAAAATCGAGCAGCAGAAGTTAGACCCCGACACCAAGCTCCCCCTGCGGGACGAGAACGGCGATATTATCACGGAGGAAAAGACGGTGCAGATCCCCATGTACAAGCCCGTGGTGGTGTTCGACGTGCAGCAGACCGCAGGCAAGCCCCTTCCGGAGTTGGCGGCGAACCTTACGGGGGACGTGCAGAATTACGGGGTGTTCATGGAAGCTCTGCGCCGCAGCGCGCCCGTCCCCATCTTCTTTGAGAAGCTGGCGGAGAATATGGACGGTTACTTCTCCGTGGACAAACAGCGCATCGCTGTCCGCGAAGGCATGAGCGAGGTACAGACGGTCTGCGCCGCCGTCCATGAGATCGCCCACTCCAGGCTCCACAATAAGGACGAAATCGGGGAAAAATATCAGCAGATCGAGCTGTTCGGCAAGCCTGCGCTGTTTTCAAACGGGCGCATCGACCGGGATAAGCTGCCGGAGGGCTTGTATGTATATGACCTGCGCGGCTCGGATTACGATCCGGGTATGCCGGTAACGCTTGAAAGCCATGTCACCGTCAATCACGCCGCCTCTGTCATCACAGCAGCGCCCATTGAGCTGCCGGAGCAGGGCTTTCTTTATTTAGGCGAGGACGGGCTGAACTTCACGGGCGGCGAGCAGACCGTGAAGGAGTTTTGGCACGCACAGTACCCGGAAAAGGCAAAGCCCTCCCGCGCCGCCGAGGAGATTCAGGCGGAGAGCATCTCCTTCGCCGTCTGTGCCTATTACGGCATTGAGACAGGCGAAAACAGCTTCGGGTATCTGGCGGCCTGGGCAAAGGACAGAGAGCTGACCGAGCTTCGCGCATCGCTGGAGACCATCAACCGAACCTCATCCTCCCTGATTACGGATATCGACCGCCATTACGCGGAAATCTGCAAGGAGCGCGGGCTGGATAAGGAGACGGAGAGCCTTGCCGCCCAGCCTGTGCAGGAGATCGCCGTGCAGGAGCCGGAGCCGGTCACAGCGCCGGACAATGGCTGCGTCCCCGACCCTGCGATTTCTGTTGAGAGCATGAACGCCTACGGCTACACCGATTCCAATATGCTGCCGCTGACAAAGGAGCGTGCGCTGGAGCTCATGGAACGGGACGTAAGCGTGTATATGCTTCACACCGATAACACCGAGGCCATGGCCTTCGATGCAGAGGATATCCGCAGCTTTGACGGCGTCTTCGGCGTGGAAGCCTCCGAATGGGAGACGGTCAAAGACCGCCTTACACCGCCGGACTATGAAAAGGCGTTCCTCGACAACCCCGCCGACAGCTTTGCCATCTATCAGCTTCGGGATAACGACGGCACGGCGCAGCTTCGCTTTATGAACGCCGAGTATCTGGAGAAAAAGGGGCTTTCCATTGAAAAGGAGAATTACGCCGCCGTCTACGCGGGCGGCCTCGACCGCAGGGGCGATACGCAGGATAAATTGAACGAGCTGTATGAGACCTTCAACCTCCGCCGCCCGGAGGATTTTCGCGGCCACAGCCTGTCCGTCAGCGACATCGTGGCGCTGAAGCAGAACGGCGTGGTATCCTGTCATTACGTTGATTCATGGGGCTTCAAGGCGCTGCCCGACTTCCTCAAGCCGGAAAACTATCTCAAAAACGCGGAGATGGCCATGGAGGACGACTACGGCATGATCGACGGCGTTATCAACAACGGGCCGAAGCAGACCGTGGCAGAGCTGGAGGAACAGGCAAAGTCCGGCAAGCCCGTCTCCCTCATGGAGCTGGCGCAGGCGGCGCGCCGGGAACAGGCGCAGGCGTCACGGCAGGAGAAGAAGCCATCCGTGCTGGCAAAGCTCTGTCCTCCCGTCAACGAGCCGAAAAAGACAGCG
>OHTJ01000816.1_pt1 | contig 11146 bp, 4 predicted proteins | sample 1578921 | NCBI WGS metagenome assembly OHTJ01 (sample SAMEA3879582, study PRJEB24766) | human gut metagenome | biome: human-associated habitat; feature: feces | place: USA | collected 1985/1987
GGTTGAAATCAATGACTATCCTCGTTTCTCTTATCGTGGTGCAATGTTGGATGTGTCACGTCATTTTTTCCCGGTAGATTCTGTAAAGCGTTTTATTGATATGCTGGCTTTGCACAACATCAACCGTTTCCACTGGCATTTGTCTGAAGACCAGGGATGGAGAATCGAAATCAAGAGTCGTCCTGAACTGACTGAAATAGGTTCTAAAAGAGCGGAAACGGTTATCGGACATAACTCGGGAAAATATGATGGCAAGCCTTATGGTGGATTCTTCACACAGGAAGAAGCAAAAGAAATTGTAGCTTATGCTGCCGAACGTCATATTACGGTTATACCGGAAATTGATATGCCGGGACACATGCAGGCTGCTTTGGCTGCATATCCTAACTTGGGCTGTACTGGTGGTCCGTACGAAGTATGGAAAATCTGGGGGGTATCAGAAGATGTGCTTTGCGCAGGAAATGATGAAACCTTGAAATTCATTGAAGATGTATTAGGGGAAATTATTCAGATTTTCCCATCAGAATATATTCATGTAGGTGGTGACGAATGTCCTAAGGTACGTTGGGCAAAATGTCCAAAGTGCCAGGCTCGTATCAAGGCTTTAGGTCTTAAGTCTGACAAGAATCATACTGCCGAGGAAAGATTGCAGAGTTTCATTATCAATCATGCAGAGAAGTTCCTGAACGGACACGGACGTCAGATTATCGGTTGGGATGAAATTCTGGAAGGCGGATTGGCTCCCAATGCCACTGTAATGTCATGGCGTGGTGTTGCCGGAGGTATTGAAGCCGCAAAACAGAAACATGATGTAATTATGACTCCTAATACTTATTTGTATTTCGACTATTACCAAACCAAGGATATTGCTAATGAACCTGAGGCTATTGGTGGATATGTACCCGTTGAAACAGTATATAACTATGAGCCGATGCCGGCTGATCTGACTCCGGAAGAGCAGAAATACATCATTGGCGTACAGGCCAACTTATGGACTGAATACATTCCTACCTACAGTCAGGTAGAATATATGGAATTACCCCGTATGGCTGCTTTGTCTGAAATTCAGTGGACCATGCCGGAAAAGAAAAACTATGAAGGTTTCTTGAAGCGTTTGCCTCAGTTGGTAGATATTTATGATGTTTATAAATATAATTATGCCAAGCATGTCTTTGATGTATTTACTCCTAATCCGAAAGATGGTACGCTGGATGTTACTTTGTCTACTATTGATAATAGTCCTATCTATTACACTTTGGATGGAACGGAACCTTCCGCTGCTTCCCAGTTGTATACGGAAACATTGAAATTGAAACAGAATTGTACTTTTAAAGCGATTACTGTACGTCCTGCAGGAAATAGCCGTGTGGTTACAGAGGAAATTGCTTTTAACAAGGCTAGTATGAAACCTGTCACTATGTTGCAACCGGTAAACAAGCAATATGAATTCAAAGGCGCTCCCACTTTGGTGGACGGATTGAAAGGTAACGGTAACTATAAGACGGGCCGTTGGATTGCTTTCTATAAAAATGATATGGAAGCAGTTATTGATATGCAGCAACCGACAGAAATCAGCAGCGCTTCTATTTCTACTTGTGTGGAAAAAGGTGACTGGGTGTTTGATGCCCGTGCTTTTTCTGTAGCTGTATCCGAAGACGGAAAGAACTTTAAGGAAATTGCTTCAGAAAAATATCCGGCAATGAAGCAGGATGACAAGAATGGAGTGTTCAACCATACGTTGACTTTCGATCCGGTGACTGCCCGTTATGTGAAAGTGACCGCTTTAGCGGAACATAGCATTCCTGCTTGGCACGGTGGCAAAGGAAATCCGGCTTTCTTGTTTGTTGATGAAATTTCATTAAATTGATAGTTATATTCAAATAATGACTGTGTGCCAAAAGTGTGATAGAGTACCGTTGGGCGTGAGGTGGAATGCCTCCGTCCATATGCGTAAGGAATGCTGTGTTTGCGTTGGTGCAATCCGTTTCTGGGGCAAGCGGGATGGCTGATTTGCTTTTGGCACACTTTTTATTATTTGCTTCACCATGAAAACATGATCAGAAAAATAATATATGGCGTTTATGCGATACTGGGCATGATGACAATGGCTGCTTGTAGCGGTCAATCGGATGCTTCTGAAATATCTCTTGAGAAAATGCATGGGTTCCCTACAGAGAATACCGGTTTTCTTAAGGGAGTTTCTGCATTATATGCGGGAGTGATTGAAGGAAATTTGCTGATAGCCGGAGGTTGTAATTTCCCTGATATACCGGTAGCCGATGGAGGAAAAAAAGCTTATTATCGGGATATATATATCGCCCCTTTGTCAAATGATACGGCTTTTGAGTGGAAAAAAATAGGCCAACTGCCTCAGGCAGCAGCTTATGGAGTCACTATTTCTACTGAAAAAGGGTTAATTTGTGTTGGAGGGACTACGGCAACACACAGCTTGTCTGATGTTTTTCTTTTATCTTTGCAAAAAGACGTTTTGAAAAAGGATACGTTACCATCCTTACCTGCAACTATAGATAATATGGCAGGTGCATTAGTAGGACATTCACTATATATTGTCGGGGGAAATGTAAATGGCATTCCGTCCTCGGCCATGTACATGCTTGATCTGTTGGATTTGTCTGGAGGATGGAAAAAAGAAACAGATATTCCGGGTGAACCCAGAGTACAATCTGTTTGCGTGGCACAAGATGGAAAACTTTATGTGTGGGGGGGATTTGCCCCGGCTGTTGAAGGGCATCAGGCTTCTTTGTCAGTAGATGGATATATGTATTCTCCGGAAACGAAAGAATGGTCATCGGTTGCCACCCCGTATGATGCGGAAGGTAATGAGATCTCTTTAGGTGGTGGAATGGGAACCTCTTTTGGCGAGGGTATGATATTGTGTGCCGGAGGAGTTGATAAGGATATATTCTTAAAAGCTCTGCAAGGTATTTATGCGGGAAAAGAATATTTGTCACATCCTGTAGAGTGGTATCGGTTTAATAGAAACCTGCTGCTCTATCATCCGCAGACGGATAAATGGACTACATTAGGCGAATATGAACAAGGTGCGCGTGCCGGAGCTGTAATAGTTTCGCAGGACGGATTTCATTACATTATTAATGGAGAATTGAAACCAGGCATTCGTACTAATGAAATTAATAGAATTAAAGAAAAGAGAAGATGAGAAGATTGATTATATTGGCGGAAGTTGCATTGGGCTTGCTGTTTGCAAGTTGCACGAAAGAAGAGCAACGCACACTTTCTGTTATTCCCGCACCATTAAAGGTGGAATTACAGCAGGAAGTGTTTTCATTGAATTCGGAAACAGGGTTATATATAGATGCGTCTGAGGGGGACAAGAAGATTTTGGAAGATTATCTGGTGGCTTCTTCCATGAATTTGAAACCGGTAATAGCAGAAGAGGGACATAATGTTGTCTTGAAACAAGTGGCGGAACTGCCGGAGGTAAACTCTTCCGAGGGATATGTTCTGACGGTAACTCCTGATCAGGTACTTATTCGTGCGACTTCCGGAGCAGGACTATTCTATGGAGTTCAGACTATGCTGCAAATGGTTGATGAAAAAGGATTGCCGGCAGGAGTCATTACAGATGAACCCCGTTTTGCTTATCGTGGCTTTATGATGGATGTTTCCCGTCATTTCTTCGATAAGGAATTTATAAAAAAGCAGATGGATGCTTTGGCATATTATAAATTGAACCGTCTGCATCTGCATCTTACTGACGCTGCGGGCTGGCGTCTTGAAATAAAAAAATATCCCCGTCTGACAGAATTTGCGGCATGGCGTGAGTTTCCTACCTGGAAAGAATGGTGGAATAACGGACGACGGTATGAAGAAGAAGGCAGTAAAGATGCTCACGGAGGTTATTATACTCAAGATGATATCCGCGAACTGGTGGCATACGCTCAGGAACGTTTTATTACTGTTATTCCTGAGATAGAGATGCCTGCGCATTCGGAAGAAGTACTGACTGCTTATCCTGAGTTGTCTTGTACACACGAACCTTACAAACAAGCCGATTTCTGTGTCGGTAATGAAAAGACTTTTGAGTTTCTGGAAAATGTGTTGACAGAGGTAATGGAACTTTTCCCGTCCGAATATATTCATATAGGAGGGGATGAGGCAGGTAAAGCCTCATGGCCCACTTGCAAACTGTGCCAGGCACGTATGAAAAAAGAAGGCTTGAAAGATGTGAACGAGTTACAGAGTTATCTGATTCATCGTATCGAGGTCTTTTTGAATGCCCACGGACGTAAATTATTGGGTTGGGATGAAATATTGGAAGGTGGTTTGGCACCTAATGCCACTGTCATGTCATGGCGTGGCACGGAAGGGGGAATGAAAGCGGTTGATTCCGGCCACATGGCTATTATGAGTCCGGGTGAGTTCTGCTATTTTGATTCTTATCAGGATGCTCCTGATTCCCAGCCGGAAGCAATAGGAGGCTATCTGCCTTTGTCCAAAGTTTATTCATTTAATCCTGTACCCGATACTTTGAGTGCGGATAAAGTCCAGTTGGTGTATGGAGTACAAGCTAATTTATTCACAGAATATATTCCGACTCCGGAACATGCGGAAATGATGATTTATCCTCGTATTCTTGCGTTGGCGGAAGTTGCTTGGAGTGATCCTTCTGTGAAGAACTATGATGATTTTCATGCTCGCGCATTGAAAGAGGTAGAGGCATTGAAAGCTGAAGGATACCATCCTTTTGATTTGAAAAATGAGATAGGAAATCGTCCGGGAGCGGATCAGCCCGTACAGCATTTGGCAGTAGGTAAGAAAGTGGCTTACGGACCGGATGCCGCTTATTATCCCGGCTATTCGGCCGGTGGTGACAGTGCCTTGGTAGATGGTGTGATCGGAGGCTGGACTTATGGTGACAAGCGCTGGCAAGGTTTCATAGACAAAAAAAGAATGGATGTGACCATTGATATGGAAAAAGAAACAGAAATTCATTCTGTTGGAGCAGACTTTATGCAGGTGTGTGGACCTGAAGTCTTTATGCCTTCAGAAGTGATCATTTCCGTTTCCAATGATGGTAAGGAGTTTACGGAACTGAAGCGCATGGAACACAAAGTAGTGAAGGATGACAAGGTGACTTTCACCAACTTTGGTTGGGAAGGAAATGCCAAAGCACGTTACATACGTTATCAGGCATCTTCGGGCGAATTCGGAGGTTTCTTGTTTACAGATGAAATTGTAGTGAAATAATAGAACTTATATAAACAACAAATAGCATGAAGAAACAAATTTTGTTATCGGCTGTTCTGGCTTGTATCTCAGTTTTTTCTGCGGCAGCACAGAAAGAGCCGGTAGATTATGTAAACCCTTTTGTGGGTACTACTAATTACGGTACGACAAACCCCGGAGCATTAACCCCTCATGGAATGATGTCGGTGACTCCTTTCAATGTGATGGGGGTTCCCGAAGGGGATAAGGATAAAGACAAGCAATGGTGGTCCACTCCATACGAATTCAATAATAAATATCTTACCGGCTTTGCGCACGTTAATCTTAGCGGGGTAGGCTGTCCGGAATTGGGATCATTGTTATTAATGCCTACCACCGGCAAACTGGATGTGGATTATCATAATTATGGAAGCTTCTATCAAGGTGAAACTGCAAATCCGGGTTATTATACCAATATACTGGATAAATACAATGTGAAATGTGAACTGACTGCCACTCCACGTACCAGTATGGCACGCTTTACTTTTCCTGCCGGACAAAGCAATATCTTGTTGAATCTGGGAGAGGGATTGACCAATGAGAGTGGTGCTACCGTTCGTTTTGTAAACGACCGTGAGATTGAAGGTACCAAATTGTTGGGAACTTTCTGTTATAATCCTCAGGCGGTATTTCCTATCTATTTTGTAATGCGTATCAACAAAGTACCGGCAAAACGCGGTTATTGGAAAATGATGCGTCCGATGGGTGTGGAGGCGCAATGGGATGATACGGCCGGTAAATACAAACTCTATACTGCTTATACAAAAGAAATAAGCGGAGATGATATAGGAGTGTGGTTTACTTACGATACCACAGCGGAAGAAGTGATTGAAGTCAGTATGGGCGTGTCTTTTGTCAGCATAGAGAATGCCCGTTTGAATCTGGAAAAAGAACAGCCTTTCGGTACAACATTCGACAAACTGCGTGCGGAAGCCCGTAAGAAATGGAACGATGATCTTTCCCGTATCAAAGTGGAAGGTGGAACGGAAGAGCAAAAAGGAGTATTCTATACCGCTATGTATCACACGATGGTTCATCCGAATATTTTGCAGGATGTAAGCGGACAATATCCACAAATGGAGGGAGATAAGATTTTGACCACCAACCATAACCGTTACACGGTATTCTCATTGTGGGATACTTATCGTAACTATCACCAGTTGATGACTTTGGTATATCCGGAGCGTCAGATGGATATGATTCACACCATGATGGGCATATACAAGGAACACGGATGGTTCCCGAAATGGGAATTGTATGGTCGTGAAACATTGACGATGGAAGGTGACCCTTCTATTCCTGTTCTGGTAGACAGTTGGATGAAGGGATTGCAAGACTTTGACATTGACGAAGCTTATAAGGGAATGTATAAGTCGGCCACTACTCCGGGCAAGGATAATCTGATGCGTCCGGATAATGACGATTATATGTCCAAAGGGTATGTGCCGATGGAAAGTCAGTATGATAATTCGGTTTCTCATGCTTTGGAATACTATGTTGCCGACTATGCACTTTCTACCTTGGCGGAGGCTTTAGGTAAGAAAGAAGATGCGAAATTGTTCCGCAAACGTTCTATGGGCTATAAAAATTATTATAGCAAGGATTTCGGAACCTTGCGTCCGATAACTAAAGAAGGCAAATTCTATGAACCGTTTGATCCGAAAGAAGGAGCTAATTTTGCACCTAGTCCCGGTTTCCATGAAGGTAATGCATGGAATTACACTTTCTTTGTGCCTCATGATATCAATGGCTTGGTAAAGTTGATGGGGGGCGACAAGAAATTTGTTGATAAATTGCAAAGCGTGTTTGATGAAGGGAATTATGATCCGGCCAATGAACCCGATATAGCCTATCCTTACCTGTTCAGTCGTTTCAAAGGTGAAGAATGGCGTACACAGAAATTGGTGAAGGAATTGCTGGCTAAGTATTTCACAACTAAGCCGGATGGAATTCCCGGCAATGATGATACGGGTACGATGTCTGCATGGGCTATATTCAGTATGATGGGATTCTATCCGGATTGTCCGGGTGTGCCCGAATATACATTGACCACTCCTACTTTTGATAAAGTGACCGTTCAGCTTGATCCTAAATATTGGGGCAAGAAAGAATTGGTTATCAAGAAAGAAGGACAAGGGGATTATATAAAGGAAATCAGACTGGGCAATAAGAAGATTAATAAATATTTGATTTCGCATGATGATTTGATCAAGGCAGGTGAAATTACTTTTATAGTAACAGAAAATCCTAATAAGAAATAACTATGAATACGAAACGATTTTTGTGTGCTGCGTTAGGAGCTGTTTGTTATTTTGCTTTTTTGCAAGCGCAGGTACGTACAGAGCAGACTTTCGAAAAAGGATGGAAATTTACGCGTGAAGATAATGCGGAATTTGCCAATCCCGGTTATAATGACAGTAAATGGCAGAACGTCACCGTTCCTCATGATTGGGCGATTTATGGTCCGTTCAGTATCAATAACGACAAGCAGGAAATGGCTATTACTCAAGATGGACAGACCGAGGCGATGGAACATGCCGGACGTACCGGAGGTCTTCCGTTTGTAGGAACCGGATGGTATCGCCTGAACTTTGATGCTCCCGGTTTTGAGAAAGGCAAGAAAGCGACTTTGATATTTGATGGAGCAATGAGCCATGCCCGTGTTTATGTGAACGGGCAGGAGGCCGGTTATTGGCCCTACGGTTATAATTCTTTTTATGTGGATGCGACCCCTTATCTGAAACCGGGTGAGAGGAACGAACTGGCAGTCCGTTTGGAAAACGAGCCTGAATCATCACGTTGGTATCCGGGGGCCGGATTGTACCGCAATGTTCATCTGGTAATCAATGAAGATACGCATATTCCTGCTTGGGGGACGTATGTTACCACTCCTGTGGTGACAGACAAATATGCAAAAGTGTCTTTGAAAACTTCTTTGGTTAGCCCTGAAGGAGCTAATAAGGATAATTACCGTATTGTGACGCAGATCAAGGATAAAAACGGCAAAGTGGTTGCTACCGGGGAAAACAAGTTGAGTGTTTTTGATAATGCTTTGTTTGAACAGGAGTTTGCAGTGGCTAATCCTGAGTTGTGGAGTCCTGATACTCCGGTTCTTTATACAGCTGAATCCAAAGTATATGAAGGGAATACCTTGAAAGACGAATATACCACCCGCTTTGGTATCCGTACTTTGGAGATTGTTCCCGGCAAGGGCTTTTTCCTGAATGGAAAGCTGACCAAATTCAAAGGGGTATGTAACCATCATGACTTGGGTCCGTTAGGCGGTGCTGTAAATGATGCCGCTATACGTCGTCAGATTCGTATTCTGAAAGATATGGGTTGTAATGCCATCCGTACTTCTCATAATATGCCGGCACCCGAATTGGTGGAGGCTTGTGATGAAATGGGTATGATGCTGATGGTGGAGTCTTTCGACGAGTGGAAATCGGCAAAGATGGCCAACGGTTATCATAAAATATTTGATGAATGGGTGGAGAAGGATCTGACTAATCTGATCCGTCATTACCGTAACAATCCGAGTATTGTTATGTGGTGCATCGGTAACGAAGTACCCGACCAGTGGAATGGCAATAACGGACCAAAGCTTTCGCGTATGTTACAGGATATCTGTCATCGTGAAGATCCTACCCGTCCTGTAACACAAGGTATGGATGCGCCTGATGCTGTAGTAAATAATAATATGGCTGCTGTGATGGATGTGGCCGGTTTCAATTACCGCCCTCATAAATATCCAGAAAACTATAAGAAATTGCCTCAGCAGATTATTCTAGGTAGTGAAACAGCTTCTACAGTAAGTTCGCGTGGCGTCTATAAATTCCCTGTTGTCCGTCAGGCTATGAAGAAATATGACGATCATCAGTCTTCTTCTTACGATGTGGAACATTGTGGTTGGTCCAATTTGCCGGAGGATGACTGGATTTGGCATGAGGATAACGCATGGGGTATCGGAGAATTTGTATGGACGGGCTTCGATTATTTGGGCGAACCGACTCCTTATTATACTGATTGGCCCAGCCATTCTTCTTTGTTCGGTATCATCGACCTGGCCGGATTGCCCAAAGACCGTTACTATTTGTACCGCAGCCATTGGAACAAAGATGAAGAGACACTGCACATCCTTCCTCATTGGACATGGCCGGGACGTGAAGGAGAAGTGACTCCTATCTTTGTTTATACAAATTATCCGTCGGCAGAAGTGTTTATCAATGGCAAGAGTCAGGGTAAGCGTACCAAAGATTTGACTGTAACGGCTGAAAATAGTGCGGATTCTGCTTCCATAGCAGATTTCAAACGCCAGAAACGCTACCGTTTGATGTGGATGGATACAAAGTATGAGCCGGGAACCGTAAAAGTGGTTGCCTATAATGATAAGGGGGAAGCTGTGGCCGAAAAGGAAATCCATACGGCAGGCAAGCCCGACCATATAGAACTGGTTACAGATCGCAATGAAATAAAGGCTGATGGCAAGGATTTGTCATTTGTCACAGTAAGAGTGGTGGACAAAGAGGGTAATCTTTGTCCCGATGCGCAGCATCTCATCAAGTATTCTGTAAAAGGTGCGGGAACCTATCGTGCCGGTGCAAACGGAGATCCCACTTCATTGGAACTTTTCCATGTTCCGCAGATGAAAGTGTTTAACGGAATGATGACTGCTGTTGTGCAAAGTACTGATAAACCGGGAGAAATCATATTGACCGCAACAGGTAAAGGACTTAAATCAGGTAGGCTAGTTTTAATGAGTAAGTAAAAAGATTTGTTTCAATTTCCACTATCTGTGCCCCGCTTGATTTTATTAAGCGGGGCTTATTTATTAAAAAAAGTTGGAAAATAATTGGGGAAATCTGTTTTAGAAAGTGAAAAAGTTGCTATTTTTGTTGGCAAATTTAATATGCCAATTAAAAATTCTAACTTATCATAGTATCATGTTGACCCAAATCATTAACGCAAAGATTCTTACCCCACAGGGCTGGTTGAAGGACGGATCTGTCCTTATGCGCGACAATAAGATTTTAGAAGTTACCAATTGTGATTTAGCTGTTATCGGAGCCGAGCTGATTGACGCTAAAGGTATGTATGTTGTTCCCGGTGGTGTGGAAATCCATTGTCATGGTGGTGGTGGCGGTGATTTTATGGAAGGTACGGAAGAGGCTTTCCGTACAGCCATTAATGCTCACATGAAACATGGTACTACCAGTATTTTCCCAACGTTGTCTTCTTCTACCGTACCGATGATTGAGGCAGCTGCCGAAACTTGTACCAGGTTGATGGCGGAACCGGACAGTCCGGTACTTGGTCTTCATCTTGAAGGGCATTACCTTAATATGAAGATGGCAGGCGGTCAGATGCCTGAAAACATAAAAGACCCGGATCCGAAGGAATATATTCCTATTGTAGAGAAGTGGGGCTGTATCAAGCGTTGGGATGCTGCACCCGAATTGCCGGGTGCCATGCAGTTTGGTAAGTATATCACAGGAAAAGGCATCTTGGCTTCTGTGGCACATACACAGGCCGAATATGAAGATATCCGTGCAGCCTGGGAGTCCGGTTATTCTCATGCTACACATTTCTATAATGCGATGCCGGGCTTCCATAAGCGCCGTGAGTATAAATATGAAGGTACAGTAGAAAGTATCTATCTGATAGACGATATGACAGTGGAAGTGGTAGCCGATGGTATTCATGTTCCTCCTACTATCTTGCGCCTGATATATAAGATTAAGGGTGTGGAACGTGCTTGTGTTATTACCGATGCTTTGGCATGTGCCGCCAGTGAAAGCAATGTAGCTTTTGACCCTCGTGTCATCATTGAGGATGGTGTGTGCAAACTGGCCGACCGTTCTGCTTTGGCAGGCAGTGTGGCTACCATGGACCGTTT
>OHTJ01000834.1_pt1 | contig 10996 bp, 8 predicted proteins | sample 1578921 | NCBI WGS metagenome assembly OHTJ01 (sample SAMEA3879582, study PRJEB24766) | human gut metagenome | biome: human-associated habitat; feature: feces | place: USA | collected 1985/1987
GGCGGCGGGAGTGCCGTCCGCCGCGGCGGCCGCACCGGCCACGCAGAGTGCGAGCACGGCAAGCAGGCTCTCGAGGATCATCGCGCCGTAGCCGACCTTGAGCATGTCCTTCTCGTTTTCGACCGTCTTGGACGACGTGCCGGAGGAGACGAGGCTGTGGAAGCCGGACACCGCGCCGCAGGCGACGGTGACGAACAGGATGGGGAACATCGTGCCGAGCTTTTCATTGTTGAAGCCCGTGAAGACGGGGAGGTTCATCGTCGGATGCGCAACGAGAAGGCCGACGACCGCGCCCGCGATCATGCAGATGAACATGAAGGTGGTCATGTAGTCGCGCGGCTGCTTCAAAAGCCACATCGGGAGAACGGCGGCGAAGAAGATGTAGACGAACGTGATGTAGCTCCAAGTCGCCTTGCCGAAGATGAGTGGGCAGTTCATGCCGACGGCGAACGAGGCAACGATGCAGAGGATGCCGAGCGCGGCTTCCTTCCAGCCCGAGAGGTTCAGCTTCTTCTGCACAAGGCCGAAGACGACGGCGAACACCATGAACATGATGGACACCATACCGGCTGCGCCGTTGGTCTGCGCGGCGTCAGCAAGCTGCGTCACGCCGTCGACCACGGTGTAGGCGTTGAACGTGCCGGCGACCATGTCGGCGAACGCCGCGATGACGATCAGGCAGAACAGCCAGCAGAACAGCAGAAACAGCTTGCGGCCGAGCTTGCCGATGTACTTTTCGATCAGCATGCCCATGGACTTGCCGTCGTTTTTGACGGAGGCGTACAGCGCGCCGAAGTCCGTCACAGCGCCGAAGAAGACGCCGCCGAGCAGCACCCACAGCAGCACCGGCAGCCAGCCGAAAGCTGCGGCCTGAATGGCACCGGTGACAGGGCCTGCACCGGCAATGGAGCTGAACTGGTGGGCAAACACCGTCCAACCGTTGGTGGGCACATAGTCCCGGCCATCCTCGTGGACGACTGCCGGGGTCTTGGCAGCGGGGTCGATGCCCCATTTGTTGGCCAGCCAGCGGCCGTAAAGCACATAAGCGCCAAACAGGCACACCGCTGCGATCAATACGATGACCAGCGTATTCATAGTTTTCTACCTCTTTCCTTTTTTCACTCCGCAACAGGTTCGGAACGATGGGATGCCGTCCGGCAAAGCGCTTCCCCGGAGCGTAAAAAACCTTCGTCCTCAGCACATGACCGGGCTTTCCGGCCACACTCCGAAGACGAAGGCTTCTGCTCCCGCCTGCTAGGGCAGGAGCAATACTCCGCGGTACCACTTCGCTTGCTGTGTTAAAACAGCCACTCTCCCACGCATGGTATACTGACCATGCTGCCCGATAACGTGGGCTGGACGGCACCATGCTACTTGGGGGCACAAAACCCGGTTCACACAGGCTGCTCGCAGGCGAGGGTCCTCTGCTCCTGACTGCCGCTTTTTCACCCGAGAAGCGGCTCGCTGAAAGAGGGTGATGCAGAAGATCATGTCCTGTTCCTTGCATTTGCTGAATGATTGTGTCCTACTTTATTCCCGTTTTCATCAATTGTCAATATTTCTGTAACAAGTTCAGAGGATACGCCAATTCAAGCCATTTTCCGGGAATAATTTTTAGATGATTTTCTTTCATGTGTGAAGAGAACAAAACTGAATATGCTCTTAATTGAAAACCATTCACCAACAGGTCTTGACTTTCACACTTTGAAGTGCTAAAGTAATAGCGTGCAGAATATTCCGTGCGGCAGCACTGTCTGCTTTGCCTGCTGCCGCCGCTGTTATAATAAGGAGAAAAACAATGGCTGAAAAAAATTCCAGAAGAAACGAGACGACGGATGCACTGTTTGATGCCATCCTCAGTCTGGAGAGCCGGGAAGAGTGCTACGCCTTTTTTGAGGATCTGTGCACTGTAAAGGAGATCTCGGATATGGCGCAGCGCCTGCAGGCCGCAAAGTTGTTGCTGGACGGTGCCACCTATGAGCAGATCGTCAAGGCGGTGGAGATCAGCACCGCCACCATCAGCCGCATTAACCGCTGCATCCAGTACGGTTCCGGCGGCTACCGCGACACTATCGAGAAGGTGCGCGCACAGGCAGAAAAGCAGTAACAGCTGTACCCGCCGCAGCATAGGATAGGGCACACGACCGGAAAGGAAGGTTTTGCCCTATGATGATCGATACCCCCTGTGCCCGTTCTCAGTGTCCGGAGATGCCCAAGGTCAGCTTGGATCAGGCTGTTGTGGACCTGATGGAAAGCATTGCCTTGCAGGAAACGGCGCTCAGCCACATCCTGTGTGCTGAAAGTCGGAAGATGCAGAAGGCCATGGATCTGGATGGCCTGGATCTTTGCAAGCTGCTGGAGGTGAACGACTCCGCCACCAATATGGTGCACGCCGTCGCAAACCTTGAACTGGTGCTCAAGGATAAGCTGGAGTTCGTTTCCAACAACCTCTATGTCCCGGGGGACAGCGGCTGCCCATCACCTGCGCAGTAATGTTTTTTGCGTGGGACGATCTTTACTGCAATCTAACCCGTGAAAATGCAATGCCGGGCAGCCCGCAGGCTGCCCGGCATTGCTCTGAATCGTTCTGCCGCAAGGGAGGCTGCTGCACAAAACAGGGTGCAGCAGCCTCCCTTTTTATGAAAATCCTGCATAAGAGACAGAAAAATCTTTTGTTGGAATTGCTGATGTATCAAATCTGTGCTATACTATTGGATGTATCACCATGAAAGCGAGGAATAAAACATTGCTGCATTATGATGCGATCCTATTTGATGTGGACGGGACGCTGATCGATTCGGCCCCCGGTATCATTCATACATTGCAAGAGGTTTTCTGCACCATGGGTGTGGATGTATCCGGCATCAACCTGCGCCGGTATCTGGGTCCGCCCCTGCGCAAAAGCTTCGGTGAGCACTTCACCGACCCGGCGCTGATCGAAAAGGCCACCGACCTTTACCGCACGAGCTACGCGGTGAAGGGCAGCCACGAGTGTGCCGTGTTCCCGGGTGTTCCGCAGATGCTGCAAACCCTGAAGCAGGCTGGTTTTATTTTGTGCACCGCCACCTCCAAGCCCACCAAGGTGGTCACCCCTATTTTGGAGGAGCAGGGTCTGGCGCAGTATTTTGATTTTATCGGCGGTGCCTCCATGGACGAGAGCCGGGACACCAAGACCGAGGTCGTGCGTTATGTGCTCAGCCAGCCCGCCTTGCAGGGCAAGCGGGTGCTGATGGTGGGCGACCGCAACGATGATATGCGGGGCGCTGCCGACTGTGGTCTGGATGCTGCCGGTGTGCTGTACGGCTACGGCAGCCGGGAAGAGCTGGAAGCTTTCCATCCGGTGCTGCTGGCCGAAAGCTGCGCCGACCTTACCGACCGGCTGCTGGCAGCCCGGGTATGACAGGAAGTTTCATTCCTTCGGAAGGAGAATGGATAGAATATGAGAAGCAATAATCAACAGGAGAACAAGGCGCTGACCCCGATGCAGAAGCAGGCGGTGCTGGTGTGCATCGTGTGCGCACTGGCGGCGCTGCTGACCATCGGCATCACCCTTACCATGCTCAAGCGGGGCAAGAACCCGACGGAGCAGCCGGGGGATTCTTCCATTATTACCCCCGCGCCCGCCCCGGAAGGGGAGGAGGATATCTCTGACCACTACCAGATCAACGAGACTTCCAGCGCACTGCTCACCGGGACTGCTGATGCTGGTGACGCCTATCAGGAGCAGACCCTTTTTATCGGCGATTCCAACACGGTGCGTTTGTACGCCAACGGTCTGATCTCGCTGCAGCAGTTCTGCGCCAAGGAAGGCATTGGCACCAGTGCCGCCCTGAACGAGGGCATCGTTACCTTTAAGCGGGACGATAACCGCTACACCATCGCGCAGGCGGTGGCCAAAATGAAGCCCCGCCGGGTGGTCATTATGCTGGGCACCAACGACAACGGCATGAATACCGAGGACTTTATCAGCAACTACACCGCGCTGGTACAGGCCATTCAGGCCAGCTATCCCTATACCGATATCATCGTCAACACGGTGCCGCCGGTCCCGTCCAACCACTCCAACTACCCCAATATGGATCAGACCCGCATTGATGATTTCAACATGGCGCTGCTGACCATGTGCGAGCAGCTGGGCGTCAAGTTCCTCAACTCTGCCGAGGCACTGAAGGACGCCAACGGCTACGGCAATGTCGATTACTACCAGAGCGGGGATATCCACCTCAAGCCCGCAGGCCTGAAGGTGCTGCTGAAGTATCTGCGCACCCACGCCTACGAGACCGAGGATCGCCGCCCGGATACCAATAATATCCCCACCCGCGCCGAGTATACCGCCAACCCCAGCTCTGCGGTGGAGGCATCCAGCAGCTCGGAGACGGTCTCCTCCTCTGTTGTTGAGGAAAAAACGGAGTATCAGGCGGACTATCGTGTGGACAAAACCGGCGGCGGCTCCCTGACCTGCGGCGACGAGAGCGGCAAGTCTCTTACCGTCAAGGTGACCAGCGCCGCCCAGAGCGTTACGGTGACCGCTGTGCCGGAGGACGGCTATGTGTTCGTCAAGTGGAGCGATGGCGTGACCAAGCGCACCCGCACCGATACCAATTTTGACCAGAACGTGGATGTGACCGCTGTGTTTGCAGCGGCCTCTATCCAGGTCAGCAGCAGCGGTAAGGCTGGGCTGGGGGATTCCTATACCTTTAAAGCGACCCTCAAGGGCAAGTATCTGGATGCTTCCAGCATCCGCTGGTATGTCAACGGAACCGAGGTAACACAAGCTGCCGGTAAGACCACCGTAAAGGGCGAGGTAGACCCCTCCATGGTGGGCGGCACCTTCCGGGTGTATGCCACCGCCAGCTATAATGACTGCACCGTCACCAGCAACAAGCTGGAACTTACGGTCAGCGGTGGAACGTCCGGCAGCACCAGCAGCTCCAGCAGCTCCAGCGCTTCCTCTAAGGAGGATAAGCCTGCATCCTCCAAGGAAGAAACGTCCTCCTCTAAGGAAGAAAAACCGGCCTCTTCCAAGGAAGAGAAACCCGCTTCCTCCAAGGAGGAGAAGCCCGCTTCTTCCTCCTCGAACGGTACTTCTGAAAGCGCTGGCAGCTCCTCCAAGGTGGAGAAGCCTGCCTCTTCTGCGGCATCTTCTAAGGAGGAAAAACCGGCCTCTTCTAAAGAGGAAAAGCCCGCTTCCTCCAAAACCGAGGTAAGCGCCAGCAAGGAAGCTGCCAACTAAGGGCACATTTCCTCCTTGCGCCGCATAGGCTGGCGGGAGAGGAAGGTGGAGCCCTTATGTACTGGGAAGCGATGCGCACGCCCGCCCTGCCCGGCGAGTATGACGTGACCGACGGCAGCGTGGATTACTACGATACCGACTGGGAAAACGTGGATAACAGCGCACTGGAGGAAGAAATGCAGAAATGCGGTCTGACGCCCTGCGAGGGTAAAACAATGTGTCCGGACAACGCCCCGGCACAAACAGACCTGTCTGCGTATGAAATCGTTTCTGAATAATGGGAAGCCAGCTCTGCCGGGGGTGGGGCTGGCTTCTCCCTGTTGATACACCAAAGTGGGAAATGCTGAAAAGAAAGTGAGATACTATGGCAAAATATTATTGCATCCTGTTCGATGCAGACAATACGCTGCTCAACTTTGACGCAGCGGAAAACAAGGCGCTGGCCGAAACGCTGGTGAACTACGGCATCGAGCCGGACGCCGAGACCGTGCAGACCTACCGCACCATCAACGAGGAACTGTGGCGGCAGCTGGAAAAAGGCCAGATCCGCCGCGAAAAGCTGTTCAGCGAGCGGTTCAGCCGCTTCTTAAAGACCATCGATGCCGCCGGTGACGGCGCGGAGATGAACCGCTTTTATCTGGAGCAGCTGTCCACCCACCCGGATCTGATGAGCCCGGAGGTGCTGGACGTGCTGCGGGAGCTTTCCGAGGTGGCAACGCTGGCTATCGTCAGCAACGGTGCCCAGATGGTGCAGACCCGCCGTCTGGCGGAAAGCGGCGTGATGAACTTTATGGAGGACGTGTTCATCTCCGAGAAAATGGGCTGCGAAAAGCCCAATGCCCGCATCTTTGATGCGGCTCTGCGCGCACTGGGCGTGGAGAACCGGGAGCACGTTCTGATGGTGGGCGACAGCCTGGCCAGCGATATTCAGGGCGGCAGCAACGCCGGGCTGGATACCTGCTGGTATAACCCCAACCACGCCGAGAACCCCGGCAAGGTGATCCCCACCTACGAGATCGCCAGTCTGGAGGAACTGTATCCGCTGGTGATGGAGCAGGAGGAACTGGCCAACGTTGGCCTGAAGAACCGCCGCCACCAGTGCTGAAACTTGAAAAAACGGATAACGGAACAAAATTATGCTGATACATTTGGAAAAACTGGGTAAGACCTTTGGCGAAAAGGTGGTGCTGCACGATGTGACCGCCAGTGTCGAGCGGGAAGATCGCATCGGCATTGTGGGACAGAACGGTGCAGGCAAGACCACTCTGCTCAAGATTCTTACCGGCGAATATCAGGACTACGAGGGCGAGTTCAGCGTGACCCACGGGGTAACACTGGGCTATCTGGAGCAGAACGCAAAGCTGGACGCCACGCTGGATATCTACGGCGAGATGCGCGCCACTTTTGCCCCGGTGCTGGATGCCATGGCGCAGATGCAGATCTTGGAACGCCGCATGGCTGCCCAGCCCGATAACGCCGACCTGCTGGCACAGCATGATGCCCTGCAGAATATCGTGGATGCCGCCGACGGCTACAACATGGACGTGAACATCAAAAAGGTGCTGTCCGGCATGGGTTTTGCACAGGATACATGGCAAAAGAACATTGCAGTGCTCTCCGGCGGCGAGCTGACGCGGCTGCGTCTGGCGAAGCTGCTGCTGGAAAAGCCCGATGTCCTCATTCTGGACGAGCCCACCAACCACTTGGACTTTGCCACCATGGAATGGCTGGAAAATTACCTCAAGGGCTACTCCGGTGCGGTGCTGGTGGTCAGCCACGACCGCTATTTCCTCGATAATGTCTGTACAAAGATCTGGGAGGTGTCCTTCCAGACCATGACCACCTACAAGGGCAACTTCTCGGCCTATCTGCCCCAGAAGGAAGCCGCCGATGCCCTGCGCCAGAAGCAGCACGATGCCGACGTGGCACTGGCTGAAAAGCTGCAGGACTATGTGGACCGCAACCTTGTGCGCGCCTCCACTACCAAAATGGCGCAGAGCCGCCGCAGGCAGCTGGAAAAGCTGGAGATCACCGAGGCGCCCAAGGACGAGACCAACCAACTGAAGTTCCGCTTTGAATATGACGTAGAACCGTGGAATGAACTGGTGATGCTGAAAAACCTCAGCATCAAGATCGGGGAGCGCACCCTGCTGGAACCCTTTACCTATACGGTCTGCCGCGGGCAGCGGCTTATCATTGCCGGCCCCAACGGTGCGGGCAAATCCACCCTGATGCAGGTGCTGGACGGCAAGCGCCGCCCCTCCGGCGGCATGGTGCGGCTGGGCACCGGAGCACGTCCCAGCATCTTTGCCCAGCAGCAGAACCGTCTGGGACAGGGCAGGGTCATTGACGTCATCTGGAACAAGTACCCCCGCATGACCGAGCTGGAAGTGCGCAGCCACCTTGCAAAGCTGGGCTTCCGGGGCGATACGGTGTTCAAACCCTGCGAAGCATTGTCCGGCGGCGAGCTGGCGCGTCTGCGCTTTGCGGAGATCGTGCTGGAACGGCCGAACCTGCTGTTTTTGGACGAGCCTACCAACCACTTGGACATCTATACCCGCGAAAATCTGACCGAAGCACTGATGGCCTACACCGGCACCCTGCTGCTGGTCACCCACGACCGTCACCTGATGAACAGTCTGGCCTGTCCCATCCTCTATCTTGAGGACGGCAAGGCTGTGCTCTACCCCAGCTACGATGCCCTGATGGGACGTGCTGCCCCGGTGCAGGCCGCCCAGAAAGCTGCCGAGCCTGCCAAGACCGGCTACGGCAAGGAGCAGCGCCGCCGCCGCGCCGAGCTGCGCGCCAAGATCAAGGCCTGTGAGGACGAGATGGAGGCCTGCGGTGCACGCGAGGTGGAGCTGGACAACGAGATCAACTCCCCGGAGGTGTACAACGACCCCGACCTGCTGCGCCAGAAAAGCGATGAGCTGAGTGACCTGCGCTTCCATCAGGAGGAGCTTTTTGCCGCATGGGAAGCCGCCATGGAAGAGCAGGAAGCCTACGAGCAGACGCAGCAGCCCGAAGAATAAAGGAGCGTATCCTCTATGCCTAAAAATCACCGCAACTATCAAAAAACACGGCACATCGCCCTGTCCGGTCTGCTGTTTGCGCTGGCCATGGCGCTTTCCTTCATCGAGGGAACGCTGGTCATCCCCGGGCTTTTGCCGGGCATGAAGCTGGGGCTTGCCAACATCGTGGTCATGTACGCCTTGTTCTTCATGGGACCCCGGCAGGCACTGGTGCTGGATGTGCTCAAGGCGCTGTTCGTCTTTCTGGTGTCTGGCTTTACGGCGGGCTTTCTCTCGCTGTGCGGCGGGCTTTTGTCCCTTGCGGTGATGTGGGTGCTGTACTATCTTCTGCCGGTGCGGCCCACATGGTTCATTCTGTCGGTCTGCGGCGCACTGGCTCATAACGTGGGGCAGCTGCTGGGCGCAGGGGTCATCATCTCCTCGTCCTTGTCGCTGTACTACGCGCCGGTCATGCTGGTGCTTGGGCTTGTCATGGGTGCGCTCACCTCGGTCACGCTGCGGGCGCTGCTGCCCGCGCTGGGCAAGATGGGCTTCAACACCCATGAAAACCGCCCCGATTGACCGACCATTCCGGCAGGGCAGTTGCATTTTGGCCGGAAATCTGTATAATAAGGAAACAACTGTATTTTTATCAAAAAGACCCCAAAGGATAGAGCTGCCGCAGCATGGGAACTTGAGCGGCAGTCGGGAGGTGTTTGTATATGTCTGAAAAAGTTACCATCAAGGTCGAGCGCAAGGAGCTCCATCTTCCCACCATCGCACTGCGCGGGCTGGTGGTGTTCCCCAACAACCTTGTTCATTTTGAAGTCGGGCGGGAAAAGAGCATTGCCGCTGTGGAGTGGGCCATGGCCAACAACTCCAACGTATTTCTGGTTGCCCAAAAGGAGATGGAGACCAGCGAGCCTACCCAGCAGGACCTGTACACCTACGGCGTAGTGGCCGAGGTCAAGCAGGTTCTGCGCGTGTCGGACGAGCTGGTCAAGGTGCTGGTAGAGGGCAAGTACCGCGCCAAGCTGACCGAGCTGGATACCACCGGCGATTTTCTGCTGTCTGCCGTGCGCTCCGCTCCGGTGCGCGCCGCAAAGCCCGAAGAGGCTGTGGAGACCGAAGCACTGCTCCGCGCCCTCAAGACCGGCTTTGACGAGTATCTGGGCATGAACCCGCGCCTTGCCAAAGACGTGGTGTTCACCATCGTTTCCAGCGATGACCCCATGTTCCTCACCGAGTATATGCCGGCAAACCTCTTGTTCCGCTACGAGGACAAGCAGGCCGTGATGAACGAGAACACCCTCAACGGCCGTCTGCAGCGCCTTGTGGAGATGCTGCGCCGCGAATGCCAGGTAATGAAGATCGAAAAGGAGATCGCGGAAAAGGTCAACGAGTCCATGGACAAGAACCAGCGCGATTACTACCTGCACGAGCAGCTGCACATCATCAACGACGAACTGGGCGAAGGGGACGATACCCACGCCGAAGCTGATGATTACCGCCGCAAGATCCGGGAGCTGCACCTTGCCGAGGACAGCGAGAAAAAGCTGCTCAAGGAGGTAGACCGCCTGTCCCGGATGCAGAGCAGCAATCAGGAAGCCACAGTCATCCGTACCTATCTGGATACCTGTCTGGATCTGCCGTGGAACACCATGACCGTGGATGATCTGGATATCCACCGCGCCCAGCAGATTTTGGATCGGGACCACTACGGCCTGAAAAAGGTCAAGGACCGCATTCTGGAAATGCTGGCCGTGCGCAAGCTGGCACCGGATGTGAAGGCACAGATCATCTGTCTGGTAGGCCCTCCGGGTGTTGGCAAGACCAGCATTGCACGCTCCATCGCCGAAAGCCTTGGCCGCAAATATGTGCGCATCAGTCTGGGCGGCGTGCGGGACGAAGCCGAGATTCGCGGCCACCGCCGTACCTACATAGGTGCTATGCCCGGCAAGATCATCAGCGCCATGATCACCGCCAAGTCCTCCAACCCCCTGATGCTGCTGGACGAGATCGACAAGCTGGCAGGGGACTTCCGGGGCGACCCGGCGGCAGCTCTGCTGGAGGCGCTGGACCCGGAGCAGAACAGCACCTTCAACGATCATTTCATTGATATCCCGTTTGATCTGAGCCATGTGCTCTTTATTACCACCGCCAATGATCTGGGCAGCATCCCCGGCCCGCTGCGGGACCGCATGGACGTCATCGAGCTGCCCAGCTATACCCGCGTGGAAAAATACAATATTGCCCGCAAGCACTTGCTGCCCAAGCAGCTTAAGGCCTGCGGCCTGACCGGCAAGGTCACCATGAACCAGAGCGCACTCTACGGCATCATCGACGGGTATACCCGCGAGGCCGGTGTGCGTAATCTGGAGCGTACCATCACCAGCGTGCTGCGCAAGTGCGCCCGCAAGATCGCTTCCGGCGAGGTGGAAAGCGTGGCGGTGACTGCCGCCATGCTGGAGGAACTGCTGGGCCCCCGCATCGTCAAGCCGGACTTCCTCAACCGCACCAACGCCGTGGGCATCGCCAACGGTCTGGCATGGACCAGCGTAGGCGGCGAGACCCTGCCCATCGAGGTGCAGGTCATGGACAATGGCAGCGGCAAGATCACCGTCACCGGTTCGCTGGGCGACGTGATGAAGGAAAGTGCCCAGCTGGCCATCACCTATGTCCGTGTCCACGCCGAGGAATATGGCATCGACCCTGAGCGGCTGAAGAAATGCGATCTGCACATCCATGCCCC
>OHTJ01000836.1_pt1 | contig 10970 bp, 10 predicted proteins | sample 1578921 | NCBI WGS metagenome assembly OHTJ01 (sample SAMEA3879582, study PRJEB24766) | human gut metagenome | biome: human-associated habitat; feature: feces | place: USA | collected 1985/1987
CCCCGCCGAGCAGCCGTGCGCCCTCCATTAGCGCGCCCGCAAAGCTGCTCTGCGCCGCTTCAACTCCCCCGCCGATGGCTGCGAGCCTCTCCATCGCCTTTAGGCGGTCATAGAATTTAATCTCCAGCCCGCCGCCCTTCGGCCTCTTGATATCCGAGACGTTAAAAAGGTCGAGCCGCTCGATATCCTCGGCGCTCAGCTCCTCTCCGCCGAGCAGCAGCTTGAATGCGTCCGCCGACGAGCCGAACGCCAGCTTGCGAAGCCCGCTCTCGACCCTTGAGCAGCTCTGCCGCTCCTCCTGCAATTGCTTTATGCGGTTTCGGATATCCTCACGGGCGAGCAGGCGCGCCGCCGCCCTCGACGGCACGACCGAATACCCCGCCCTTGCGGCGCAGCCCCTCGGATCCGCCCCCTCTGCGGCGTAGGCGCAAAAAAGCGCCTCTTTTTCGCTCAATTTCTTCATCGCGCATCTCCTTTCTCTCACCCTAAGCGCAAACGCCGCCTTCCTTAAAGCCGTTTGCCTTACGGCGATATTCGCCGAAAACCAAATTTTCGCCCGTAATTCCCCCGTTTTCGTTCAAAATACCCCCTGTAGCTCGCTTTTTCGGCAATTTTACCGAATATTTTATTTTTACGGATTTTTTTGCGATTTCACTTGACTTGAGGCGATTTTGGGTGTAACATTGGGTTGTAAAAAAATAATTATGAAAAGTGTGGTGAAAATAATGGCAGGTTCCGATACCCCTAACCCTCGAAGTAGGAGCTTTTTAAATTCATATCGCAGGGGCGGCGCCGCCTTTATCGCCATATAAGTGATCCGTTTGATCGCTTCTATTCGTTTTGCGTCGCCTTTGCGGAGCCGACCCTGTCGGTGAAGAAAGGAGACGTTTTTTTATGGACACCAACGAATTCATGCTCCACAGCATAAGGAAGCTCATCTTTGAGGGCGAGATCTCAGCGCTGCGTGACATCCTGATCGAAATGAACGTGGTCGATATCGCGACCATTATGGAGGAGCTGGAGCCGGCGGACAGACTCTTTGTCTTCCGCGTGCTGCCCAAGGATCTCTCGGCAGAGGTCTTTGCCTACCTCGAATCCGACACGCAGACCGACCTCGTGCGAATGATAAACGACGCCGAGCTTGAGCGCCTGCTCAACGAAATGTTCCTCGACGATACGGTCGATTTCCTTGAGGAGATGCCCGCCAACGTCGTCACCCGTGTGCTTGCCCACTCCGACCCCGAGACCCGCAAGCTGATAAACAGATTCTTAAAATACCCCGAGGACAGCGCCGGCAGCATAATGACCATTGAGATGGTGCAGCTCCACACGAATTTCACCGCCTCACAGGCGATAGAGCAGATAAGAAAAACAGGCGTAGACAAAGAGACTGTCTACACCTGCTACTGCACCGACCGCGAGAGGCACCTGCTCGGCAGCGTGCCGCTGCTCTCACTGCTGCTTTGCGATGAGAACGCCCTCGTCGGCGATATTATGGAGGACGATGCCCAGCTCATCTCCGTCAACACCCTTGACGACCAGGAGGTCGTGGCGGAGGTCGTTAAGAAATACGACCTTTTGAGCGTACCCGTTGTCGATAACGAAAACCGCCTTGTCGGCATAATCACCGTCGATGACGTTGTTGATGTCATTGAAGAGGAGACCACCGAGGACTTTGAGAAGATGGCTCTTATCGCCCCCTCGGACGACGATTACCTCAAGACCGGCGTTTTCAAGCAGACAAGGAACCGTATCATCTGGCTGCTGATACTTATGGTATCCGGCACCTTCACCGGCAAGATAATCGAGGGCTATGAGGCGCTGCTCGCGGGCTTCACCACCCTGACCGCCGCCATTCCCATGCTCATGGATACCGGCGGAAACGCAGGCAACCAGGTATCCACCCTTATCATCCGCGGTCTTGCCGTCGGCAAGCTCGAGCCCAGAGATTATTTCAAGATAGTGTTCAAGGAGCTGCGAGTTGCCGTCCTGTGCGGCACGGCGCTCGGAGCGGTGAATATACTGCGAATGTACCTGTTCTGCGACGGCACATTACAAATGTTCTTTGTCGTGTCGCTTGCAATGTTCTGCGCTGTTATCGTTGCGAAGCTCATCGGCTGCACGCTGCCTATCATTGCGAAGCTCATAAAGCTCGACCCCGCCCTCATGGCAGGCCCGATGATAACCACGATAGTCGACATTATCACGCTCATCATCTACTTCTCACTTGCAAACTTGCTCCTCATTCATTAATAATATAATGTATAGCAAAATCGCTCTGCTGCGGCCTCACGGCTCACGGCAGAGCGATTTTTTACATTTATTATATTCAGTCGGCGTAGTTATAGCCCGCCATTATGGCGTTCATATTTGCGTCGACGAGGTCGGCGTGCTTTGCGGGCACGAATTTCTTCATTGTCGCCTCCAGCCCCTCAAGGCTGACCGCGCCGGTCTCCTTCATCATCTTGCCGACGATTATCATGTTGGCAAGCGTGGGCGTGCCTGCGTCCGCCGCCATCTTGGTGGCGGGGATATAGAACGCCTTGATGTCCGTGCGCTGTGCCTTGCGGGCGATAAGGGTGCTGTCCACAAAGACATAGCCGCCGGGGACTACGCTGCTCTCATATTTGTCAAACGAGGGCAGGTTCATCGCCATAAGCACGTCGGGCTTCGCCACTATCGGCGAGCCTACGGGCTCATCGCTCAGGATGACCGAGCAGTTCGCCGTGCCGCCTCTCATCTCGGGTCCGTATGAGGGGAGCCAGCTCACCTCTCTGCCCTCCGAGAGGCCTTTGTATGCAAGGAATTTGCCGGCGAAGAGCACGCCCTGGCCGCCGAATCCCGCTATAAGTATCTGAGTAGTCATTTTCAGCCCTCCTTGCTCTCGGCGGATCTGTCCTTATACACGCCGAGCGGGTAATAGGGCAGCATCTTATTCTCGACCCATTCAAGTGCGGCGGTGGGGGTCATGCCCCAGTTGGTCGGGCAGGAGGATACGACCTCGATGAGCGAGAAGCCCTTGCCCTCGACCTGATTCTTAAACGCCTTGAGGATCGCTTTCTTTGCGTTCTTTACATTCTTGACATTGTTGACGGCAACGCGCTCTATGTATTCGGGGCCGTCGAGGGTGGCGAGCAGCTCGCAGACCCTTATCGGGAAGCCCGCGGTCTTGACGTCCCTGCCGTAGGGCGAGGTCTGAGTAACCTGACCGGGCAGCGACGTGGGAGCCATCTGACCGCCTGTCATTCCGTATATTGCGTTATTGACAAATATGACGGTTATGTTTTCGTTCCTTGTCGCGGAGTGGACGGTCTCCGCCATGCCTATTGAGGCAAGGTCGCCGTCACCCTGATAGGTGAATATGATATTCTCGGGCAGCGCTCTTTTAAGACCCGTCGCAACGGCGGGCGCTCTGCCGTGGGCAGCCTCCACCATGTCGCAGGTGAAGTAGTCATAAGCCATGACGGCGCAGCCGACGGGGGCAACGCCTATCGTCCTGCCCTCAATGCCAAGCTCGTCTATCGCCTCGGCAACAAGGCGGTGAATTATGCCGTGGGTGCAGCCGGGGCAGTAATGCAGCGGCACATCCGCAAGTGATTTCGGTCTCTCAAAAACGGTCATTATTCATTCACCTCCGCTGATTTTGCTATTGCCTCGAGCACCTGCTCGGGGTCGGGGATCATGCCGCCCGCGCGGTTACAGAGCGTAACGGGTCTGCTGCATCCGGTGGCAAGGCGTATATCCTCTATCATCTGACCCATCGAAAGCTCGACGGATACAAACGCCTTGACCTTTTTTGCCGCCGCGGCAAGCGCCTCGGTCGGGAACGGCCAAAGGGTTATCGGTCTGATGAGGCCGACTTTGACCCCGTTTGCCCTCGCCGCCGTGACCGCGTTCTTTGACACCCTTGCGGCTATGCCGTAGGCGACTACGCAGTATTCGGCGTCCTCCATCATGTATTCTTCCCACATCGGCTCGTTCTTCTCCACCTCGGCGTATCTCTCGTAGCGGGCGAAGTTAATCTTCTCCAGCTCTTCGGGCTTGAGGTAAAGCGAGTTGATGATATTGTGCTTTCTCTTCATCTGAGTGCCCGTGACCGCCCAGGGCTTCTCAACCTTATGCTCGGTGATGCCCTCGAGCGAGACGGGCTCCATCATCTGGCCCATCGTGCCGTCGGCAAGCAGCATTGCGGGAATGCGGTATTTATCCGAGAGGTCAAATGCCTTGACGGTCAGATCCGCCATCTCCTGCACGCTTGCGGGGGCAAGGACTATCAGATGATAATCGCCGTGGCCGCCGCCCTTGGTTGCCTGGAAATAATCGGACTGTGACGGCTGGATGCCGCCGAGGCCGGGGCCGCCCCTCTGCACATTGACTATGAGCGCGGGCAGATCCGAGCCCGCGATATATGAAATGCCCTCCTGTTTAAGCGAAACTCCGGGGCTTGAGGACGAGGTCATAACCCTGAAGCCCGCGCCCGCAACTCCGTAGACCATGTTTATCGCGGCGATCTCGCTCTCCGCCTGCAAAAATGTGCCGCCGATCTTGGGCATACGCTTCGCCATATAGGCGGCGATCTCCGTCTGCGGAGTTATCGGGTAACCGAAGTAATGTCGGCAGCCGGCTCTGATAGCGGCCTCGGCGATAGCTTCGTTGCCCTTCATCAATACTTTCTCAGCCATGTCGTCACCTCATTTCTCCACGGTTATCACGCAGTCGGGGCACATCGTGGCGCAGAAAGCGCAGCCGATGCACTTCTCGGGCTGAGTGACCTCTGCCGGGGAATGTCCTTTCGCATTTATTTTGTTTTTGGCAATAACGATGATCTTCTTCGGGCAGGCGTCAACGCACAGAGCGCAGCCCTTGCATCTGTCCGAGTCAAACGTGACCTTAGCCATATCCAGTCTCCTTTATGTCAAAAATATTTCTTTTGCAGCTTGAGAGGGAAGAGCTTCTCTGCCTTGATACCGCCGCAGATATCCTCCCTCGCCGCCGTCATTATGACGGGCAGCCCGCTCAGCTCCGAGAGCCTGCGAGCCTGCTCTGCGGTCGCCTCCACATCCTCGGGCAGCGTCTCGTCGCCGAGATTGGAATTGTCGGCGATCGCCGTGAACGGTATGCCGCACGCCGCCTCTATCTCCCGCATGACCTCGAGGGCGCTCTCGGCGTCCGGGGTCAGGGGGCGGTAGAAATTGACCGTGAATATCATCTCGTAGTCGTTCTCCTCAAGTATGAGAGGGGCGAATCTGCCGAGCGCATATGCGCCCGCGTCGTCGCCGCCGACATCAATGACCGCGCAGCTGTCACGGCGTTCAAACAGCCCGTACATCTCCTGCGGCAGGGCGGGGATATCGAGATTAGTGTTCGCATAGGTCGGCGAGACAAGCTCAATGCCTGCCGCCGCAAGCTCCTCGGCACTGTCCTTGGTGCGGAAATACGGGTTAACTATATCCAGATCGGCTATCCTGACCTTTTTGCCGCTGCGCCTCAGGGCGAGCGCATAGTTGACGGCAAGGTTGGTCTTGCCGCTGCCGTAGTGGCCGGCAAAGAGGGTCAGCCGCTTATAATTCTCAGCCATTGCAGACCTTGACGCTCCAGCCGTAGGGGTCGGCGACCTTGCCGCACTGGATGCCCGTGATGGTGTCATAGAGCTTATGCGTAACTTTGCCTATCTCATTGTTGCACACGGTGTATTCCTTGCCCTGATAGAAGAGATGACCTATCGGAGACACAACGGCTGCGGTGCCCGTGCCCCATGCCTCCTCAAGAGTGCCGTTTGCGGCGGCCTCAAAGAGCTCGTCGACCGAGATAAGCCTCTCCTCGACCTCGTAGCCCCAATCCTTCAGCAGCTGCACGCATGATTTCCTCGTAACGCCGGGGAGCACCGAGCCTGTGAGGGCGGGGGTGACTATCTTGCCGTTTATCTTAAACATGACGTTCATCGAGCCGACTTCCTCGATATATTTGCGCTCGACGCCGTCAAGCCAAAGCACCTGTGTGTAGCCGCGCTTCTCAGCCTCCTCGCCCGCTCTGAGGCTGGCGGCGTAGTTGCCGCCGCACTTTGCGTAGCCCGTGCCGCCTCTGACGGCTCTGACGTCCTTGCTCTCTATCGCTATCTTGACGGGGTTGATGCCCTCGGCATAGTATGCGCCGACGGGCGAGCAGATGACCGCAAACACCGCGTGGTGGACTCCGTGAACGCCGAGGTTAGCGTCATCGCCGAACATAAAGGGTCTGATATAAAGTGAAGTGCCTTCCGCCGAGGGAATCCAATCCTTCTCAAGCTCCACAAGGGTCTTGACGATATCGACAAAGGCTTCCTCGTCAAGCTCGGGCAGGCAGAGGCGCTCCGCGCTGTTTCTGAAGCGCTTTGCGTTCTCATCGGGTCTGAACAGGGCGACGGCGCCGTCGGCGCGGCGGTACGCTTTAAGCCCCTCAAATATCTCAACGCCGTAGTGGAAGACCGTGGCGGCCGGGTGTATGGGCAGCGGGCCGAACGGCACTATGCGCGCGTCATGCCAGCCCTTGTCGGGGTCGAAATCCATCAGAAACATATGGTCGGTGAATATCTGACCGAAGCCGAGCTTGGTTTCGTCTGTCGGGTGGGGCTTCGGGGCGGTCGTTTTTGTTACCTTGATTTCGTATTTCATAGTTCAGTCTTCCTTTCGCATTATAATTTATATCTTTGGATCTTGCCGCTCGTCGTCTTGGGCAATTCGTCCTTAAAGACGACTACGCGGGGATATTTGTAAGGCGCTGTATGGGATTTGACGTAATTCTGAATTTCTTTTTTAAGCTCCTCAGTCGGCTCGGTGCCCTTGGTGAGCACTATGCTCGCCTTGACTACCTGACCTCTGACCTCGTCCGGGGCGGCGGAAACGCCGCACTCCACAACATAGGGCAGCTCCATGATGACGCTCTCGATCTCAAACGGCCCGATGCGGTAGCCGGAGGACTTGATAACGTCGTCCTTGCGCCCGACATACCAGAAGTAGCCGTCCTCGTCGCGCCATGCGGTGTCGCCGGTGTGATAAAGCCCGTCGTGCCACGCCTCTTCGGTCTTTTCGCTGTCGAGGTAGTATTCTTTATAGAGCCCGCAGGGAACGGCTCTCGAGGTGCGGATAACTATCTCGCCTGTTTCGCCCGGGGCGACGGTGTTGCCGTCCTGATCGACAAGGTCAACGTCGTACTGCGGCGAAGCCTTGCCCATTGAGCCGAGCTTGAGCGGCGTGCCCCTGAGATTTGCGATAGTCAATGTTGTCTCGGTCTGACCGAAGCCCTCGCTTATCTCAAGGCCCGTGGCGGCCTTGAATTGACGGAACACCTCGGGGTTCAGCGCCTCGCCCGCCGTCGTCATATGGTGGATTGAGGAGAGGTCGTATTTTGAGAGATCCTCCTTTATCAGCATTCTGAGCATCGTCGGCGGAGCGCAGAAGGTGGTGATATTGTATTTTGCAAACATCGGCAGGATATCCGAGGCGTCAAAGCGGTCGAAGTCATAGACAAATACCGCTCCCTCGCAGAGCCACTGACCGTAGAGCTTGCCCCAGAGCGATTTGCCCCAGCCCGTGTCTGAGATCGTCAGGTGAAGTCCGTCCCTCTCGCAGCAGTGCCAGTATTTCGCCGTCACAAAGTGGCCGAGGGCGTAGGTGTGCTTGTGCGCCGCCATCTTGGGGTTGCCCGTCGTGCCCGAGGTGAAGAACATTATCGCGGTGTCGTCGCCGCAGGAGGTGTCGGGCGTGCGCTCATATTTGCTTGAGAAGAGCTTGTATTCGGCGTTGAAGTCGTGCCAGCCCTCCTTCTGCCTGCCGACGATGAGTTTATTCTTGACCGTCGGGCATTTCTGAGCGGCTCTCTCGGCGATGTCGGCGGTATCGCCGTCGCCGGTGCAGACTATCGTGCTGACCCCGGCGGCGTTGAAGCGGTATTCAAAGTCGTGCTCCTTGAGCTGATTCGTTGCCGGTATCGCTATCGCGCCTATCTTGTGCAGGGCGACTATCGCAAACCAGAATTGATAGTGGCGCTTGAGCACCAGCATTACGCGGTCGCCCTTTTTAATGCCGAGCGATTTAAAGTAGTTTGCGCACTGGTTAGAGGCGCGCTTCATATCGTTAAAGGTAAAGCGGCGCTCGACCTTGTGCTTATCAATATGCAGCATTGCGAGCTTTTCGGGGGCTTTCTTCGCTATTTCGTCCACAATATCAAAGGCGAAGTTGAATTTATCCTCGTTTTTAAACTCTATTTTTTGCAGCGCGCCGTTTTCGGCTTCTGTACATTCCACGAACTTTGAGGAAACATATTCTTTATTGCCCGAATGCGCCGAAACTATGGTATCGCGTATAACGTTTTCCTTAACGTCCTCGCCCGGCAGCACCACCGCCACGAAAAGACAGTCTCTGCCGTCTACCGCAATCATACCGTGAGGGGTTGAGGAATTGTAGTAAATGCTGTCGCCCTCGCTTAAATATTCCACATTTTCGCCTATCTGCACTTTAAGCCTGCCGCTCATAACAAAGTCAAATTCCTGTCCGGAGTGCTTGGTTAAATGTATCGGCTTGCTTTGCAGCTCTTCGCTGTATTCATAGCGCACCCAATAAGGCTCGGCTATTTTTTTACGGAAAAGCGGTGCCAAATTCTGAATTTCTATTCCGTCCTCTTTGGCGGTTTCCTGCCCCTGCCCCTTGCGGGTAACGGTGTAGGAGGAAAGGTGGGCGCTCTGCCCTTCAAGTAAATCGGTTATTCCTATTCCGAAAGCCAAGGAACATTTATGAATAAAGGTGAACGGAAAATCAAGCTCACCGTTTTCGTAAGCCCTGTAATCTTCTAAACTTACTTCGGTTTTTTTCGCCATATCCGTCTCGGTAATGTCGCATATCTCCCGCATTTCGCGAATTCGCTTTGCTACCTCTTTTAATTTATCGGTCGATACTGTTGCCATTTTTTACTTCCTCCTTGATGAAATTAAAATAAAAAAACACCCGTCTCAAATTTCTTTGAGACGGGTGTTGAATTAACACTCGCGGTACCACTCAAATTGCGGTTATAAAACCGCCGCTCTTCGGAATCAAACAATTCCTATGCCTTTACGCAGCAATCACGGGAAAACCTACTTAAATTTCAGCTCTCCGGCTCGGAAGCGATGGGTCAAACGAAATTTATCACTGCCGATTCACACCAACCATCGACTCTCTTAAAGCTTAAATTTCAGACCGTCTTCGTCACAGCTTTTCTTAAGTTTGAGGTCATTATAGCACCGCAATTTTAATTTGTCAAGACTTTTTTTAAACAAAAAGCGTGCAGCCCTGTTTTTTAAAGTACTCAATCTTTTCGTAAATACGTTTTTCGGGAACCTTAAGCTCCGCCGACAGGCAGCTTATGCACATAAATTCGCGACTTCCGCGGTTTATAAATTTTTTATGCGCGCCTATGTCGTTAAACGAAAGCTCTTTACCGCAATGAATACAGTATGTCATTACTTATTTACCACTTTGCAGCGGTATACCAAGCTGTCATACGGCTTAATGTTATGTATAAACGTGCCGTTTGTAACCGTCACGGTTTCTTCCTCCCACACGTTATGCATGCAAAGGGTTTTGCCTGTGCTTTCGGGCAGCCCCAGCTCGTCAAGATTTACCCGTACCGCGCCCTCTTCACCGCTGAAATTAAAGAAACCGAGCGCTATATCGCCGTTTCCGAGGTTGCGCGCATATGCTTTAACGTTATCGTTCCAAATGGGGGAGAGCTTGAATACCTGGCGGCAGTCTTCATCCTGATTTATTTTTATCAGCTCTTTATTTGTGAGTATTTTAAGAGTTTCCTCATTCATATTGCGTATATCGCAGCCTATCATAAGGGGTGAACCGAGCAATGCCCATATTGAAAAATGCGTCTTATACTGCGTGTCGTTAAGCCCCTCAAGACCTACATTGCCCTTGCCGTACATGCCAACTACCAGCATATCCATATCGTTAAAGCAGCCCTTGCCGCCGTAGGCTAATATGCTCTCCTGCTCTTCGGTAAGGCTTTTGATCGACGCCCACGAATCAACAATATCGCCTGTTGAGCGCCACATAGCGGCGCCGCTTTCGCGTATCCATTCGGCGGTATTGTCAGCCCCCCATGAGCATGCGCTGAAAAGTATATCTCTGCCGCAATTTTTGAGCGCAGTGCCCATGCGGCGGTACAAATACTTGCCGTGAATTATGTTGCTGTGGTAGCAGTAATCGTATTTAAGAAAATCCACGCCCCATGAGGCGAAGGTTTCGGCGTCGGTAAATTCATGCTCAAAGCTGCCGGGATATCCCGCGCAGGTAAGATTTCCGGCGCAAGAATACATTCCGAATTTGAGCCCTTTTGAATGCACATAGTCAGCCACAGCCTTCATTCCGTTCGGGAATTTTTCGGGGTCGGCAACAAGTCTGCCGTTTTCATCCCGTTCCTTTTTTGACCAGCAGTCGTCTATAACGAGGTAAGTATATCCCGCTGTCAAAAGCCCGCTTTCCGCCATTTTGTCGGCAGTGTCCTTTATTAATTGCTCGTTTATATCCGCGCCGAAGGTGTTCCATGAATTCCAGCCCATGGGCGGTGTGTTTTTAATCATTTTTCTTGACCTCCGTGAAAAAATATTGTAAATTAAGTATATGGTATAAAAGTATTGTTTTCAATAATACTTTATTGCAAATATATGTATTTTTGTTTCACGGAGGAATTTTTTATGTCTGCAACGGTCTGCTACGGGCGGCAGGACTGCCATGATTTACATTCATGGGGACCCGGCATAAGGACCTGTTATATATTGCATTATATAATAAGGGGTAAGGGAACGTTTATAAACGGCGGTAAAAGCTATGCTTTAGCGGCAGGGGAGAGCTTTGTGATACGCCCGTTTGATAATATTGCGTATTACCCCGATGAAAAAGAGCCATGGGAGTACACATGGATTGAGTTTAACGGTGAAAAATATGCTTCTT
>OHTJ01000838.1_pt1 | contig 10947 bp, 9 predicted proteins | sample 1578921 | NCBI WGS metagenome assembly OHTJ01 (sample SAMEA3879582, study PRJEB24766) | human gut metagenome | biome: human-associated habitat; feature: feces | place: USA | collected 1985/1987
CGTTGAATTGCCAACAATATCCGCAATAAGTATCCGACTGTGCCCTACTAAACGAGATATTCCCTTGATTATATTGATATGCTCCGGATATGCTTCTGTCGGTGTTTTTGAGTTCACCACCGCCGCCCCATGTAATAGCAAGAAAATCATATCCAGCAGCAGGACCGTTTATGCCTCCAGAGTATACACCGTTTTCCCAATCTGCGGTTCCATAGGCGTAATAGTTTCGACTTGAATCTTTATAAACTACAAGGAAAATGGACAGCTTTCCGCCCTGATGAGTTTCTCCATCCTCACCAACCCATGTGTTTCCTTTCAGTTTAAGATCAGATTTATACTGTAAAGCTTCGGTTACTATCATTAGCCTACTATTATAGACTTCGCCTCTGTCATTCAGAGTGTCGATAACATATACTGTCTGTTTGGTTGCGGATACAACTTCATATCCGTTTTTTTCTTGAACGTCAGCATAGTGGTTTCCTGCTCTGAATAATAATCAGCTGATGTCTCGCGATTACTTTCCTCGGCAAACGCAACAATACCAAATTGCATAACGAGAACGAGCGCAAGGAGTAAAGAAAGTATACGTTTTTTCATGGTGTGGTCTCCTTTCTTTTTTACGGTTAATGTTTGATTACAGCACTTCCATTTAGTGAAGATGGATGAGCGCGAAAACAGACAGCATAGTTGTGCGATTGAACGAGGTTGTAAAAGTTCATACTCCCAGTCTTTCCGCTTGTTCTAACGTCATTAACTGTGAATTCTACAACCAATTTGTCTTGGGTCAAGTCATATAAACCAATGTAAAATGTTGTAGTGCTTGTGTCGGCTCTAACACTGTAATCAACGTATATTTTGCCGTCACCATTGGGATGGTAATAATAGTTCGTATACAACCAGTGCTTTCCAACGACTTGTAGATCTGCCGTATAGCTTTTCTGTGCCAGACTCCAATAACTTGTCGGCAAGGATGTTGACCGCGTTTCTTCGGAAGAACCGATACGTACAGCGTCGGTGTTACCAAAGAATACTTCTGTGGTTTCTACCGATTCGGCTGCAGGCAATGCCTTGTTCGCTTCGGAGGCAAATGCCGTTGTGTTTACAGCAAAAATCAATGCCAGTGTTAGTATTGTTGAGATTAGTTTTTTCATGATGTTTCTCCTTTCAGATAGCAAACAGTTTCTGTCGTGAAGCAGGCATTCTCATTTGTCTGCATTATTCAATTAAAGAATCCAAATAAGCACCATCCCCTTCCTGCGCGGATGTTTGGTGATGTCTTTAATATGTCTTTGTCATGGTCTGCGTGATGGTATCAGCAGCGCCTCCCGAACCAGAAATCACATAAACAACCGTGATGCGATATGTCCCGTGATTGCTTAACTGGAATGTATGGGTTCCGTCGTATAAATAATCATATACAACATCGACCCATTGATTATTGGGCTGTCCAATATCAACGCGCGTCCAAAACAGCCCCAGCGTTTTCTTCTCAACATAAGTTGTGATCTCGCCTTTAGTCGTTTTTCCTCTAATTCCTTGAAATTGATTATCCACGGTCAACAGTCCGCTTTCAGAAATGGACGCAACGCTGCTTGCCATTACGGTATTGTTATACCGTGTTTCATACGGTGAGGCAGCCATTGCCGCCGTTGATGCCGATGCCATCATCAAGACAGCGATCAGTAGGCATAATATGCTTTTCCTTCTTTTGAACATAGTTCTTTTCTCCTTTCAGTTGATTGTTTCCTAAAGACAGCAACAGGTCAAGTTACTGTTCTATTTAATAAACGATTATCGCAGGGAAACAGGTTACAACTTAATAAACTTTTTTCTTTTTTCTTTCCGTTTGGAAAAATGGAGGGTCTTTACCGTAGTAGTGGTAGAGAAAGAGATACCGTGGCAAGCAAGGTCTTTTGGAGCCAAAAGACACCAGGCGGAGACTCTGACGAGTCCCCGCCTTTTGCTTGATGGGGCGTTCCCCATACCCCCTGCAACACAGATTTCATCTGTGGCTGCGCGATGTGCCATCGCTATTTTTCCTCCCGCTGCCGCTCGGTGGTCTGCCGGTTCTGTTCGTTCAGCCCCAGCAGATAGGCGGCGTTCGCCTTGTGGATCAGCAGCTCCCGCATCCGCTCCTGCGCCCGGTGGTACTCGGCGTAGGCCGCCTTTTTCTCTGCCAGCAGCCTTGCAAATTCCTCGTTCAGACTCCTGACCGTGGGCAGCTTTTTCAGGCCGAACGCATCAAAGGCTTTCTTCGCCGCCTTGTGGATGAGGATATCCCCCTCATGCTCCGCAAGGTATTTTTTCGAGTACCCCGCCTTGCGGTAGCCGGTGTAAACGCTGCGCGTCCTGGAATAGTTCATAATGTGCGTCCGCAGGGTCTGTATCTCGCCCATACGCGCTTCCGCCGTCTTTATGGCCGCCTTCAAATCATAGAACCGCTTCTCCGCATCGGCGGCGGCATTGACAAGTGCGTCGAAATCGGCAAAGCCCTTTTCTTCCAGATATATCAGCGTCTTTGCCATCTGCTTGAGCTTTACCACCTTCATCGCCTGATCGTAGCGGTAGCCTTTTCCTGCGTTGAGCTTCGCCTCAATGTCGGAAATCAGCGTGGCGTGCTCCCTGCGCTTCGGATATTTTTTCCTGACGAAGGGCTTGTGCGCCCTGCTTCCGGCGAGAATCGCGCACAGCTCCTGCTCGGAATATCCCTCGCCCAGGGAATCCAGGCGGATGCTCTGTTTCTGGTTTTCGTGCCGCAGCGACAGCCTGCCCTTTCGGGCAACGGAATAGCCGGAGGATTTCAAAAGGGCTAAAAGTACGTCGAAGTCCTTGGGCTGCTTTTCAAGCGCCGCGTCTATCGCCATGCGCAGAAGATCGCGGTTGGAGAGCTTGTCGTGACCGCCGCGCCATTTGTTGTAGCTCAGCCCGTGTTTCTGCGGATTCTCTACCACGGACAGCCGGTGCTCGGCGCAGATCAGGTCGGACAGCCTGCGGACAGCGCGGTAGCTCCCGATGAAGTTCTTGAACTTTTTCGTACAGTCCAGCGCCGTGGAGTTCCAGTAGATGTGGTTATGAATGTGCTTTTTGTCGGTGTGGGTGCAGACGAGAAAAGCGTGCCGGCCCTTTAGGAAGCGTTTGGCAAATTCATATCCTATGCGGTTGGCCTCCTCCGGCGTAACCTCTCCCGGCTTAAAGGACTGCCGTACCTGATAGGCGATGACGTCGCTTTCCTGCACCCGTCCGGTCAGCTCCCGGTACTCCCGCTTGGACAGGGCAAATTCGGAAACGGCGGTCTCCGGCTCGCAGGCGAATGCGGAGATCAGCGCACCGCCCTCAGTCTTATCCGGATTCATGCCGTACTCCGTCCGGTCGGCAAGGCACTGCGCCAGCGTCTTGCCCTTATTTAAGTGCATGGGTATGATTCGTGTGGTCGCCATATTCCCTCCATGGAAAAAGACGCAGGAGAGAGCCTGCGCCTTTTCACATTACGCATATTCCGTTTATCCGTAGATTCGCTCCCTGAGAAGAATCCTCATGCCGATAAACCGCGCTGTGAGCTTCACCGCCAAATAGTGCAGTCCGTAGGGTGAAAGCAGAAACGCAATGCCCAGACAGATGCAGCCGTTCTGCACGTTGCCGTCCACAAAGTAAAAAACACCTGAAAGCAGAAACAGGGCGGAGGCGATGACGCAGACCACGGCGGAAGCCTTGAGCGCCAGCGTGAGCGCCCATTCCACGATCCACAAAACCAGCATAAGGGGCGCAAGCAGCAGTTTCAAAATGAATTTCATAGTCGTTTTCCGTCCTTTTTGATTTCATTATACAGAAAGAGCTGCCCTAAAACAAGGATGCCGGCAGCATGGGTTTATCGTATATTTCTGCCTGCTCACTGAATGGTGGACAGCTTCATAAGAATTTTGTTGGCAAGTCCCCATAGCTGCTTCTGCTTTTCCAGAATCTCCGCAAGGTCGGTGTCGTAGGCTCTGCCGCTCTCGTTGAGCCGTTTGGCGATCTGGTTGATGTTGTTGCTCGTGTAGCGCAGAAGCGAGATCATCTGCTTCAGCTCCGGCAGCTCTAACTTGATCACCAGCCCGTCCAGCGCCATCTTCCGCAGGAACGCCTCCTGATTGGTAACGCCGATCCGCGCCATCTTTTCCTTCAGCAGCCGGTGCTCCTCCTCCGTCAGGCGAACGGAGATGCGGATGTTCCGGCGCATGAACTGCGCGCTCACAGGGACGGCTCCTTTGTCTTTTTGACGGCCTCCGCCGCCGCTTCGGGCGGTCTGCTTTTCAGTCTGCCGAGCACCGAGGGCTTGCGCTCATGCGCCCTTGCGTCCTCCCGCGCCAGCTTGGTAAACAGGTCAACCAGCCCGCTGTGGCTGTTCACCGCCAGATAGCAGTTCCGATCCGTCCCCCATGCATCGGGGTTCTCCGAAACGGGAACGGTCTTTGCCCATTGCTTGTTGTCCGCAGAGAACCGCCAGTCCCAATCCTTCTGCCGGATGGTAATCGCCAGCACATATAAAATGCGCTCATGCCCGAACTGCTCCGCTACCTGCGCGACGGCTTCCCTGTGCAGGACGTTATCGCAATAATGCTCGGAGATCGCCTTCTCAATGGCCTCCTTGCAGGCGGCGCTGGCCTTGTTGGAGGCGCGGTAAAGCTCCAGCTCGCCGTTTTCACGGGCGTGCTCGGCGGGAAATCTGTAAACGGGAATATCCTTCATATTGGTGCATCCTTCCTTTCATTAAGCTGTAGTGAAGCGGCTCCGGCAAAATCCGTTCTTCGCCGAAGCCGCCGTTTTTTTATCGTTCTTCCTTGTTCCTGTGCCTGATTTTGTCCTCGGCGCAGGGCTGGGACAGCGGCGCTTTCAGCTTTGCCAGCACGGAGGGACGCTCCGCCTTTGCGCTCTGCACGGCGGGCGCGTCCTCCGCCATCTGCTCCATGGGCGTGCGGTCGTCGATGTTCAGCTCGGCGTTCAGCTCCGCAAGCCGCGCGGATTTTGTCCGCAGCTCATCCTCCTGGGGGAAGGGCTTGCCCAGCTCCGCCTTTGCCGTCTCCATCTGCGCGGTGAGCGCATCCAGCGTGTTTCGGACATTCTGCAATCTGTCCGGCATGGCGTTCAGGGCGTTGTCAATGCGGGTGAGGTTGCCCCGCGCGTCCTTGCCCAGCGTCACGCGGTGGTTCATTTTGCCCTTGAGGGTGAGAATAAAGTCCCGTCCGAAGTCCTCCACGGTCAGGGACATGGCAAAGCCCCGGTAGCTGCCTATGGGAACGGGCTCCATGCCCTTTGCGTCCTTGAAGGCTTCCAGAATGGCAGCGCCCGCGTTGTCCTTGTCGGTGAGAAGGTCGCCCTTGACCTCCATGCCCGCAAAGCCGTCCACGGGGTGCGGATGCCCGGCGAGCGTCTGCATATCGGCGGTGAAGCCCTCCACGAAGCACTCGTTCTGACGGATCTGTTCGGGGAAATGCCTGAGCAGATTGTCCTCCAGACGGAACTGCTGGCTCTGATGGCTGGCCTTCATGAGCTTCAGGCGGGCAACGTCCACATCCAAGTCCATCTTCTCCTTGATACGCTCGTCTCCGGCGCACAGCGCCTTGATCTCCGCATAGGAAAGGGCGGTCTCGTCCACGTCCTCGCAGGAGCGAACAGGGGATTTTGAGGTCATGATCTGGGAGATGAACTTCTGCTTATTCTCCACCGTCTGCCAGAGGTAGGCGTCGAAGGTGGATTCCGTGACGTAGCGGTAGATGTGTACCTCCTTGTTGCGGTTGCCCTGCCGGATGATGCGCCCGCTGCGCTGCTCCAGATCGCCCGGCCGCCACGGGCAGTCGAGGTCGTGGAGCGCCACGAGCCTGTCCTGCACGTTCATGCCCGCGCCCATTTTGAAGGTGCTGCCCATGAGCACACGCACCTGACCGGAGCGCACCTTTGCAAACAGCTCCTTCTTCCGCGTCTCGGTGTTGGCTTCGTGGATAAAGGCGATCTGCTCGCGGGGTATTCCTCTGGCGACGAGCTTTTCCCGGATGTCGTCATATACCGTGAAGCCGGGTTCGTCGGGGTTTTCCTTGTCGATCAGCCGCTCGACGGCGTTAAGCTCCGGGCTGTCCAGATTCCCGCCCGCCGTCTTTGCTGCCTTCGCTCCGGTCGCGCCGGTTTTCGGGGTGGACAAATCGCAGAACACGAGCTGGGTCAGCCTGTCCGCCTGCCCGTCCTGCCAGATGCGGTGGATGTTGTCCACGCAGCGATTGACCTTGCTGTTCGGGTCGTCCGGCAGGTCGGGGTTGATGATGCGCTGGTCAAGCCCCAGCTTGCGCCCATCCGAGGTGATCTTGAGCATATTGTCCGTGCCGGGGTCAACAAGCTGGGCGTGTACCCTTGCGGCGCGCTCGGACAGCTCCTGCACCATCTGCTTCTGTATCTCCGTGGGCTGCGCCACCTCGTTGTGATAGATGGGCGTGGGCGTAGGCAGGTTGAGCTGGTCTGAGGTCTTGATATCCGCCGCCTCCTTGAACAGGGTCATGAGCTCAGGCAGATTAAAGAACTTGGCAAAGCGCGTCCTTGCGCGGTATCCGGTTCCCTCCGGGGCCAGCTCGATGGCTGTCTGCGTCTCTCCGAAGGTCGAAGCCCAGCAGTCGAAGTGGGCAAGCCCCTTGCCGCGAATGGCGTCGTGCTGGAGATAGCGCATCATGGTATACAATTCGGTCATGGAATTTGAGACGGGCGTGCCCGTGGCGAATACCACGCCCCGGCTGTCGGTGATCTCGTCGATATACCGGCACTTGAGCAGCATATCCGAGGATTTCTGGGCGTCGGTGGCGGAAAGCCCCGCCACGTTGCGCATCTTGGTGTAGAGAAAAAGATTCTTGTAGTTGTGCGCCTCGTCCACATACAGCCGGTCTACGCCCAGCTGCTCAAAGGTTACAACATCGTCCTTTCGGGAGCTGTCCTGGAGCTTTTTGAGCTTGGCTTCAAGGCCGCGCTTGGTGCGCTCCAGAGACTTAATGGTGAACCGCTCCGCCCGCTGGCTTTTCAGCTCCCGCAGACCTTCCTCCACCTCAAAGATCTGCTCCGCCAAAAGCCGCTGCTGACGCTCCATGGAGACGGGTATCTTCTCAAACTGCGAGTGGCCGATGATAACGGCGTCGTATTCGCCGGTGGCGATACGGGCGCAGAACTTCTTGCGGTTCTTCGGCTCGAAGTCCTTTTTCGTAGCCACCAGGATGTTGGCGGAGGGGTACAGCCGCAGGAACTCGCCCGACCACTGCTCGGTCAGGTGGTTGGGAACGACAAACAGGGACTTGTGGCACAGCCCCAGCCGCTTGGATTCCATGGCAGCGGCTACCATCTCGAAGGTCTTGCCCGCGCCCACCTCGTGGGCAAGAAGGGTGTTGCCGCCGTAGAGCACATGGGCAACCGCATTGAGCTGGTGCTCCCGCAGCCGGATCTCCGGGTTCATGCCCGCAAAGGTGATGTGACTGCCGTCGTATTCGCGGGGTCTGGTGGAATTGAACAGCTCGTTGTACCTTGCGACCAGAGTGTGCCGCCTGTCGGGGTCGCGCCATATCCAGTCCCGGAAAGCGTCCCGGATGGCCTGCTGCTTCTGCTGGGCGAGGGTGGTTTCCTTGCTGTTGAGTACGCGCCGCTCCCTGCCGTCCGCATCGTGCTTTGTATCGTAGATGCGCACGTCGCGCAGATTCAGGGTATCTTCAAGAATCTTATAGGCGTTTGCGCGCTCCGTGCCGTAGGTCATATACGCGGCAATATTGCTGTAACTGACCGCGTTCTTGTTCCTGATGTTCCACTCGGCGGTGAAGGCGGAATAGGTCACGTCGATCATGCGCTGCTGGTAGAAGGGGGTCTCGAAGGTCTCCCACATGAACTCCCGGATATATGCAGGGTCGATCCACGTTGCGCCGAGACGCACCTCGATTTCCGAAGCATCAAGGTCTTTGGGCTGCGCGGCTTTCAGCGCTTCCACGTTTCCGGCGTAATCGCCCTCAAACAAATTCTGAGCAGACTGTGCGATACGCAGCTTTTCCCTTACATTGCCGGAGAGGTACTCGTCGGCGGTCTCCCAGCGCTTATTTTCGGGATTGCGGAAGATAACACCACGAAGATCGGAGGCGAGAGCGTCCTCGTTCTTGCCGGTGAGCTGCGCCATATACGCCATATCTACGCAGGCTTTTTCGGAGATGGACAGCGCCAGCGCCTCCGAAGCGGTGTCCACGCTGGTCACGGCCTCGTGCGCCCGTATGGTTCGCCTGGTGAACATATCTGCCTTGCGCTTGAGGTTTTTGTCCTCGTCCAGCTCCTCCAGAGAGCAGAGCAGATAATAGGAGCTGTCCTCGGCAAAGGCCAGGGCGTTGGCGCGGGAGTTAATAAGCCCATACTTTGCGGTGAAGCCGTCGTAGAGGGTGTTCAGCTCCGCCTGCGTCTGCCGGATGGTTTCATCCGAAATAAAGCCGTCCATCTGCTCAGAGATGAGCTTCTGCACGCAGTCCCGCAGCTCCACCATGCCCTTGGAGCCCCTGCGGACATACCGCCCCATCTTTTCGTTCCAGAAGTCATACTCCGCGCAGGCGGTGGCGTCCGGACGCTGGGCGTGGATCATGACCTGCTCGGCGTAGGGGTATTTGTACAGCCTTGCGGCGGTGGTGAGAAAGCCCGTCCAGCCCCGGTAGCTGCCGGTGATCTGCCGCTGCGCCTCGTCCGCCATCTGCATATACGTTTGTAGCTTGCTCGGCATATTGCTCCTCCTTCATGGCATAAATTTAGAGCGCCCGGAACGGACGCTCTATGTAAGGGCGGTATATCCGAAAACGTCCCGAATCCTATGCATGAAACGGGACGCTTTCTCCTGTATGTCGATGTTCTATTTCCCGAAATCAGATTATTTTCATTTTTGGGAAATAGACGGCTGTTCTGCCAGCCAGTCCGCAATATCGATGATCTGAACGCCCTCATACTGGTACGCTTCATCTCTGATCCTGGCGAGTACCAGCTTCGGATAAGCGTCCTTGATTTGAAGAAGGGGGTTTACTTCGCGCTCAAAGGTTTTCTCGTCGCTGATGTTGTCTGAAACCTGAATATAGAGCTTTTCGTTGCGCTTGATGGCAACAAAATCTATCTCCTTCTTGTATAAGACCCCGACATAGACCTCATATCCGCGCCGAAGCAGTTCAATAGCAACGATGTTTTCCAGTACGCGCCCATAATCCAGATTCTTGGTTCCCAGCTTCGCATACCGGAAGGTGTGGTCGCTCAGATACAGCTTATCGCTGGATGCCAGATACTTTTTCCCCTGAATGTCATACCTGCGAACGCGATAGAAAGCAAAGGCGTTGCACAGATACTGCATATAGTTCCCGACGGTCTTGTGGTTGATTTTATCCTTGTTGCCTGTGAGGGCATCCGCAATATTTCTCGCAGACGTGAGATTTGAGATATTGTCCATGAGAAAATCGACAATGCGGTTCATCAGGATCGGGTTGCGGATTTTATATTTCTGCCGTATGTCCCTGACGATCAATGTATCGAATACATCCGCGATATAGTCGTACTTGGCTTCCGGGTCTTGATAAAGGTACGATCCGGCCATGCCGCCCTCTCTCAGATACCGGGAAAAAGCGGCATACCTGTCCGTAAGGGAATAATACTCGCAGAACTCGCTGAAAGAAAACGGGAACACCTTCACTTCAAAAGTCCGACCCGTAAAGAGAGTGGCAAGGTCTGAACTCAGAAGGAAAGCGTTTGAGCCTGTAATATAGATGTCGAATCTTTCCTGCGCATGGAGGTTGTTGATGGTAAGCTCAAAACCCGGACACATCTGCACCTCGTCGATCAGAACAAAGTTCTGCTTGCCATCGACATAGGAGCTTTCAATATATTCGTTCAGGACATGGTAGTCCTTGAACTTCTCGTACTTTGTCAGGTTATAATTGATATGCACGATATTTGCGTCCGCGATATTTGCTTCTACATACCCCTTGAAAGCTTCCAACAGCTTTGACTTTCCGCTGCGTCGGACGCCTGTGACTACCTTGATGTCCGGCGTACCGATCACTCCAATTAGCTTCCGGAGATACATACCTCGGTCTATCAGTTTCATATTCATCACCTCTGCTCTTATTATACCCGTTCTATTTCCCAAAATCAATATTTTTTCGATTTTGGGAAGTAGAATGTGGGTTGAGGTCGCTCTTGCGTCGCTCCTTACTTTACTGCGGCTCACAGCTTGAACCTGTCCACGGAGATGTCGATGAAACCTATCGGGTCGTCTTGCAGGAACATGACCATATAGATGGGGTAGTACGTCAGCCTCCCGTCTACCTTTACATTGTCGTTCGTGAAAACATAGGCTTCCCTGATGCCGTATTCCTCAACGGCCATTACGTTATCCAGTGCGGAGTGCTTTTCATAGTCCTTTCCGCTCTTTACCTCGATGGGGAGCGCCTGCCCCACATGCTCGACCACGAAGTCAAGCTCACCCTTCTTCTTGCTGTTGTAGTAGTACAGCGGATAGCCGTGGGCATGAAGCTCCTGCGCCACCACGTTTTCATATACAGCGCCCTTGTTGATGTCCTTCTCCTTGCTGACAATCTTCAGCTTGCAGGCTTTGCCGTAAATTGTGGTAAGCAGCCCCACATCCGAAAGGAATAGCTTGAACAGCGTACTCTTTTCATTCAGCAGGAGCGGCACCGTGGGTTCCGTTGTGTTGAACACGCCCAAGGCAACGCCGGCCTTCCAAAGCCAGGTGAAGCTGTCCTCCACTCGGTCATATCGCAGACCCTTTTTGATGTCCGCTATCATGAACCGCTTGTTCTTTTCGTTCAGCTCCGCCGGGATAAGCTCATAGATATGCGTGATAATCAGCTTGCGGTTTTCTTCCTCATACTGCGTGAAATCCAGCTTATACTGCTCGATAATGGCTCTGTGCTCGTCCAT
>OHTJ01000842.1_pt1 | contig 10891 bp, 8 predicted proteins | sample 1578921 | NCBI WGS metagenome assembly OHTJ01 (sample SAMEA3879582, study PRJEB24766) | human gut metagenome | biome: human-associated habitat; feature: feces | place: USA | collected 1985/1987
GGATTCAGTCTGCTCTCAAGTATAAACAGCAGCGTATTGCCATAATCCTTACCGCCGGTCACGATATCGACCATCTGTTGGTCAGTGTAGTGATCAGTTCCGGTCACTTTTATGGACTTCAATTTATAACATGTACGTATGTATACAAACGCTATAGCACACAGCACCACCAGAATGAGAAGTATCTTGAGAACTATCTTGAATATCCTTGCCGCCTTCTCACGTCTCGCCTTTCTTCTGGCAAGTTTCTCCGCCTGCAGCTTCTTCTTTCTCTCTATCTCCTCCGGGGTAAGCTTTCTGCGCTCTTTTTTGCGTTTTTTCTTGTTCTTCTTTTTTGCAGCAACCGCCTGATCTTGCTTACGCCTGCGTCTCTCCTCGGATCTGCGTTTTTCTGCATCCTCTCTGCGCATCCGGTCATCCGGTCTGCGACGCTCTCCATCCTGTCTCCTGCGCACCTGCTCATCAGATCTGCGACGCTCTCCATCCTGTCTCCTGCGCACCTGCTCATCAGATCTGCGGTGCTCTCCATCTGGTCTCCTGCGCACCTGCTCATCAGATCTGCGGCGCTCTCCGTCTGGTCTCCTGCGCACCTGTTCGTCAGATCTGCGGCGCTCTCCGTCTGGTCTTCTGCGCACCTGCTCGTCAGATCTGCGACGCTCTCCGTCTGGTCTTCTGCGCGCCTGTTCGCCTGTTCTGCGGTGCTCCCCATCAGGCCTTCTTCGTGTCTGCTCATCCGTCCTGCGGCGCATGTCTCCGTCTGCTCTCCGCTGTCCATTGCGGCTGTCTGTCTGCTGTCTTCTCTTATCAACCGGAACCTTGACCCTTCCGTCGAGGCGTTTTCCGGTCATGACATCCACATAGCCGCTTTCACGTCTGGTCTGCGCAACATCAACATTTCTGCTCATTCTATTTTTATTAACATTTCGTCTATTGTTGTTTTCCATTCAAATCTTCCTTTAAAGGATCTGTCATATGTCTGTTTCGTCATACGAAATTCCTCTGGATACGGACATCACTATCCCCATCTCCATCAGAATGAAAATTATCGAACTTCCGCCATAACTGACAAATGGCATCGGCACACCTGTCGGCGGAATGGTATTCGTGACAACACTCACATTTATCAGCAGTTGGACCGCCACATGTGCCATCACTCCCGCTGTGAGCATGCTTCCAAATCTGTCTCTGGCATTCATGGCCGTCACAGCCATCCGCCTAAGTAATATAAGAAAAATGATAAGTATAAATGCCGCTCCGACAATTCCGAGCTCCTCACACACGACTGAGAATATCATATCATTATGTGACTCCGGAATAAACCCCATCTTTTGGACACTTCTCCCAAAGCCCACTCCAAACAGTCCACCGGAACCAACGGCATATAACGACTGAACCGTCTGATAGCCATCTGCGTAATTTTCAGGATCAAGCCATATCTTGACTCTGTTCGCCCTGTAGCCTGCGAACATTATGAAAAGCACACTCCCGACAACACCAAATATACCGATCAGAACAAAATGTCTGACCCTGGGGCTTCCCACAAACAATATTACAAAAAGGATTGCAAAACAGATTATAGCCGTGCTGAGATTCTCCACACCGATCAGGGCTATGGTGATCACGGGCAGGATCATTACCTTTATAAGGCAGCCCGGTCTGCACAGATTTTTGCTCTCCACGGCAGCCCTCGCCGAGGTGTAGATTATGATCGCCGTCTTGGCATATTCTGATGGCTGAAATCCTATAGGTCCAATATATATCCATCTTGCTGACCCATGGCTGGCCGTTCCTATTATCAGCACCACCACCTGAAGAACAAGTGATGACAGCAAAATGACCGCAGACAGCCTGAGCAGCCGCCTGTAGTCATATCTTGACACTATGTACATGGCGAGGATCGCCAGCAACATATAAAGTGCCTGTCTTTTAAAAAAGTACATCTGATCTCCGTACAGGTCGTACGCCCTGTAACTGCTCGTACTGTATATCATGGCAAGCCCAAATATCAGAATCATCCCCAGCGCCAGGAGCATGGTCACATCCACATATCCTCCCGGACACCGTTTTCGTGCATCTCTCACTCTATCTTCTGAAACCTCAGGACCTCCATGCAATCAGATCACTCCTTATAGCTTCTTACATACTCCTTGAACATATCGCCTCTCTGCTCGTAGTTGTCAAACTGTCCCCAGCTTGCACATGCAGGTGAGAGAAGCACCGCATCTCCGTCAACCGCATTCTCATGGCAATATGCTACCGCATCCTGAAGATTCTCCTCAAATATAATTGAGTTAAATCCATGTCTCTTGGCACAGTCAGCTATCTTCTGCGCAGTCTGGCCTATGAGAACGAGCCACTTTACCTTGCCGTCAAACGCCTCTATCCACTCGTCGTACTCAGAACCCTTGTCATAGCCTCCACCTATGAGGAATGTAGGAGCCACCATGGCCTGTATTCCCTTTATGGCTGCATCAGGGTTTGTTCCCTTTGAATCATTGTAGTATGCGACACCATCGATGGTGTCAACATATTCTATTCTATGAGCAACAGCCTTGAATGATGTTGCAACATCTCTGATAACATCAACAGGGACTCCCATATAATATGATATTCCAACTGCTGCCAGAACATTCTCAACATTGTGAGCTCCCATGAGCTTAAGATCCTTAATGGCAAGTACATTGATCTTCTTATCGCCATCCTCGAGGATGATATCCCCATCCTCTACATATACTCCACCGGCCGGCTTCTCCAGTCTGCTGAAATATACTACATGGCAATGATCCTTTGCCTTCTCTCCCATGGCGCGTGTATGCTCATCATCATAGTTGAGGACTGTCACATCATCCATGGTCTGATTCTTTGTTATTGAAAACTTTACATTTCCATAATTCTCAAATGTATAGTGCCTGTTCAGATGATCCGGAGTCAGGTTGAGTATTGCACTGACATTCGGATGAAAATCTATAACCGTCTCAAGCTGGAAACTGCTTATCTCTGCAACTGTATCTGAATCATCGTCTGTTGTGTCGCACAGCTCTGTGTAAGGTATTCCAATATTTCCCACAACGATGGTCTTGGCATTGTGTGCCTTGACTATCTCTCCCACAAGGGCTGTAGTTGTAGTCTTGCCGTTTGTTCCTGTTATGGCTGCTATCTTACCCTTACCATAATGGTATGCCAGCTCTATCTCACTCCAGATAGGTATTCCCGCATTTCTCACCACATCTGTAAATGGCGCATCAACAGGGATTCCCGGACTGATGACCATGAGCTGTGATGATGAGAGGGCATCCTCTCCAAGCTCACCGAGTTCTATCTGAACAAGCTCTGAATCGCCTGTCTTCTCCTTTATCGCCTCTATATCTCTGTCCTTGTTCTCATCGAACAGATAAACCTTTACTCCATGATTTACCAGAAGCTTGGTTGCACTGATTCCACTCTTTCCTGTTCCTGCTACTATCGCTGTATTGATCTCCATATCATTTCACCATGGTGCACCACTGCACCATTTTCTCCTTTCTACATTACAGAGCCAGTAAACCTACCACACAGAGGACTGCAGTCACTATAGAAAATATAGCAACGACCTTTGACTCAGGCCATCCCCCGAGCTCAAAATGATGATGTATAGGTGCCATTCTGAACACTCTCTTGCCTGTAAGCTTGAATGAAACAACCTGTATTATAACTGATAATACTTCAATGAAGTATATGAAAGCTATTATAACTATGAATATAGGCATCTTGAGCATATACGCTGTTGATGCAACAAATCCACCGAGTGCCAGAGAACCTGTATCTCCCATGAATACCTTTGCAGGGTACACATTGTACACAAGGAAGCCAAGAAGACATCCAACCGCTGCGCAGGCAACCGGAGCAACACCTGAGTCTGTTCCCACTGCTACAACCGCAAAGAATGTGGCTATGAGAACCGTGACTGATGACGCAAGTCCGTCAAGTCCATCTGTGAAGTTCGCACCATTAACTGTTCCAAGCACGATGAAGAACAACAGTATCACATAGAGTGTGCTGTTGAGCTGAACCGTCTTGCCAAGGAATGGTATTATAAGCTCATTGTTGATATCTGAATACTTCTCTACATAATATGCAAATACTCCCGTAACGACAATCTGTCCGAGCATCTTCTGCCATGCGTGAAGTCCCATTGATCTCTTCATAACAACTTTGATGTAATCATCGATAAATCCGATAAGTCCAAATCCAAGTGTCACAAAAAGCACCGGAAGGACATCCGGATATTTCTTCATATAGATAAGCGTCGTGATCGTAAGTGACAGAAGGATTATAAGTCCACCCATGGTTGGTGTTCCGGCCTTCTTCAAATGTGCCTGTGGGCCGTCATCCCTGACAAACTGACCGAACTTGAGCTTCTTCAGGAACGGTATAACTATAGGGCACAGCACCACGCTGATACAGAATGCTATCACTACCGGTAAAACAATCTTTAAATCTAAATTCATTTTGTACTCCTTACCTGCCCGCACACCGCGGACTATGTATTTCTTAAACTGTTTTCAGACTGAGATAAATTTAATACTCATTTGTGGCTTTGTCAATTCCCAAATAGGGAAGAATATTCAAAAAAATATCTCTCACAACAGGGGCCGCTATGGTTCCTCCATAATATGTGCCCTCGGGCTCATCTATTAGCACGACCGTCAGGACTTGAGGATCATCCGCCGGCGCAAATCCTATAAAAGAAGATATGTATCTGCCTGTTCCTCTGGGAAGTTTCTCACTCGTGGCGGTCTTTCCGCCTATCCTGCAGCCCTCTATGGCACACTTTGATCCGCCGCCCTCGGCAACGACTGCCTCAAGCATCTCCCGCATCTTCTGTGATGTCTCCTCATCTATAACCTGTCTCTGCTCGTCAAATTCAATGGCTGTAATAGTTTCTTTACTGCTGTCTATTATCCTTTTTCCCAAATGTGGAGTTACCGTATGCCCTCCATTCACAACCGTGCACACTGCAGATATGAACTGTATCGGAGTCACCTGGAATGACTGTCCAAACGACATGGTGGCAAGCTCTACCGGCCCGACATTTTCCTTCTTATGCATGATGGAGTTTGCCTCTCCGGGAAGGTCTATTCCGCTCTGACTGAACAATCCCAGCTTGTGATAATACTCGTACATGCCATCCACACCTGTTCTCTCTCCTATCTCCATAAACGCCGGATTGCAGGAATTCATGAGCGCCTCCTTAAGGCTCTGGCTTCCATGGCCTGTGGTCTTGCTACACCTTATCCTTCTGTCCTCAACTATCTTATATCCCGGGCAGAAAAAGTTTGAGCTGCTGTCGACCGCTCCCTTCTCGAGTGCTGCCGTCAGTGTTATTATCTTGGCGGTTGATCCCGGCTCATATGTGTCGCTTATCAGATAATTTCTCCACATATTGTTCAGCTCATCCATATTGCCGGCTGTAGGCAGCAACATGGATGTCCCGGATGCGCTGTTATTCCTCTCTGCATCTTCCCCTGTGTCTGTCTCTCCATCGTTTTCTGGCTTAACCAGTTTGAACGGTTCGTTCAGGTTGTATTCCGGCACATCCACCATGGCATATATCTCGCCATTTTGGGGATTGATCGTTATTACACACACCCTGTTTGCTTTTTTCTCGATCAGGACTTTCTCTGCAGCCTGTGTCACATATCTCTGTATATTGAGATCCAGTGTTGTCACGAGATCATTTCCGGGAATGGGCTCTGTCCTGGTTTCTGAATATTCCGCAAGCTCTATTCCCCTTGCATCCGTGACCGCATTTATGCTTCCATTTGTCCCTGCGAGCACACTGTCATATGTCACCTCAAGGCCCAGTATTCCCTGATTGTCAGCACCGGTGAAGCCTATAACCTTCGATGCAAGGGTATCATATGGATAGCTGCGCTTGTAATCCTCGTCCACCTTGATCCCCGGAACAGCAGCCGCCTTGATCTTTTTTCCGGTCTCCTTGTCTACATTTGACGCTATGAGCTCCCTTGAGGATACCTTCTCCACCTTCTTCCTGATGTCTGCCGGATCCTTATCCAGATATCTTGTAAGAAGCTCTGTGACCTCCGCCTCATCCTCTATCTGGCTGTGTATCACGGATATTGAACACACCGCCTTGTTGTCCGCTATGATATTGCCATTTCTGTCGTATATCCTTCCCCTGGGAGCTTTTATGCTTCTCTCCCTCTCATGCAGGGAATCTGCTTTCTCAGTATAATATTCTCCCCTGTAGAGCATTATGTATGCAAGACGGCCAACTATAACTCCCAACGCTAGGGCCGCAATAACGAACACAAACTTTATCCTCCGCCTGTTATAACTGTATACCTTCAACTCTTGATCCCGGACTTTTTTATTATCATATTAGCCGGATGCCTCATGTATTCGCCTATTCGTGTACAAATCTATCTCTGCATTAAAAAAGCACCGGAGGTGTATCTGCACCTTCGATGCTTTGGTTTACTGTGTAAATTATCATTCGCCGGAATAGTCCTCGTCACCGCTCCACGTATCCGTGCCGTCGCCTGTTCCGCTGTCATCCTCCCATGTATCGTCCGCCGTATAACTGTCGTCTGCCGTATCGTCATACGACGTGTCATCCGCCGATGTGTCGTCGGTCGATGTATCTTCCGCTGATGTATCTTCCGCTGATGTATCTTCCGCTGATGTGTCCTCAGCAGCCGCATCCTCTGTTGCCGCCTCTGTATCTGCAGTCTCTGTATCCGTGTCAAATGCTGATGAGAGCGGCTCCTCCGTTCCGTCATAAGCCACATCATCTCCGTTTGTTGAGTATACATTCAGGTATGGAAGGAGATCCTGCATAACCTGATTGAACAGCTTTGCTCCTGCTCCTGATCCTGACTGATCCTCAACATGAGGCTCATCAACTACAACATAAAGCATTATCTGAGGATTCTCAACAGGGGTGAATCCTATGAATGACAGTACGTATTTTCCATTTCCTCGAGGAAGTTTCTCGGCTGTACCTGTCTTACCACCGATGGTGTAGCCCTCTATTCCAGCCGCATATCCTGTACCTTCCTCAACAACCGCCTGGAGGTATGTCTTCATGTAATCCGACACTTCCTTGGATATGGTCTTTCTTACAAGCACCGGATCCATATTCTCAACCACATTTCCGTCTGAATCCAGAAGTCTCTTGACAACATGTGGCACATAATAATTTCCGCCGTTTATTACAGAACAGAATCCCGCTGCCATCTGGATCATAGATGTTGTAACACCCTGTCCAAATGAAGATGTCGCAAGCTCTGTAGGATTAAGATTCTCCACATCGTACTTAATACCTGTCGTCTCACCTTCGAGATCTATTCCTGTCTTGGAACCAATGTTAAATATCATCTGATATTTGTCAAATGTCTCTGGTCCCTCCTTGTCCGCTATCTGCATCAACGCATCATTACATGAAACAGCCAGAGCTCTCTTGACGTCAACCATTCCGTGTCCTGCTCTGTAACTACAGTAAATAGGGCTCTCTCCCTCGACTACGACCTGTGAACCATCACAGAGAAATTCATCTCCGTCTGAGATCACTCCATCCTCCATGGCTCCCGCTATGGTAAATGCCTTGTATGTTGAACCCGGCTCAAACACATCACTTATACAGTAATTCTGCCATACATAGTTGAGTGCCTCATATAACTGGTCTGATGTAAATCCATCTATCGTGCTCTGGAACTCTTCATCCGACATCTTTGAGAAATCGTATTCCACTTCCTCAGTCTTTACATTCTTCTTCTGTTCGATGGTCGCTTCTGTGGATGATTCTGTGGATGATTCTGTGGTAGTGCCATCCTCGCTGCTCTCCGTTGTTGCTGTTGTATTTTTCTTTGCACTCTCAACGCTTATCAGGCTGTCCGCATTCTCATCTGCACCCTCGATCTCAACCTCCTGGGTGACGGTGACTGTCATGTTCCTGAGCGCCTGTGTGTTCATCGGGTCATTTGGATCGTAGGTACGTGAGCTTGCCATTCCAAGTATCTCGCCATTGTTTGGATCCATTGCTATGATACCTATCTGCTTAGCACCTGTATTCTGCATATACTCAGTGATGTTGTCCTCTATGATCTTCTGTATATTCATATCTATGGTGGATACTACTGTCTCACCATTCTGGGCTGCCACAGTCTCCGAGTCAACGCCGCCTGAGCCCGACATATATCTGTAAGTCTTGCCATCCACACCGTTTAAGTAGTCATTATAATAGCCCTCAATACCACCCTGTCCAACATTTCCGCTGGCGGTGTATCCGAGCAGGTGACACGCCAGAGATCCATTTGGGTAATTTCTCTTATACACTGTCTCGAATCTCACTCCTATGACATCTGCGCCCTCATCGGTCTTACAGTAATCCTCAAATGCCTTAACCTTTGTATATGGAAGATCCTTGAGGACTACCTCATAATAAGAATCCTCATTTGCAATGTGCTTGTCAAAATCGTCTCCTGACACATCGAAATACTCCAGCACCGCAGCTCTTGTTGCCGCCTTTCCCTTCTCCGTGATCAGAATATTCACAGGCTCAAGTATCAGGCTGTAGGTCTTCTCACTGTTTGCAAGGACATTTCCATTTCTGTCCAGTATCTCGCCTCTCTCATACGGAATATCCGTGGAATTGTAGTCCATCTGCAGAACCACCGCCTCCGAATACTCCTTTCCATTTGCCACGTTGATGTACACAACTCTTATGGTGAGTGCCACCAGAACTCCCACCACCAGCAAATATGCGATCTTGGTCTTTCTTCTCATCCCTTTTAAAAATAGCTTTGATCTCTTTGACATTTTATCTTTCCACCTTAAAAATTAAATATCCCTAAGACTACTTGGCCTTAGGGACATCCTTGTACTGTACTACGTAATCATCATTATTCTGTGAATAGTATAATGTTTGTCCCGGCTGTGAGTATACCATGCCGAGCTTAGTAGTTGCAATATTATATATCTCATCCAGATCTGTCATGGAATCAAGTCCTGCGCTGTAGCTTGCATTCTCGTCAAGCTGTGTTGCCACCTGGCTCTTCAGCGTTGCCACTGACTCCTTCTGTGACTTGACATCTGATGTAAGTTTCAGAAGATAACAGCACAGCGCCACCGCAACGATTATCGCAGCAACCATGCCCGCCGTATATCTTATTTGTGCATTTGTAACTGCCTTTCTCTGTGCCTTTCTGGCTGCAAGCTCTCGTCTCTCTCTGTCAGTCAGATGAGATGATCCCTGTTTTTTTCTTCGCGCCGGCTGTGGAGCTCTCTCAGGTCTCACTGAAGGCTGTGGTCTTCTCGCCGGAGCGGCTGAGCCTCTGACTACAGCTTCGCGGGATCTGTTACGTCCAGCCCGGTCATCATAATTCAGTTGTCTTGCAGAACTACCCTCTGTGTAGTATCTTCTATCTGCCATCTATATCGCCTCTTTCATTTATATCTGTCAAATTGCCTCAAACACTCTGAGCTTTGAGCTCTTTGATCTGGAATTCTCCTCAAGCTCCCTTTCTCCCGGTATGATCGGTTTTCTCGTTATCACCTTGCCGAGAGGCTTTCTTCCGCATGTGCACACCGGAAAGTTCGGTGGACAAATGCATGGATTTTCATTTTTCCTGAATGCTAGCTTCACTATCCGATCCTCAAGGGAATGAAATGTGATGATACACAATCTTCCTCCCGGATTCAGGCTTGCTATCATGCCGTCTATTGAATCCCTGAGCACATCAAGCTCTCTGTTAAGCTCTATCCTGATCGCCTGAAATGTCTGCTTGGACGGATGTCCCTGTCCATTCCTTGCCTTTGCCGGTATGGAGCCACGGATTATATCGTTGAGCTCTTCGGTGGTCTCTATCACCTTGTTCTCACGATACTTGCATATATGATATGCAATACTCTTTGCATATCTCTCCTCTCCGTAATCCTTAAGTATACGGAACAGCTCAGCCTCGGAATAATCATTGACTATATCCTTTGCAGTCTTTGTCTGCCTGTTGTCCATCCTCATATCCAGTGGAGCATCAACCCGATATGTGAATCCTCTATCCGCATTATCGAGTTGATATGAAGACACTCCCAGATCAAGGAGTATCCCGTCCACCTTCTGTATGTTCAGTTCATCCAATATTCTTCTGAAATTCTGGTAATTATCCCTGACTATGGTAACCTTATCCCCATACGGCTCAAGTCTCTTCGACGCTGCCGCTATGGCATCCTCATCCTGGTCGATACCTATAAGCCTGCCGCCCTCACCAAGCCTCTTCACAATCTGCTCTGAGTGTCCGGCTCCCCCTAATGTGCCATCCACATAGATGCCATCCGGCTTGATATTCAGGTTGTCGATGGTCTCCTCAAGCAAGACCGACTTGTGCGCAAATTCCATAATCAATTACCATTCTCTTCTAAAAACTAAAATCAAGTGCATCAAGTTCATCTGCAAGCTCGTCCATGCTGGCCTGATTATCACTCATGTTCTCAGGGCCATCCCACTCTTCCTTGCTCCAGATCTCCGCTTTCTCACCGTTACCGATGACATACACATCCTTGTCTATATGAGCATATTCTCTCTGCTTCGGAGACAGAAGTATTCTTCCCTGTGCATCCGGCTCACACTTGACCGCTCCGGCAAGAAAACCTCTCTTGAAGGCTCTGGCCGTTCTGTTGGTCATAGGAAGCTTGTTCAGCTTCTCAACGAACTCCTCCCACTCTGTCATTCCATATACATAGAGACAGCAGTCGATTCCTTTGGTTACCATGAATGACTCCCCGAGTTCCGAACGAAGTTTTAATGGCATGATCAGTCTTCCTTTTGCATCAAGCTTATGTTCATATTCACCTGATAAGCATCTGGACATCCCGATCTCCTCCTTTCGTATAA
>OHTJ01000848.1_pt1 | contig 10839 bp, 9 predicted proteins | sample 1578921 | NCBI WGS metagenome assembly OHTJ01 (sample SAMEA3879582, study PRJEB24766) | human gut metagenome | biome: human-associated habitat; feature: feces | place: USA | collected 1985/1987
ACAGAGCAACAGTCCGGTGGACTGTTGTGACCGCGAGCGACCAAGCGCCCGCAGGCGCGCGAGTCAAATCCTGTCTCCGCAACCAAAAAAAGCACTTGCGTACGCAGGTGCTTTTTTCAATGAAGCGCACCTTACGGTGCATGAAAAGTGAAGCAGGGCTTCGCCCTATGAAGCGCGGCTTCGCTGCATGGAGAGGTACGGGCGCTTCACGTTTGCCGACGGCAAACGCTTCATCACCGATTATGTTGCTATCGTGCGTGAAATCGCTGCGGCGACGGGTGAATTTTATTTCACATTTTGCGTGTGCAAAACACTTTACGCATTCATTCGGAACCGCTTTTGCGGTTCTTTTTTTGTTTTGAATTGCATTGTGAAAAATCCGAAAAATCGCTTAAAAACTATAAGAAACAATAAAAATGCAAGTCAGATGCAAGTCAAAAACTTGATGGGTTTCGAGATAAAAAACGAGACCTGCACCGTTCAAAGTGCAGGTCTTATTCTCTCGTCGTATTTCATTCAGCAATCGCATAGACAGCTCTTGCAACGACAGCTTTATCGGTGAGCTTCTCCGCTGCTGTCTTTGACACAAGCTCACGATCGTTATCCGAGTTTTTCTCTTTAAGCCATTTCTCGGCTTCGCCGTAATCGTAAAACACCTTAACCTTAACGCAATGACTTGAGCCGTCTTTGGATTCTCTCAATACTCCGTAGATCCTGCCATGTGTTTCAAAGTACTTTTTCGCAGTCATTTTATCGCTCCTTTAATTGTGTTATACATATTTGTTATCGCACTCATTATTTAATTTGTCAAGTATTTTTTACAAGATTTTATGAAAATCCCCATAATTTTTTAGAACTAAACAAATTATCAAGAAATCAAATTTAAAAACAAAAAAGACCGGTTTTGTATAATGCCGGTCTTTGAACTATGATTAAAAACAAACTTATGTTGAGTGTTTAACTTATAAAACTGCTGCTTGCCTCTCAGGCTCCTTCTTGAGGGAGAGACGATTTTACGCAAATTTACCGCAATTTATCGGTTTCTCCTTTCTCTCCCTCGTCAGATGGAGGCTGAAGTCACTGACGGCACTCTAATTTTAAACGGGCGAGCACAGTTCGCCCCTAACGGTATTCAATTCACATTACGGTTTTGCTTACAGGACACCGAGGCCGTCGTCCCCTACGATTAACTCAGACCCTTTGCCGCATTATCACCTCATCACGGATTAAGCACTTATCGGGCAAACCATATAAAAGACAGGCCTTCTCGGTTGAGAAAACCTGTCTTTGCTATCTGCGGCTCATTTTCCTTTTGTTTCGCAATAGATACAGCGGTAGACGCGGTGCTCACGGTCGGTGAGGCGGAATATATGCGGCAGCTCCTGCTCCGTGGAGGTTATGCAGCGCGGATTTTTGCATTTGAGGACGTCGGTCAGCTCTGTCGGCAACTCAAGAGTCCTCTTTTCGGCGATCTTGCCGTCCCTGATGATATTGACGGTAACGCCAGGGTCGACATAACCGAGGATATCGGTATCCACATCGAAATCCGAGTCGATTTTGATTATATCCTTTTTGCCCGTTTTGCGGCTTGTGACATTCTTGATAAGCGCCACCGAGCAGTCGAGCGACTCAAGCCCCAAGAGGCGGTATATCTCCATGCTGCGTCCAGCGGTTATGTGGTCGATAACTATGCCGTTTTTTATCGAATCAATATTCATCATTTCACCTCCAGGAGCTTCAGGATAAGAGCCATTCGCATATATTTGCCGTAGAGCACCTGCTTGAAGTAGCAGGCGCGGGGGTCGTTATCCACGGCGACGCTTATCTCGTTGACCCTCGGCAGCGGATGCAGCACGCGGAGCTTCTCAGAGGCGAGAGCCATTTTTTCGGACGTTAAGATATAAGTATCTTTAAGGCGCAGATAATCCTCCTCATTGAAGAAGCGCTCCTTCTGAACACGGGTCATATAGAGAATGTCGAGGTCGGCTATTGAGCCCTCGAGGCTGTCGGTCTCGGTGTATTCAACGCCCGCCGCATCGAGCTTGTCTTTCACATATCCGGGTAATTTCAGCTCCGTCGGGGAGATCAGCACGAACCTGACACCGCTGCAGCGTATCAGCGCCGAGATGAGCGAATGCACCGTCCTGCCGAATTTAAGATCGCCGCAGAAGCCGACGGTCAGGTTGTCGAGCCCTCCCTTTTCACGGTGTATCGTGAGCAGGTCGGCGAGGGTCTGGGTCGGGTGGCTGTGACCGCCGTCGCCCGCATTGATAACGGGTATCGAGGCGTTCATTGCCGCCACGAGCGGCGCCCCCTCCTTCGGGTGGCGCATGGCGATGATGTCGGCGTAGCAGGATATGACCTTCGCGGTATCCGCTATGCTCTCGCCTTTGGCAGCCGAGGAGCTTTGAGCCTCGGAAAAGCCGAGCACGCTGCCGCCCAGCTCAAGCATCGCCGCCTCAAAGCTGAGACGGGTCCTTGTGGACGGCTCAAAAAACAAGGTCGCGAGCTTCTTGCCCTTGCACTTCTCGCTGTATTTTACGGGGTCGGCTATAATATCGTCGGCAGTTGCGATAAGCTCCTCTATCTCAGTCGGGGTAAGCTCCGAAATATCAATAAGGCTTCTCATTTCATCATTCCTTTGCACCGTAAATTTTGAGGTAATTCTTTATCCGCTCAACATTCTCGGAGTTCTTCGCATCCTCCTCAAGGTACTCGATGATATCGTAGACATTGACGACGGAGTAAACGGGGAAGCCGAATTCCTCGCCGACCTCCGCCATAGCCGATCTCTCACCCCTGCCCTTTTCGCAGCGGTCGACCATGACGAACGCCGCAGCGACCTTTGCACCCTTGAGCGACGAGAGAATAGCCATGCTCTCCCTTATCGCAGTGCCTGCGGTTATGACGTCCTCGACTATCACTATTTCCTCGCCCGCTGTAGGTTTATAGCCCACGAAAACGCCGCCCTCGCCGTGATCCTTCTCCTCCTTGCGGTTAAAGAAGAACGGCACGTCGAGCCCGTTCTCTGAGAGAGCCGAGGCGGCGGAGACCGCAATGGGTATGCCCTTGTAAGCGGGGCCGTAAAGCACGGCTCTCTTATCACCGAGCTTCTCAAAATATGCCTTGGCGTAGAATTCGCCGAGCTTCCTTATCCTGCCGCCCGTCTTGATCTCGCCCGCATTTATGAAATACGGTATCTTCCTGCCGCTTTTGGCAGTGAAGTCGCCGAATTTGAGCACTCCCGCGCTCTCAAGGAATTCAATAAATTCATGTTTGTAATTCTGCATTTTTATCACCTCATCCTACAAATTCTCTTACGCAGCGTTCATATGCCTCAACGGGGTCCGCAGCGGCGGTTATCGGTCTGCCGACCACTATATAGTCGCTGCCAAGCTCCTTTGCCTTTGCAGGGGTCGTGACGCGGGATTGATCGCCCTTGTCGCCGTCGGCAAAGCGAATGCCGGGGGTCACGGTCAGGAAGCTCTTGCCGCAGGCGCTATGTACCGCGGCGGCCTCGAGCGGCGAGCAGACAACTCCGTCAAGCCCCGACTTTGCGGCGTTGCGGGCGTAATGCATGACAACATCCTCCATTTTGCCGCTTATGAGCAGGTCGCTGTGCATCGTCTCCTCGCTCGTGGAAGTGAGCTGCGTAACGGCTATCAGCAGCGGACGTGTGCCGTCGGGTCTTGTAAGACCCTCGAGCGCCGCAGCCATCATATCGCTCGCCCCCGCAGCATGGAGATTGCACATATCGACGTCGAGCCGCGAGAGCACCGCCATTGACTTTTTGACGGTATTCGGGATATCGTGCAGCTTGAGGTCAAGGAATATCTTATGCCCTCTCGCTTTGATCTCTCGGACTATCTCGGGGCCTTCGGCGTAGAAAAGCTCCATTCCTATTTTGACAAACGGCTTCCTACCCTTGAATCCGTCGAGAAAATCAAGGCAGGTCTTTTTATCTGCAAAATCGCAGGCTATTATGACATCTTTACCCATCAGTGTGCGCCTCCTATTATTTCGTTTAAGCTCTTAATGCCGTATTTTTCCATTGCTCTCGGCAGGTCGTCTATTATCCTCTTGCAGGCGTAGGGGTCGATGAGGTTTGCCGCGCCAACCTCGGTCGCGGCAGCACCCGCAAGCATGAATTCGAGCACGTCCTCGGCACAGGATATGCCGCCCATGCCGACTATCGGTATCTTGACCGCTTCAAAGGCCTGATACACCATCCTGACCGCCACGGGCTTCACCGCAGGGCCTGAGAGCCCGCCCGTTTTATTCGCAAGCAGCGGCCTTTTAGCCCTCAGATCTATCCTCATGCCGAGCAGAGTATTGATGAGCGAAACGCCGTCGGCTCCTGCCGCTTCGCACGCCTTTGCAATCTCCGCAATATCCGTCACATTGGGCGAGAGTTTTATTATTATCGGCTTATCGGTCGACTTTCTCACCGCCTTTGTGACCGCAGCGGCATTCTCGGCGCTCGTGCCGAAAGCCAGTCCGCCGCCGTGGACGTTGGGGCATGATATATTTATCTCAAACCAGCCTATCATGCTCTCGCAGTCAAGTATTTTAACCGCCGTCACATAATCGTCGACGGAGAAGCCGCTCACATTCGCCATGACGGGCTTTTTATAAACGCTTTTGAGTGTTTGCAGCTCGTCGTGAAGCACGCTTTCCGCCCCCGGATTCTGAAGCCCCACGGCATTCAGCAGCCCCGACGGGCACTCAGCTATCCTCGGGGTGGGGTTGCCGAAGCGCGGCTCGGCGGTGGTGCCCTTGAGCGAGATCGAGCCTAAAATATTGATATCGTAAAATCTTGTGAATTCATAGCCGAAGCCGAATGTGCCGCTGGCGGGGATTATCGGGTTATCGAGCTTTATGCCGCAAAGGCTGACAGATGTGTCTACCATTCTATCTCCTCCCTTAAAAGTACGGGACCCTCGGTGCAGATACGCTTGGGGCCGCTCTTGGTCTTGCAGGTGCAGCCCATGCAGGCGCCCGTGCCGCAGCCCATCCGCTCCTCAAAGCTGAATTGACCGCTCGTCTTGGCGACGGCGTTGACCGCCCTGAACATCGGCTTTGGCCCGCAGGTATAAAAATAGGTGTATTCGGCGTATTTCATCGCCGCGTCAACGAAGCCTTTCAGCCCGTATGAGCCGTCCGCCGTGGTGACGGCGACATTCGCGCCCAAAGCCCTGAATTCTTTCTCAAGGAATATCTCGCCCGCCGTATTGAAGCCCAGGATCACGTTGACGGTCTTGCCCTCGGCTATAAGAGCCTTGCAGAGGCCGAAAAGCGGGGGTATGCCCACGCCGCCGCCAACGAGCAGGGGCGTATCGCCCGACGGCTCGGTATCGTAACCGTTGCCGAGAGCTATGAGCAGGTCGAGCCTGCCGCCGGGTTTCATGCGGCTGAGCTCCTCCGTGCCCTCACCGACGGTTTTATATATAAGCGTGAGGGTCTTGTCATCCCAATCGCAGATCGAAATGGGACGGCGCAGATAAAGCTCGGGTATCTTGATATTGACGAACTGCCCCGGAGCGGTTATGGGCGAAGTATCGCCCGAAAGCACCATTCTGTAGACCGACGGGGCTATCCGCTCATTCGATACGATCTCATAAAAATCCTGTTTCATAGCTACTCCTTTCATGCGTCTATGGTGGAAATGCCGAGCGTTGTCTCCTCGAGCACGTCGAGCAGCACCTTGACGGTGTCAAGCGAGGTGAACATCGTGACGTTATTCTCAACGGCACAGCGGCGGATCTCGTGACCGTCGGAGAGCACGTCGGAGGAATTCATATCCCTTGTGTTGATGACATAGGTGACGTAGCCCTGCCTGATGGCGTCGGTTATCTCCTTGCTGCCGTCGCTCAGCTTGCCGACCTTGTGGGTGCGTATCCCGTTTTGCTTGAGGAAGAGCGCCGTGCCCTCGGTGGCCTGGATATTGAAGCCCATATTGTAGAAGCGGCGGATGAGCGGCAGCGCCTCGTCCTTATCCTTATCGGCTATGGTCGCGAGCACCGTGCCGTAATTCATTACGTTCATTCCGCTCGCCTTCAGCGCCTTATAGAGCGCGCGGGTCAGCTTGTCGTCGTAGCCTATCGCTTCGCCCGTGGACTTCATCTCGGGCGAGAGATAAGCGTCAAGCCCTCTGAGCTTTGAGAATGAGAACGCGGGCGCTTTGACATACCAGCGTTTCTTCTCCTCGGGGTAAATGCGCTCAAAGCCCTGCTCCCTGAGGCTCTTGCCGAGAATAACGCGCGTTGCGATATCCGCAAGGCTGTAGCCCGTCGCCTTTGAGAGGAACGGAACAGTTCTTGACGAGCGTGGGTTGACCTCGATTATATAGACATTTTCATTCTTATCAACGATGAACTGGATATTGTAAAGCCCCACTATGCCTATGCCGAGGCCGAGGCGCTTGGTGTAGTCAAGTATTGTCTCCTTGACCTTAGCGCTTATGCTGAACGTGGGGTAAACGCTTATCGAATCGCCGCTGTGGATGCCCGTACGCTCGACAAGCTCCATTATGCCCGGCACAAAGACGTCGGTGCCGTCGCAGATGGCGTCCACCTCCAGCTCCTTGCCCGAGATATATTTATCGACCAGCACAGGCTTGTCCTCGTCTATCTCAACGGCGGTACGCAGATAACGGCGCAGCTGGGGCTCATCGGCAACTATCTGCATCGCCCTGCCGCCGAGGACGAAGGACGGGCGCACGAGCACGGGGTAGCCTATCTCGGCTGCGGCGGCAACGCCGTCCTCTATCTTTGTCACCGCCCTGCCCTTGGGCTGCGGGATATCGAGCTCACGGAGCACCTTCTCAAACAGGTCGCGGTTCTCGGCTCGGTCAATTGCGTCACAATCGGTGCCGATTATCTTCACTCCCCTGTCTCTGAGGCTCTCCGCCAGATTGATAGCCGTCTGACCGCCGAGCGACGCTATGACGCCTATCGGCTTCTCAAGGTGGATTATATTCATCACGTCCTCGGTGCAAAGCGGCTCGAAATACAGCTTGTCGGAGCAGGTGTAATCCGTCGAGACGGTCTCGGGGTTATTATTGATTATTATTGCCTCATAGCCCGACTGCTTAATCGTTGAGACGGCGTGGACGGTGGAATAATCGAATTCAACGCCCTGCCCTATCCTGATGGGGCCCGAGCCTAAGACGATTATCTTCTCTTTATCCGACACTTCGGACTCATTCTCCTGCTCATAGGTCGAGTAAAAATACGGGATATAGCTCTCGAATTCCGAGGCGCAGGTGTCTATCATCTTATAGACGGGGAACATATTGTGTTTCTCTCGGATCCTGAATATCTCCTCGCCTGTCATATCCCAGAGCCTGCCGATATATTCGTCGGAGAAGCCGAGGCGCTTCGCCGCATAGAGCGTGTCGATATCGCCGATATGCTCCTTCAGCTTATCCTCCGCCCTGACAATATTGCTTATCTTCTCAAGGAAGAGCATATCTATCTTTGTTGCGTTGCATATCATGCCCACATCCGTGCCTCGGCGCAGCAGCTCCGCTATCGCATAGATGCGGTCGTCCGTGCCGTCCTTAATGTAGGCGAGCATCTCATCCTCGGTGAAGCCGTCGAATTTCTTCATATAGAGGTGATTGACGCCTATCTCAAGCGAGCGGGCGGCCTTGAGCAGGCTCTCCTCCACCGTCCTGCCGACGCTCATCACCTCGCCAGTGGCTTTCATCTGAGTGGAGAGCTTGTTATTGGCAGATGAGAATTTGTCGAACGGGAAGCGCGGCATCTTTGTAACGACATAGTCAAGCGCCGGCTCGAATGAGGCAGGGGTGTTGGCTATCATTATCTCGTCAAGGTGCATGCCGACCGATATCTTGGCCGACACCCTCGCTATCGGGTAACCGCTCGCCTTGCTGGCAAGGGCGGAGGAGCGGGAGACCCTGGGGTTGACCTCGATCAGATAATATTTGAACGAAAGCGGGTCAAGAGCAAACTGCACGTTGCAGCCGCCCTCGATCTTGAGTGCCCGTATTATCTTGAGTGCGCTGTCACGCAGCATATGATATTCTTTATTGGTTAAGGTCTGCGAGGGGCAGACGACTATCGAATCGCCCGTGTGGATGCCGACGGGGTCGACATTCTCCATATTGCATATGGTGATCGCGGTGTCGTTTGCGTCACGCATGACCTCGTATTCTATCTCTTTGTAGCCCTTTATGCTCTTCTCGACCAGCACCTGATGAACGGGCGAAAGCTCAAGCGCACCGCGCAGTATCTCGGCGCATTCCTCTCTGCCGTCGGCAAAGCCGCCGCCCGTGCCGCCGAGTGTGAAGGCAGGTCGCAAGACTACCGGGTAGCCTATATCCTCCGCGGCTTTAAGCCCCTCCTCAACGCTCTCGGCAATGACCGACTGCAGGACAGGCTCGCCTATCTCCTCGCAAAGCTCCTTAAAGAGCTCTCTGTCCTCCGCACGCTCGATGCTCCTGCTGCTCGTGCCGAGCAGCTCCGCGCCGCATTCACGCAGCACGCCTTTTTTCTCAAGCTGCATTGCAAGGTTGAGACCGGTCTGACCTCCTATGCCCGGCACTATCGCGTCGGGTCGCTCGTAGCGGATGATCTTTGCAAGATATTCGAGATTCAGCGGCTCCATATAGACCTTGTCCGCAACGGAGGTGTCGGTCATTATCGTCGCGGGGTTGGAGTTACAGAGCACCACCTCGTAGCCCTCTTCCTTGAGGGCAAGGCAAGCCTGAGTGCCCGCATAGTCGAACTCCGCCGCCTGACCTATCACTATCGGACCCGAGCCGATGACGAGTATTTTTTTGATATCCGTTCTCTTAGGCATCTTCGTTACCTCCCATGAGCGCTATGAATCTATCAAACAAATATGCGCTGTCCTGCGGCCCCGGCGCGCTCTCGGGGTGATACTGCACGCTGAACATCTTTGACCGCTCATCCCTTATCCCCTCGACCGTGTTATCGAGGATATTGACATGAGTCACTTTAAGCCCCGTATTCTCAAGGCTCTTTTCATTCACCGCATAGCTGTGATTTTGCGAGGTTATCTCTATCTTGCCCGTTTCAAGGTTTTTGACCGGGTGATTGCCGCCCCTGTGACCGAATTTCAGCTTGTAGGTCTCCGCCCCGCAGGCGAGGCTTATCATCTGATGACCGAGGCAGATGCCGAATATCGGGTATTTGCCCCTGAGCTTTTTCACAAGGTCGATAACGGGTATGACGTCCTCGGGGTCGCCCGGGCCGTTTGAGAGGAATACGCCGTCGGGCTTCATAAATTCTATTTCATCTGCGGGTGTGTCGTATGGCACGACGGTCACGTTGCAGCCGAGCCGATTAAGGCTGCGGACTATGCCGAGCTTGATGCCGCAGTCGAGCGCCACGACGTTGAATTGAGGATTCGCCGTGCGTGAATACCAGCGCTTTTTGCAGCTAACCCTCGCCACAGCGTCGTGCGGCACGGGTGTATTTTTGATTATCTCAAGCGCCTCCCCGACGGGGGTCGAGATATCGGTGATGATGCAGCGGCGTGAGCCGAAATCTCTTATGCTACGGGTCAGGCGGCGAGTGTCAACGCCGTAAATGCCGGGTATGCCGTTCTCCTCAAGCAGCTCGGAGAGAGTTTTGGTGTAGCGGAAATTTGACGGCCTGTCGTTGTAGTCATAGACTATCAGCGCGCCGATGCTCGGATTTTTGCACTCGAAATCGTCGTCCGTTATGCCGTAGTTGCCGATGAGCGGGTAGGTCATCACGACAGCCTGATCGGTATATGACGGGTCGGAAACTATCTCCTGATAGCCGACCATCGAGGTGTTGAACACCAGCTCGCAGACCCGTTGACACGGGCTGCCGAAGCCGTAGCCGCAGTATTCGCTCCCGTCCTCGAGGACGAGCTTCCTGTTAAATGACTTCATTATATTCCGCTCCCAAGCCGATCGTCTATATCGCTGCACAGCGTTGCCGCCATGACTGCCTTTATCGTGTGCATACGGTTCTCCGCTTCCTTGAATACCATCGACTGCGGCCCCTCAAAGACCTCGTCGGTCACCTCCATCTCGGTCATGCCGAATTTCTCGCCTATCTCCTTGCCGATAGCCGTCTTGAGGTCGTGATACGAGGGCAGACAGTGCATGAATATTGCGCCCGGCGCAGCCTTTGCCATCAGAGCCGAATTGACCTGATAGGGCGAGAGCGCCTCTATCCTCTCGGCCCAGACCTCGGCGGGTTCGCCCATCGAGACCCATATATCCGTGTAGATAACGTCGGCGTCCTTTACGGCTTCCTTGGGCGAGGTGCAGAAGTTGAGCGTTGCGCCGGTCTCGGCGGCTATGGCCTCGCATTCGGCGATGAGCGCTTTGTCGGGGAAATATTCCTCGGGGGCACAGGCGGTGAAGCTCATGCCCATCTTGGCGCAGCCGACCATGAGCGAGTTGCCCATGTTGAAGCGGGAGTCGCCCATATATACGAATTTAATGCCCTTCAGAGTGCCGAAATGCTCCTTGATAGTGAGAAAATCGGCGAGTATCTGAGTGGGGTGGAATTCATTTGTCAGCCCGTTCCAAACAGGCACGGAGGCGAATTCCGCCAACTCCTCGACTATCACCTGACCGAAGCCGCGGTATTCAATGCCGTCAAACATGCTCGAAAGCACCCTTGCCGTGTCGGCGATGCTCTCCTTTTTGCCTATCTGCGAGCCTGAGGGGTCAAGATAGGTGCAGCCCATGCCGAGATCCCTTGAGGCGACCTCGAAGCTGCATCTGGTGCGGGTGCTCGTCTTTTCAAAAATAAGAGCCACGTTTTTGCCCTCGCAGAGTTTGTGAGGGATCCCCGCCTTTTTCTTTGC
>OHTJ01000866.1_pt1 | contig 10653 bp, 8 predicted proteins | sample 1578921 | NCBI WGS metagenome assembly OHTJ01 (sample SAMEA3879582, study PRJEB24766) | human gut metagenome | biome: human-associated habitat; feature: feces | place: USA | collected 1985/1987
TGTCCAGCAGGTAATTCACCACCAGACCGATGGCGTTGACCGTGCCCTCGGGCATGGCGGCATGGCCGCTCTTGCCCCAGCCCCGGATACGCACCCCATTGCCTTCCGGCTCCAGCGTAATGTTGGGGGCATTTTTCAGCTTGGTGATGTCAGTCTCCACCAGTGCACTGGCGCGGTCGGGGACTGCATTGTTGGCAACGCCGCCCTCGAACTCCTTGATCTCGCCGTTGCAGACCGGGCTGACCAGCTCTGCACCGAAATGGCCCTTCTCGCCGTTGCACACCGGGAACTCCGCATCCGGAGTGAAGCAGAACACCGGGGCCGGGTAGTTCTTGAGGTAGTATTCCACATCGTTCATGTGGGTCTCTTCGTTGTCGCCAACCATTGCGCGGATGGGATACCGCAGGGAAACGCCCTCCTCCTTGAGGAACTTCAGGGCGTACAGGGTAGCCACCATGGGGCCCTTGTCATCGGCCACACCACGGCCGATCATCCAGCCGTCCCGGATCTGCATCTTGAAGGGGTCCTGGCTCCAGCCGTTGCCCACGGGCACCACATCCACATGGCAGATGGTTGCCAGATACTTCTCGGGGTCTGCACCGGCCAGCTCGGCATAGCCGATGTAGTTCTCGCAGTTGCGGGTCGCCAGACCCATGCCTGCAGCCAGCTCCAGCGTCTTGTCCAGCGCCGCGCGGGGGCCCTCACCAAAGGGAGCTTCCTCGGTCGGGTGCCCTCCACACTGTCGATGGCCACCAGCGCCGCGATGTCCTCCAGAATCTGCTCCTTGTTCGCCGCAATAAAGGCGTCGATCTTCTGATTCAATGCCTGATCCATGATTGCTTCGTCCTTTCTTTGTCGTAACGACACGTTACTGTTTATTGTAACACACTTAAAGCGCTTTTGCCAGCCCTCGGCAGCCTGCTTCTGTACGAAACCTCTCCGTCATCATCGCTATCGCTCGATGCCACCTCTTCTAATAGGCGAGACAGGACTTGGCTCCCCTGCCAGGGGAGCTGTCGCGGCAAAGCCCGAATCTGTCACACTGCAAACAGGCTGCTGGCCGCGCCCAGCACACCGGCGCTGGCCAGACCCATGATGATGCCCGCCAGCAGCACACCGCCCATGCAGGCAATGAGAACATCCTTGAACTTCATGTCCAGAATGGAGGCTGCCAGCGTGCCAGTCCAGGCACCGGTGCCGGGCAGCGGGATTCCCACAAAGAGCAGCAGGGCAACGGTCAGACCCTTGCCGGCCTTTTCCTCCAGTTTGCGGCCGCCCTTTTCCCCCTTGGTGATGAAGAACTTGCACACCGGCCCGATGACCGGTTTGTGGTAGCCCCAGATGAGGAACTTGCGGGCAAACAGATAGATAAAGGGCACCGGCAGCATATTGCCGAGCACGCAGACCAGATAGGTGGGCAGGGCGGGCAGGCCCATGCCCAGCCCGATCGGAATGGCACCGCGCAGTTCAATGACCGGCACCATCGAGACAAAAAACACCATCAGATAATTCTTGAGCATCCAGGTTTCTCCTTATCATAAGACCATGATCGTAACGGCTTACAGGTCGATGACCAGCTCCACCGGGCAATGGTCGGAACCGAACACCTCGTTGTGGATCTCGGCAGCGGTCACCTTGCCGGCGATGCGGTTTGAAACGATGAAATAATCAATGCGCCAGCCCGCGTTCTTTTCCCGGGCGTGGAAGCGGTAGCTCCACCAGCTGTACTTCACCTCGTCCGGGTGCACCACCCGGAAGCTGTCCGCAAAACCCGCCGCCAGCAGCTCGGTCATTTTGGCGCGCTCCTGATCGGTAAAGCCTGCGCTCATGCGGTTGGTCTTGGCGTTTTTGATATCCATCTCGGTGTGCGCCACGTTCAGATCGCCGCACAGGATCACCGGCTTTTTTGCGTCCAGTGCCAGCAGGTACGCCCGGAAGGCGTCCTCCCACTCCATGCGGTAGTCCAGCCGCTTCAGCCCGTCCTGACTGTTGGGGGTGTAGCAGTTTACCAGATAAAAGCCGGGGTATTCCAGCGTCAGCACCCGTCCCACGTGGTCGTGCTGTTCCAGCCCGATGCCGGTGGTCACCGCCAGCGGCGCGGTTTTGCACCAACAGGCCGTGCCGGAATAGCCCTTTTTCTCGGCAGAGTAGGTATATTCGGTGTAGCCCTCCGGCGCAAAATCTGCCTGTCCCGGCTGCATCTTGGTCTCCTGCACCGAGAAGATGTCCGCGTCCAGCGCAGCAAAGCTCTCGGCAAAGCCGTGGGTCAGGCAGGCGCGCAGGCCGTTCACGTTCCAGCTGATCAGTTTCATGCTTTTCTCCTTATTGTTATGCCTGATATTTTGTTTTCCATGCGCCGCTGCGGAAGCGCAGCACAAAGCAGGTCACACGGCAGGTCCAGTCGATGACCATAGCCACCCACACGCCCACAGCGCCCCAGCCCATGCGGACGCACAGCAGATAGCTGAAGCCCAGCCGCCAGCATGCCATGCTGAGGATGGACACCACCATGGTGAACTTCACGTCGTTGGCCGCGCGCAGGGCGTTGGGCAGCACGAAGGACAGCGGCCAGAAGATAATGGCGCAGCCCGCGTGGATAGTGACCAGCGTAATGGCCAGCTCCATGGTCTCGCCGGAAAGGGCGTAGATGCCCACCAGCTGTCGGAGGAACAGCAGGATCGCCCCGTTGGAAAGCCCCATGGTAATGTAAGCCCACAGCAGCAGCTTGCGGGTGTAGTAAACGGTCTGTTCGTGGTCGCCGGCACCGATGCAGCGCCCCACCACCGTGATCATGGCAAGACTGATGGCCTTGCCCGGGATGACGCCCATGCCGTCCAGATTGTTTGCCACGGCGTTGGCTGCGATCTGCACCGTACCGAAGGTGGAGATCATGCTCACCACCAGAATGCGCCCGGCCTCGAACAGGCTGTTTTCAAAGGCCGAGGGGATACCGATCCCCAGAATGCGCTTTGCCATGCCGCCGTCCAGCCGCAGGGTCTTGGGCACGGTAAGCACCGCATCCTCCCGGTAGCACTTGCGCAGGATCAGCGCCGCAGCCACCACGCGGGACGCCACGCTGGGCCATGCTACGCCGTCCACGCCCATTTTGAAGCCGAAGATGCACACCGCGTTGCCCACGATGTTGATGATGTTCATCAGAAAGCTGATCTGCATGGAGATCTTGGAGTTGCCGATACTGCGGAACAGTGCCGCACCGCCGTTGTACAGCGCCAGAAACGGGTAGCTGAGGGCGATGATCTGCAAATACTTCACGCCCGCGTCCAGCACGTCGGTATCAATAGAGCCGTAGAACAGCCGGATCATAGGGCGGGCCAGCACAAAGCATACCACGCCGATCACCACACCGGACAAGCCGCTGAGCAGCAGCAGCTGACCGGCGCTTTTGTCGGCATTCCCGCGCTCTTTTGCGCCCAGATACTGGCTTACCACCACCGCACCGCCGGTAGCCAGCGCCGCAAACAACACGATGATAAGGTTATTGATCATATCTACCAGACTGACGCCGGAGATGGCCGCCTCGCCGCAGCGGGACACCATCATGGTGTCGGCCATGCCCACCGTCACTTCCAGCAGCTGCTCCACCAGCAGCGGAACGGCCAGCACCAGCAGTTCCTTCTGGCTGAACAGCGGCTCCCGCCCGCCGGTCAGGCTGTTTTTTTCATTGCCATGCAGTAGCTTTGTCATTCGTTTCTCCCCTCCCGGCACCGGGCACTTTTCCCGGTACGCCGCCGCTGCCCGGCGCGTGCATTCTTCCGGTTGCAGCAGATGTGTCCATCTTAACACACCACTGGCTGCTTGTAAAGCGGTGCAGGCTACATCCCGCGAAAATCAGCTTTCCAAACCCATCTCCCATTGTCCGCCGGTTTTATAAAGGTATCCCTGTGCGGTTTTCCGACTGCCATTCTGTTTTATGCTTGTTCGTCAGTTTGCCGGGAACTTTCCGTAAAATTTGTGCGTTTCTACAAAAATGCGATTTCCCGCGTATTTTTGGGGAGAAATTTTAAAAAACCTCTTGCAATTTCTGTTCCAAAGTGGTATGTTGTATCCAACAAAAGCGAAACTTGGATACATCCTCTCTTTGGAGCGGCAACTTCGGCTCCGCACACGCTTTTGTTTTTAACCTTGCTATTTTCTTCATTTACCTTCTTATCATTTACCCTGCCTGTCCCGCAAGGGACGAGAAAAGCGATGACCCACCTGCACGGGTTGTCGCTTTTTCTTTTGCCCGCAGGGGGGCAGAGTACAAGCCGCCAAAGCACTGCTCTACAAGATGACGTGCCGCAACTGCTTTTCCCTGTCCCGCCCCAAAAAGTTTGTTTGAATAAACATCCCTGCTTTTTCTTGACATCCCTTTGTATGCGTGTTATCTTAATTTCCGTCAATTAGCTTACCCTAACCATCTGAGGGGCTTTACCCCGCAGGTTTTTCTTTGCGCGCAATGTTAGGTTCAGCTAACTATATGGCAGTGCTTTTCTGTCATTGTGATGAAAGGAGTATTTTTCATGAGAACCAAGAAATTTCTTTCCCTGCTGCTGTCGGCGGCTATGGCGTTCAGCCTGCTGACCGCTACCGCCTTTGCAGCAGCCCCTGCCGAGGAGGAAAACAGCTTTTTCGATTTTCTGCTGGGCAAGAAGTACACCTATCTTTATGCTGCCCTGACTTGGGACGAGTATTGGGCAAACGAGAAGGTCTACGCCGCCGGCAGCACTGCCGCCTCTGCGCAGCTGGACAGCCACGAAGAGCAGGACCTTGGCGCGTTTGACGCGGTCTCCCGCGCAACCGTCAACCACGGTCTGCACCGCGGCAGCTTCCAGAGCACTGCTGTCATCTACGCCAAGGACGGCAGCAGCTACACCGTTTCCCACTGGTCGGACGATGGCAAGACCATCTATCTGGCCGATGGCACCACCGTGGGCTGGAACCGCGGCACCATTACCAAGGCCGACGGCTCCACCGTGCAGATGGACCACTACGAGGTGCTGGGCACCAAGTATGTGCCTGTGCGCGTAGCTACCAGCGACCTTGCAGATTTCTGCTCCAAGTACACTGTGGTGGAAAACGGCGGTCAGCTGGTGGGCGGCTACTCTGAAAAGAACCTGACCGCCTACACCCTGACGGCTGCGGTGGATAAAAACACCAACGGCCTGAAGTACGCAACCAAGAGCGGCGACGGCTACACCTTCTCCGCTGCACACAACGGCACCGGCTCCGGCGTGGCAGAAGCCGCCCAGAAGGCTGCCGAGGGCCTTACCGTGAATCTGCGCAGCGGCAGCGACGTGGGCAGCTTTGGCGAGTTTATCCGTGTGGACCTGAACGGCAACTACGGCGAGCTGGGCTCCCGGATGCAGTCTGTGGTGTGGACCTACTACGGCAACGACAGCACCTACACCCACGCCAAGGCCTCCTACGGCACCAAGTTTGCAGCCGACAACTGGATGCACAAGTCCATGGGCATCCAGCTGGGTCTGAGCGATTCCGCCCGCTGCCAGCTGCCGGAGGGCACTGACGGCACCGGCTACTGGACCATCACCATCCGTGCACTGGGCTACGCTGACACGGTGGTCAAGTTCCAGACCACTGCCGAGAACCTTGCCAAGCACGAGCTGGCAAGCGATGCCGACCGCGCCGCCCTGCAGGCTGTGGTCACTGAGGCACAGAGCAAGGCAAAGGCCGCTTACACCGCCGACAGCTATGCCAATCTGGAGACCGAACTGGCCGAGAGCGTGGAGCTTTTGAGCCGCGAGACCCTGTATAAGGCCGCTGCACTGGAGCAGGTGACCCACCTGACCGATGCCGTGCAGAACCTGAAAGCTGCCTGATCCGGCAAAAAACAGAACACCCAAAAAGCAAGGTCGCTTTATGCAGGCGGCCTTGCTTTTCCGTGTCAGGAGGAGTTGGAATGAACAAAAAACGATGCAACACACTGCTGCCGCTGGTGCAGCTGCTCCCAGCGGTGGCGGCAGCGGCAACGGTGCTTTTTGCCCTGCCCCGTACTGTCCCGGTGCTGGCTGCCGTACCGGAAAGGCTGGCAGTGGTGATGGAGCAGCCGGTGGAAGCCGCTTCCGTTGAAGCGGAGGAAGAAGCCCTGCCCAAGCTGCCCTATGCCGATGGCGTATACGTCGGCTCTTCCCGGGGCTACGGCGGTGCCGTCCGGGTGCAGGTGACCATGGAAAACGGCAGCATCACGGAGGTGGAGGTCCTGGACGCTTCCCACGAGACAAAGCAGTTTCTGCGGCGCGCCAAGCGGCTTTTGACCACCGTAGTGGATGCCCAGAGCTGGGAGGTGGACGCTGTTTCCGAAGCCACCTACACCAGCCGGGGCATTCTGGGCGCGGTGCAGAACGCCCTGACCGGCGAGGTGGTGAATAATCCCCTGCCGCCGCAGCCAGAGCCCGCCGCGCCGCTGGTGGTGGAGGAATTTACGGCTCCCTCCATCTACTTGGACGGCATCTACACTGCCGAAGCCATAGGCTTTGAGGGCAAAATTACAGTGCAGATCACGGTGGCAGAGGATAAGATCACCGATATCACAGTTCTGAGCGCCGAGGACGAGGAGGAATATCTTTCCCGGGCAAAGCGGGTCATCCCCGCCATTCTGGAGGGACAAAGCCCCAACGTGGATACTGTTTCCGGCGCCACCTACTCCTCCACCGGAATTCTGAACGCAGTCAAGCTGGCACTGGCAAAGGCCGCTGTTGCCCCGGCAGAGAAAACCGCTCCGGAGCAGGCAACCTCGGAAGAAGTGGTGGAAGAAGCCGCGCCGTCCGAAGCGGCAGAACCCGAGGAAGCACCGGTCACTGCGCCCACTGTGGAGGTGGTGCAGCCGGAGGAAAAGAGCGCTGTTTCCGCGTGGTTCAAGGAAGTGTGGCAGCAGCTTTTCCCGGCAGAAACACCGGACGATTCTGAACCGGAACCGGCATCTTCTGCGGAGGTGCTGCCGGCATCCGAGGCGGCGCTGCCGCCCGAAGAGACCGAAACCGAACCTGAAACGGAAGGAGCAGCGGAATGAAATACAAGAATTTTCTCCTCCGGGCGGTGAACCTGCTGCTGATTTTGGGGATTCTGTGGCAATACCAGCAGGTGGCGCTGGTCCGGGCTGCGGCGGTAAGCCAGCGCAAGCAGGAGATTGCCGAAGTGGAAGCCTACAATGCTTCCGTTTTGCAGGCGCAGAGCGCAGCGCAGGCAGAGCAGAGCCAGAGCGGCTACCGGGACGGCACCTATGAGGGCAGCGCCTTTGGTTTTGGCGATCTCATCCGGGTGTCGGTGACCATCCAGAACGGAAAAATGACCGATATTGCGGTGCTGGACGCTTCCGGTGAGGACAAGCCCTACTATAAACAGGCGCTGCCTTTGCTGGACGAGATGCTGACAGTGCAGTCTGCCGAGGTGGATACCGTTTCCGGCGCTACCCTTACGGCAGAAGGTCTTATCGGTGCAGTAGAGGACGCACTGGGAAAGGCGGCAGGATGATGGAAAAAACACAGGCAAAGCCTTTGACGGCGGCGCAGCAGCGTCAGCAGGACAAAAAGCGCCGTACATGGCTGCGCGCCGGGGTGCAGCTGTTCTTCTTTGTGTCCATGCCGGGCGCATTCGTGGCCGGGTTTTCCGGGGTAAAGCAGCTCTTTGTGCACATCGGTGCAGGCGAGGTGCTCTCGGCGGACAGCTTCACGCTTTCCCTGCTGGGGCTGTGCGGCTTCACGTTGCTGTTCGACCGGTTTTTCTGCGGGTACGCCTGCGCCTTTGGCAGCTTGGGCGATGCCGTCTGGGCACTGTCCGGGCTTGTCCAGAAAAAGCTGTTCCACCGCAAAAAGCCGCTCCGTCTGCCGGAGCGGGCGGTACTCTGGGGACAGAAGTTCAAATATCTGCTGCTGGCAGGGCTGGTGGCGCTGTATGTGACCCGACAGGAAAAGCTGCTGTCCGGCGCAAGCCCGTGGGAGGTGTTTTCCCGCCTGACGGCTCTGCGTCTGCCGCCGGAGGGCTTCGGCGTAGGCATCGCGCTGCTTGTGCTCATTTTGCTGGGTATGGCAGTGCAGCCCCGGTTCTTTTGTCAGTTTCTCTGCCCCATGGGTGCGGTGTTCGCCCTGCTGCCGGTGCTGCCCTTTGCACGGCTGCACCGGCAGAGCGAGGGCTGCATCCCGGGCTGCAATGCCTGCAAGCAGCAGTGCCCGGTGTGCCTGAAGCTGGAGGAAAGCAGCCTGCGCAGCGGGGAGTGCATCGCCTGTGAAGCCTGCGCGGGCACCTGCCCCAAGCAGAACATCCACCGGTGGGATTTGGCTCTTTGCCAGCACCGGTGGCTGCCGGTGCTGGCAAAGGCGTTGCTCTTTTTCCTGCTGGGCTGCTGGCTGGGCTTCTGCCGGTTTATCTGAAACAAAAAAGGGAGGCCGCCGCACAATATCGTGCAGCGCCTCCCTTTTGGCTAAGACGATTTTGAATGCCCTCCGCTATGCTCTGGGCATTTTCAGCGGAAAAGCTATTTATAATTTCGGAACGCCGGAGCGTCTGCGGACGCTCCGGCGTTCCATTTTCACGGTAAAGGCTTCTGCTCCAACAGGTCTGTCATGCTGCGCAGGCTGATGCCAAGAGTGGAAAGGTTATGCAGCATCGCGCTGGTAGCCGGGGGCAGAATGCCCAGTGCGCCCAGAAGGATGAGCGCGGAGTTGAAGCTGAGGACGAACCGGTAATTGCTGCCCACCCGCTTTTGCAGGGCGTTGGCAATGGCTTTTAAGGTCACCAGCTCTTCCAGACTGTCGGCGCGGATGGTCACATCTGCGATCTCCCGGGCAATGGCGGCACCGGAATGGATGGCGATGCCGATATCTGCCGCCGACAAGGCAGGAGAATCGTTGATGCCGTCGCCGATCATCACCACCGTATGTCCTTCGGCTTTGGCGTCACGGACAAAGGCAGCTTTATCCTCCGGCAGCACCTCCGCAAAGCAGCGGTCCACCCCCACCTGCGCCGCAATGGCGCGGGCGGTGCGGTCACTGTCGCCGGTCATCATGACGGTCTGGGTGATGCCCAGTCTCCGAAGCTTATGCAGCACCTGTGCCGCCTCCGGGCGCAGGGGGTCTGCGATGCAGATGACCCCCGCCAGCACCCCGGAAGCAGCCAGATACAGGTGGGAATACTGCGGGTCCAGCGCATCGAACTTTGCCTGTTCCCCTGCCGGGATGGTGCAGCCCTCGTCCTCAAAAATGAAGTGGGCGCTGCCGATGACCACCCGCGTGCCGCCCACCCGGCTGGCAATGCCGTGCGCCACGATATACTCCACCTCGGAGTGCATCTCTTCGTGGGAGATGCCCCGCTCCTTGGCGGCGCGGACGACAGCGTTTGCCATGGAATGGGGGAAATGCTCTTCCAGACAGGCAGCAAGCTGCAATACCTCCCGCTCCTCACAGCCGGAGAAGGGCACCACCTGCACCACCTGCGGGGTGGCGTGGGTGAGGGTGCCGGTCTTATCGAACACGATGGTGTCTGCCTTTGCCAGCGCTTCCAGATACTTGCCGCCCTTTACGGTGATGTGGTATTCCCCGCACTCCCGCATGGCAGAGAGCACCGCCAGCGGCATGGAAAGCTTCAGCGCACAGGAGAAGTCCACCATCAAAATGGAGATGGCGCGGGTGACGTTGCGGGTAAAGGCGTAGGTAGCCACCGTACCGGCAAGGCACCAAGGCACCAGACGGTCGGCCAGCAGCAAAGCCCGGTTCTCGGTACCGGACTTGAGCTTTTCCGATTCCTCGATCATCGCCACGATCTTATCGTAGCGGTTGGCACCGCCCTCTGCCTTGGCCACAAGAACACATTCGCCCTCTTCCACCACGGTTCCGGCGTAGACGGTGGCACCGGTGGTCTTGCGCACCGGCATGGACTCGCCGGTCAGGGCGGCCTGGTTCACCATGGCCTCGCCCTCCAGAACGGTGCCGTCCAGAGGCACCCGCTCGCCGGGCTTCACCACGATGATGGAGCCGACGGCCACATCCTCCGGATCCACCGTTTCCAAGCCGTTTTCCGTTTCCAGATTGGCGGTGTCCGGACGAATGTCCATCAACGCGGCGATGGAGGTCCGGGACTTGCCCACGGCATAATCCTGAAACAGCTCACCGGTCTGGTAGAACAGCATGACGAACACAGCCTCGTCAAACTCCCCGGTGGCGTAAGCGCCCACGGTGGCCAAGGCCATCAGGAAGTTTTCGTCAAAGACCTGCCCATTGACAATGCCCAGTGCCGCCTTCCGCAGCACATCATAGCCGATGATGAAATACGGCGCCAGACAGCACAGCCCCCGAACCCAGCCGGTAAAGGGCAGCAGCTTGACAAGAACCAGCAGAGCCGCCGCAATCAGGATGCGGTTCCGCATTTTTCTTTGCTTTTTGGAAAGGGTCGTCATCGTATCCTCCTTTTCGGGACCAGGCGAAGCGCCGCCTTACGGCAGTTACGTTCCGAAACGCGCCAGCGGCGGCGGTTCTTACAGGTGCAGTTCGCAGTCCGGCTCGATCTTCTTCGCAGTGTCCACAACCTTTTGTAGGATCTCGTCAAAGCGGGCGTCATCGGCGTCCAGCGTCAGCTTCTGGGTCATGAAGCTAACCGTGGCGTTGTTGACGCCGTCGATCTTTTTAATGGCGTCCTCCACCT
>OHTJ01000874.1_pt1 | contig 10603 bp, 9 predicted proteins | sample 1578921 | NCBI WGS metagenome assembly OHTJ01 (sample SAMEA3879582, study PRJEB24766) | human gut metagenome | biome: human-associated habitat; feature: feces | place: USA | collected 1985/1987
TGCATTGTAACAACCGCATCGCATTCGAAAATGCCCTCAAGTCCGTACTGCGCAAGCAGTGCGGAAGCGTCAGCCGCGGACATTCCGACAAGGTTGGGCAGCTGAACCGTCTGATAGCTTGTTTCCGGGGTTAAACCGGGCACTTCCTTCAGCGTCAACACATTCTCAAGCACACGGCGGACGAAAGGTGCGGCAACCGTGCTGCCGAAGATTGAACTTACACGAGGCTCATCAACAAGGATGAGGCAGAGATAGCGGGGTTCGTCTGCGGGAGCGAATCCGATGAATGAACAGATATAATTTCCCGAGGAGACGCGGCCGTATTCGTCATATTTCTGTGCCGTTCCCGTTTTTCCGCCGACGGTGTAGTTTGCAAGCTTTGCGTTTTTGCCCGTTCCGTTATCAACAACACTTTGCAGTATCTGACGAACGTATGCGGAGCTTTCCGCGCTGATGACCCTGCGAACGGGGGACGTATCGGCCTTGAATACCGTTTCACCGGAGGCCGATATGATTTCGTCAACGATATAGGGTGTGTGCAGTTCGCCTCCGTTGATTGCGGCACAGACTGCGCTTGCAAGCTGAATCGGCGTCACGGCAATGCTTTGCCCGAAGCCGATGCGTGCAAGATCGTTTTGGGTAACGTATTTCTGGTGAGTTACGATGCCTTCGCTTTCACCGACAAGTCCGCTGCCCGTGCTTTGCCCAAGGCCGAACGCATAAAGATAATCATAAAACTTTTCGGTACCCATTGTCAAGGCGAGTTTCATGAAACAGCAGTTGCAGGAATTTTCCGTGGCGCGGGTCAGGTTCTGGGAGCCGTGGCCGGCATGTTTCCAGCATTTGATGCGTTCGCCGTTTACAATGTAACCGCCGTTGCAGTAGAAACTGTCCTCAAGATGAGTACTTCCGGAATCGAGTGCTGCCGCAAGGGTAAGGATTTTGAAAGTTGAACCGGGTTCGTATGCATCGGTTACAATGCGATTGCGGGAAAGCTCGGCAAGCATCTGCATGTCGTCCCTCGGAGGGGAGTTCGGGTCATAGTCGGGTTTTGTTGAAATTGCAACGATGGCACCGGTGTTGACATCCATGATGATTCCCTGTGCATTTTTTGCATTGTTGACCTGAACAGCTTCGGCAAGCGCGTTTTCAAGGTAACTTTGAATGTTTGCATCAACGGTAAGCTTCAGTGTTGAACCGTCCGTGGGCGGAAACTCCTGAATCATACTGTCGGCAATTTGGTTTCCCCTGCTGTCCGTTTCGGCAATACGTTCGCCGTCCTTGCCGGTGAGATACTTGTTGTATGTCAGCTCAAGCCCGCTTTGCCCGGTTCCGTCCGTGCTTGTGAACCCAATGGTTTGTGAAAGCAGAGTGCCGAACGGATAATAGCGCTTTGTGTCCGGTGAAATTCCGACACCGCCGCCAAGCTGCAAACTGCGGATTTCGTTGCAGGCTTCTTTGCTCACCTGTCGTTTGAGAATAAACTCACGAAGCTTTTTGCTTGAAACTCGTTCAAGAACTTTTTCATAGTTAAGGTTGAGAACACGACTGAGTTCCGTGGCAACACGAACTCTGTCGCTTTCGGAAATGGAATTCGGCCATATCACAATTTTGTAAACGGGGCCGTCTTTGGCAAGTGTCTGCCCGTTGCAGTCGATTATCATGCCGCGTTCGGCCGTAACGGTTGTCGGGCGCGTCCACTGGCTTAATGCCTTTTGCTGAAGCTCTTTTGCGTCAATAACCTGAAGCCAGAAAATGCGAATAAGGAGGGCGAGAAAAATTAAAGCAAAAACAGGCAAAAGCCATGCAATCCGCTTGTATGTTGACCACTGCGGTTTCAGGGCTTTCTGCGCTTTTTTATTCTTTTTGCGATGTTTTTTGCCGGGGGGAACGGCTGTGATGCTCATTGCAGAATTACCTCCGAATATATATGACAAACGCCGGTCGGCTCAGAAAATGAACAAAGGATATATTTCGTTTTCTGCCGATCACCGCTTGCGTGCGCGCGGCGGACTCCGTTTTATCGGCAGGCGTTTTCGTCCGCCGTTTGCCGCTATTTTCTCGGGTGCAGGCCTGCGGTTTCGGCAGCGAGTCGTGCCGCTTCAAGGTCGATGGAGGAGTTGAGATCCATGTCAAGTTCTCCGAACCCGCGCTGGGCGGCGGCTATGCCGGCATTGATTTCGTTGATGTCGCGCTGAACTCCGGCAATGCGCTCAAAACGGAGAACTACCAAAAGCGCGGACATTGCGATCAACGCAACAAAAAGGAAAGCAGTCAGCTTAATTCCGACTTTGCGTTCACGCAGCGTGACGGAAAGCGGAATGCGCGTTTTCTGCGGGCGAATCTTTGGCTGGGTTTCTGCGGGCGCGGCAGTTTCCTGTCTGCGCTTGGGTTGAGCCGCTGCAAGCCTTGTGTCGTAAAGATAATCGCTTTTGTATGCCAATGAGCCGTTGTTTGGCGCATAGACACGCATTTCTTCAACAGTTCTGCCGTTAAATCTTGAATCCTTTGCCATTTTATTCGTCCCCCGTCATATTTATGAGTTTCTGCGCTGCGCGGAGTTTTGCGCTGCGCGATCTTGAGTTCAAATCCAATTCGGTATCATCCGCAACAAGCGGCTTTTTGGTAAGTATTGCAACCTCGGGCTTAAGTCCGCATACGCAAACGGGCGCATTAGGCGGGCAGGTGCAGGGGTTTGCAAGGTTCTTGAAAACGTTCTTAACGATTCGGTCTTCAAGAGAGTGAAAAGTTATGACAGCAATGACTCCTTCCGGATTCAGAAAGCGGATTGCATCGCGCACCGCTTGTTCAAGTCCCGCAAGCTCACCGTTGACCTCAATTCGAATTGCCTGAAACGTTCGCCTTGCCGGATGCGGCCCGTCGCGCCTTGCCGCCGCCGGTATTGCATTTTTGATAATTTCGGCAAGTTCGGTTGTTGTTTCAATGGGCTTGTCCGCACGCGCCGCACCGATCGCATTTGAAATGCGTGAGGCAAAGCGTTCCTCGCCGTAGTCGCGTATGATTCGTGTCAACGCAGCCGTATCATAGCCGTTTACAACATCATGTGCGCTGAGCGGAGCGGATTTGTCCATTCGCATATCGAGCCGCGCCTCGCTTCCGTATGAAAATCCGCGCTCCGCATCGTCGAGCTGATGCGAGCTGACGCCGAGATCAAGCAGGATTCCGTCCGCACCGTTGACTCCGCGGGCATTGAGCAGTTCGGTAAGTTGAAAAAAATTGCCGCGAACAGCCGTGAAATTCGGAAAAACCGAAAGCCTTGCGGAGGCTTCGGCGATAGCTTCGCCGTCGCGGTCAATGCCGAACAATCTGCCGCCGGCAGGGAGTGAACGCAAAATTCCGAGGCTGTGACCGCCGCCGCCGAGCGTTCCGTCAACATATGTTCCGCCGCGTTCCGGACGCAGCAGGGACAGAACCTGCGGAAGCATTATTGGGGTGTGATAAGAGCTTGTGTTTATATCATTGAGCATCTTTTATTAACCTCCGAATGCGGATGATATGAGCGATGCCGCAGAAGAATTACCGGGAGTTTTATCGGAATAATTCTGAACATCGGAGCAAAGCTCATTAAGCGTGTAGTCGGCTTCCGCTGCCTCGAAATCATCGGGATTCCAAACGAGAATGCGATCTTCAACGCCGCAAAGCAGAACCTCATCCTTAAGGTTTGCATACTTTGCAAGCCATTGCGGAATCAGTATGCGTCCCTGCTTGTCAAGGGTACACTCTTCCGCGCTTGAAAAGATCTTTCGCTTGGCACGCATAAGGGATAAATCGGAGGGACGCGAGGAGGTTAGATCCTTTGCAAATTCAACAAACTTTTCGTACCGAAGAATCTGAAGGAATCTTTCTTCCTTTTTGACATCGGCAGGATTCAATCCGATAAGAACAACAACGTGATCGGAGGTGTCGGGACGCCACTTAACGGGGACGAAAATTCGCCCCTTGGAGTCCAAATTGTTTCTGGATTGCCCCAACAGCATATCGACACCGCCTTAATTTCGATTGAGCACACCGAAAATCCGCATTTCTGCAAAAAAGCGCGGAATTCATGGTCTTTATTGCAGAATAAGCCGGATTCGGCGTTTACTATGTAATGCATTACCCGTATTGTGGGATGTGTGTTGATTATATCATCAATCGCCCCACAAATCAACACCTTTCACCACTTCAATGAAAAAAATTTTGAATTTTTTTTAAAACGGGGAATCAGCCCTTGAAATACATCGGCAATACTGGTATTATAGCCCTGCCCGAAGGCAAACGCAGAACGAGACGTATTGAAAAAGTCTGATTTGACAATAAAATGTAAAATGCGACAAATACGTGCGAACCGCGTATACAGTATTCCGAAATTTATACAACGTAAGGAAAATGACTATGAAACTTGTTCTTGCAAGCGGCTCACAGCGCAGGCGCGAGCTGCTGACAATGTGCGGATATGACTATGAGATTATTGTCAGCAATGCTGATGAAACGATTGATGAAAATGACCCGGAGAGTTTTGTTCGTGCTCTTTCGTTTCGCAAGGCGAAAGACGTGTTTGACCGTCTTTTTGAGGCGGGGCGGCGGGATTTTGCTGTTATCGGATCCGACACGGTCGTTGCTTTTCAAAAGGATGGGGAGACAAAGCCCGTGATTATCGGCAAGCCCAAAGATGCGAAGGATGCAGTGCGCATTCTTTCAATGCTGTCCGGAAAAACCCACAGAGTTTTCACCGGAGTGTCCGTGATTGCGGATATCTCTGATGAAAACGCCGCCGCTCAGTGCAGCATTCGGGAAAAAGCGGAAATTCAAACTGAATGCAGCATTACGGAGGTCACGTTTGAAACTCTGTCTCCCGACGAGATAGCGGATTATGTGAATTCGGGCGACCCGCTGGACAAGGCGGGTTCTTACGGCATACAGGGGCCGTTCGGCATGTTTGTCCGCGAAATTCGGGGCAATTATTTCACGGTTATCGGTATGCCGATTCCTGTACTGTACAAAATGCTTAAAAAAATAGGGATATTACCGCACGGTTTTTACGAACGTATCGAATAGAGTAAGTGAGAATGGTTTCTGCCGTGTGCGGCAACCCGGCGGTGCGGAACACTTTGCTTTGCCGTAAAAAGCCAAAAAAACCGAAAATTTTTGAATCGGAACGGGTTATTCTTTGCAAAAAAGGGAATAATTTCTTATAGGGACAGGGAGTGCAAAGACTGAATGCATTCCCCGTGCCGAGAAGGAATTGTTTCGGAGGTCGTTCAAAGATGTTCAAAACCGTTTTTGCAGCGGATATAGGTTCAAAATGCATTAAATGTGTTGCTCGGGGGCAAGTTGCGGCGGAGGAAACGGCAATCGCTCTTGAAGCGGGAGCAAAACTCACGGTCGCCGCAGCGGGCAATGCAGCACTGCTGCATCGCAGCGGTGTAATTCGGCCTGTTCGCGATGGTGCGGCGGCAAACACACGTATGCTTGCGCTGCTGCTCGGGCGGCTTGCATGCGAAAAAACCGGCAAGCGTACAACGGCATCGATTGAGCTGCATGCAGCGATACCGCATATGCTGCCCACGGTGAAGCAAAATGCTCTCAAACAGGCGGCACGTCTTGCGGGATTTCGTGCGCTTCAGGTGCATGATCCGCTTTTGATGGGTGCAATAGGGGCTGATGCGGATTTGTTTTCGGACAGGGCACATATGATTGTGAACATCGGAGCGGAAACAATGACCTGTGCTGCATTCGCAAACGGCGGAATGCTTTGGCAGGGGTTTTCGAATGAGGGCAGCGCGGCTGTGGACAGGGCGATTCAAAATTGGTTCCGCGATGAACACAGGCTGCTGATAGGTGAGCGCATGGCGGAAATAATTAAACAGAACCTGAATAAACTGAGCTTTGATATTGAGGGGCGTTCGGCCGACGACGGTTTGCCGCAAACGGTACGCGCAAACGGCGCGGAGCTGCGGGCGGCTGCACAAAAAGGGCAAACGGCGCTCATTCGCTTTGTTAAGGATGCCGTGAAGGCTTTGCAGCCGGAGGCCGCCGCCGACCTTCTTGATACGGGAATAACGTTAATCGGAGGCGGCGCATTGCAATTCGGCCTTGCGGAGTGTTTCAGCCGCGAACTTCCGGAAATACCGATTTTGACCGCAAAAAATGCCGTGACCGCAGTTGCGGACGGGATGAATGCAGTGATTTTTAAAAAAGAAAGCAGGGTTACGGCATTCAAAAAACTGTTTACCGAAATCGGGGCGGCGCGTCCATCGGCGACTGCTGCCGAAGCCTCGGTGTGATTTGCATATACATAAGCAACTGAAAACATCGGCAGTTCCCTGTCTTGGGGGCTGCCGATATTTGTTTCGCCGTATACAATTTAATGCGTCGAGCGGGGAATCATTCCTTGCCGGTTTGACAGGTTTGCGGAATTGAAAATGCGCTGATTATCCTTTCCGCGGTTTCATCCGCGCTGAGTTCGGATGTGTCGATTCGAATATAGTTCTCAAACGGGATCTCTCCGGGATTGCTTACCAAGCGGTACTTGCTGTCTTCATGCCGCAGCCTTTCCTCAGAAAAATTCAAATCGCGTTTGGAGGCCTTATGCCGCAAGCGGTTTTCCGTTCGGTTTCGTTCAAGCCTGACGGATTGAGGCGCAACAAGCTCTGCACAATAGATTTCTGCGCCTTGTGAGCGAAAAAGCTCCGCAACGGAACGAATGTAATCGCCGTCCTCAGGGCAATCGAAAGCCCACATATAGGTAAAAATCAACCCTTCCCGTTCGGTTTTCAAAAACTCTTCAAAAATCGTTCTTCGAAGTTTTGCAACAACGGAGTGGTTATACTCGCCGAAAATCTCAATGACGGGTTCAATCATCATATGGTTGTGGAAAAGGCGCAGCGCCGTTTTTCTCATGATTGATTGCCCGACGGTCATCTTTCCGACAGCACCGCTGCCGACAAGAATAAGAAGTTTCATATCAGACCTCTTTGAATCTTTACGAACAATGCACTGCGATCCGCACTATCTGAAAAGTCCCACAACGTCGCTGATTGTAACAACTATCATAAGTGTGAACAGCAGGGCGAGTCCAACACCGTTTACGATTGCTTCGACCTTGCGGTTCAGCGGACGGTGAATAATTGCTTCTATCAAAAGGAACAGCAGCCTTCCGCCGTCGAGTGCGGGGAACGGAATAAGGTTGAACAACCCGAGACTGAGCGAAAGGATCACAGCGATATTGACAAGATTAATCATTGATTCCCGCGCAACATCAACCATGATTCCGACCGTTCCGACAACGCCGGAAAGATCTCCGCTGTGTATGCCGTGTTTGAACATGCCCGCAATGCCCTGGGCTGTTGCTTTCACGATTAGAACGAGGTATTCCCCGGAACTTGCTGCCGCCTGAAGAACGTTCAAATGCCGGTAGTCGTCAACAAGCCCGCTTATCGTTATGCCGATAACGGTTCTGTTTTCAGTTGAGTTGAAGGCGTCGCTGACGGCAAGATCCAGCTGCGCTCCGCTGCGCTCAACAGTCATAACAAAATCATTGCCTGCGGCACCGATAAGTGCGGAAACAGAGGAGTAAATATCCGTGTCAGCCGTTTCGGTCGGATATTGACCGTTGATTGCAATGATGACGTCACCGTTTTTCAATCCGGCCTTTTCTGCGGGACTGTTTTCTTTAACTGAAGCAACGATCGGAACCTCGTAATGCGTAACAGGGTCAACAGCGTAAACCGGCATCGGTTTGCAGAGATAGAACACGAACGCGATAAGAAAGGCGGTGAGTATATTCATGAACGGACCGGCAAGAATAACAATAAAACGCTTCCAAACGGGCTGAGCGTTGAATCGGCGCGGGTCGTTCTCCAAGGCTTCTTCATCTTCACCGTCAAACTGACACAAACCACCCACGGGAAATGCACGAAGAGAGTATTCGGTTTCGCCCTTTTTGAATTTGAAAAGAGCCGGACCGAATCCGAGAGAAAAGCCGAGTATGCGGAAACCGAGCAGTTTGCCCGCCGTAAAATGACCGAGCTCATGCAGGAAAATCAGCAGCTCAAGAATGAGTATCGCAAGAAGTATGTAAACAATTGTCATAATGTTTCCTTTCCGAAGCATTCGCAGGCCAACCTGCGGGCTTCTTTATCAAGATAAAGTATGTCGTCAACGGAGCCGATTTTTTCACGGGGAATTCTTTCCATTGAGTATTCAACACATTTTGCAATGTCGGTAAAACCGATGCAGCCGCGAACGAAAAGCTCAACGGCCGTTTCGTTGGCGGAATTGTAGGCGATGGGCAGACTGCTGCCGTCGCGGAAAGCGTCGTACGCAAGAGAAATTGCGGGGAATCGTGTGCAGTCGGGTTTTTCGAACGTGAGCGAATGCAGAGCTGCAAGGTCAAGGCGCGGAAGCTGAGAAGTGATGCGGTGCGGATAGGTGAGCGCATACTGGATCGCAAGGCGCATATCGGGAGGGCTCATCTGCGCAAACACTGCACCGTCGCAAAATTCGACCATCGAATGCACAACGGACTGCGGGTGAATAAGGATTTCGATTCGATTCGGTTCAACATCAAACAGCCACCCGGCCTCCATAAGCTCAAGTCCCTTGTTGAACAGCGTGGATGAATCAATCGTGATTTTTCCGCCCATGCTCCACGTGGGGTGACGGAGCGCCATTTGCGGCGTTACATGGGCAAGTTCATCGGCCGAAGCGTTGCGGAACATACCCCCGGATGCTGTCAGAATAAGCGAACGAACATCCTCACTGCGGCCTGCGGCAAGGCATTGAAAAATTGCACTCTGTTCGCTGTCAACAGGAAGTATTTTTCCGCCGAATTCGGCGAGAGTGCGGTTCACAACAACATGTCCGCAAACAATGCTTTCTTTGTTTGCAAGCGCAACGGTTTTTCCTGCACGGAGTGCGGAAAGCAGCGGGAACAGTCCTGCAAAGCCGCTGACACCGTTCACAACAATGTCAACTTCGGAAAGAGCCGCAAGCGAGTTTACTTCGCCGCCCGAAACAACAGTGATGCCGGGGCAGCGTTCGGAAACTTCGCGTGCGGCGGCTTCGTCATACATGCCGATGAACTTCAGGTGAAACTCATTTGCGCTGCGAACCACCTGCTCTGCGTTTTTGTTTGCAGCTATTGCATAAACTTCGAATTCATCCGGGTGAAAGCCCGCCACGGAGAGAGTTTGTGTTCCGATTGAACCGGTTGAACCGAAAACGGCGATTTTTTTCATTTGTTGATCCTCCGTACAACGAGAAGTTTTTCTGCGTAAGCCAAATGGAAAAATCCGTAAACAACAACGGAGCGGACAAGCCGCCTTTGCAGCGGGCTGCGGCAATCAGCAGACCGACTGTTCGGCATCCGCTTGATGCATATTAAATGAAAAATGCAAATGCGACCGCGACGATTGGCGCAGCGACCATTGCGCTGTCCAATCTGTCCATCACGCCGCCGTGACCGGGGAAAAGATTGCTGTAATCTTTAACACCTGCCCAGCGTTTGAATGTGGATGCAAGCAGATCTCCGAACTGCCCAACGATGCCCGCGATGAAGCATACTGCAATAAGAGTAACGAGAGAAACGTCAAGTCCCCAGAGTTTTTGAGCAAAATAGACAATAACGCCGCCGAGAGCACCGCCGACAACGCCGCTTACTGCGCCCTCAACAGTTTTATTAGGGCTGATATAGGGACAGAGTTTGTGCTTGCCGAACAGTGAACCGACCATGTATGCGGTGTTGTCAGCCATGCAGGGACCGGCAAAAATGCAAAGGAATGCTGCACGCGAAATATCGTTTCGGCCGAACCCGACAAGTCCGAAGCAGGCAAGCAGAGACACGGGGTAGACGAGCAGCGCAAGCGAAGCGATAAGATCTTCATTTGTGCGCCGCGCGTTAAGGATTCTTTCAACCATGATTGCAACAAATGCGGCAGCCGCCAGCGGAAGAATGAATCTTGCGCCGAATTTATACATTACGGCGAACATTGAGCCGCCGAGCAGAATTTGCGGAAGCACGGCGGGGCGAATTCCTCTTTTGACAAAGATCGTGAACATTTCATAGACAGCTGCAACTGTGAAAAGTCCGAGAACAGCCGCCTGAACCCAGCCCCCGAACCAAGCAACGAGGCAGAGCAGACCGATTAACAGAACGGCGATTAAAGTGCGAACAGGCAAATCTTTCATAAAACAAAATCCTTAAATCAAAATTATTCTGCGGCTGCGCTGAAAGGAGTCGCAAAACGGCGTAAACCTGAACAAAACTTCCGCAAAATCAAAGCACACGGCCAAAGCGTCGGGTTCGATTCAAAAACTCGCGCAGGCAACCAAAGTAAACCTCGGGAGTGAAATCGGGCCACAGCGTTTTTGAAAAAACAAACTCGGCATATGCGGCCTGCCAAAGCAAAAAGTTGGACAAACGCTCCTCACCGGCGGTGCGGATGATGAGATCAAGTTCGGGCAGTCCTGACGTATAAAGCCTGTCTGCTATTGTTTGCTCGGTAACGGCATCGGGTGCAATGCCCTCCGCTGCAATGCGGCGGACAGCATGAACGATTTCATCACGGCTGCCGTAGTTAACGGCGATATTGAAACAGAG
>OHTJ01000883.1_pt1 | contig 10529 bp, 5 predicted proteins | sample 1578921 | NCBI WGS metagenome assembly OHTJ01 (sample SAMEA3879582, study PRJEB24766) | human gut metagenome | biome: human-associated habitat; feature: feces | place: USA | collected 1985/1987
TGTTCAAGGCATTTGAAGCCGATCTGCCGGTTCAGATGGGGCAGACGATAGAGTTGCGAGATTACCAGCAGGAAGCCATCGACAATCTGAAGAAGATGCGTGAGGATGGTAAAACTATCGCGCTGCTGTACCATGCAACCGGTGTCGGAAAAACAATCACAGCCGCCACAGATGCAAAAGCTGTGGGCGGACGAACGCTCTTTCTGGTCAATGCCCTGAAGCTGGCTTCACAGGCTAAGGATACGTTTGCGAAAGTGTGGCCGGAGGCTACACTGGGGGAATATACCGGAAGTCAGAAGGATATGACCCAGACGGTCATTTTTGCAACGGTGCAGAGTATCTCCAAGGATCTGGAAAAGTTCTCGCCTACGGATTTTGACTACCTGATCGTGGATGAATGCCACCATGCTGCGGCCAATACCTACCAGAAGATCTTCACCTACTTCCATCCGAAGTTTATTTTGGGGCTGACCGCTACCCCGGAACGCAGCGATGGCGAAGATATGCTGGAACTGTTCCAGAATGTCGCCCACAAAATGGATCTTAAAACTGCCGTAGAGCGTGGCGTACTGGTGCCGATTCGCTGTGTCCGGGTCAAAACCAACATCGACCTGACCGATGTGCGGATCAACGGCATCAAATACAATTCGCAGGATCTGGAAAGCAAGCTGTTCATCCCGGAACGCAATCAGTTGATCGTTGACACCTATTTAAAGTATGTCAACGGCAAAAAGACAGTAATTTTCTGTGCCAGCGTAGACCATGCAGCCGAAATTTCAAAGTTGCTGCGAGATAGCGGCGTGAGGGCAGAAGCAGTTTCTGGGCGGGATCGTGTGGAGGTTCGGGAAAAGATTCTGAAGGACTATGAAACCGGCTCGACCAATGTTCTTTGTGCCTGTGACCTTCTGAACGAAGGCTGGGACAGCCCGCATACCACGGTGCTGTTCATGGCACGCCCGACTATGTCCAAAACGATTTATTTGCAGCAGCTTGGCCGTGGCACACGCCGCTGCCCGGGCAAAGAGGATCTGCTGGTGATTGACTTTGTGGACAACGCCAATATGTTCAATATGCCTTACAGCCTGCACCGGGTGCTGGACATTGCGAAATATCAGCCGATGGCGTATGTGCTGGCACCGGAGAACAAGCGCAAGCTAGATCAGGATATGCTGTTTCAGGGTGAAAAGCCGGAGGCATGGCTGGATGTGCCAATCGATGTGTCCGACTATGAGATCATCGACCTCTTTAACTGGCAGAACAGCGTCAAGGATATGATCTCGCAGATCGAGTTCGTCCGGATGGTGGATGTGCAGTCCGAGACGGTGGAGCGCTACATCAAGGACGGAAAAGTCAAACCTGACCTTTCAATTCCCTTTGGCGATAAGCGGATGTTCCACTATTTCCGGGAGGAAAGCATCCGCAACATTGCGAAACAGTATGGCTGGGATCTCATTACGCCGCAGAATATGGCGGACAAGTTCATGAAATTCATCGAAACGATGGATATGAGCTATTCCTACAAGCCGGTGCTGCTCAAAGCTATCTATGAGTACATGGACACCAGCGGCAGAGTTGCCCTGCCGGATGTGGTGGACTACTTTATCGACTTCTACGAGGACCGCAAGGCACACGGGATGATCGCAGAAAAATCCACCAGCATTTATCAGAAGGGGGGTTATACCCGGAAGGATGTGGAGAAGAACATCCTCTCTAACCCTTTCAAGCGCTTTGAGGATATGCGATTCTTGATGCGCTGCAAGGACGTGGAGACTATCGAGGTAAACCCGATCATCTTCCGCAAGCTCACACGGGAAGATTGGCTGCATATTGTGAATGTCTGCGACAAGAGCCTTGAAAAATATTATTTGCGACTCAAAAAATGATATGAACGCCGATGATTGACTGCGGGTGACGTGCATGATGAAAATAGTGAGAAATATGATCCGGTGTAAAAAGTGCAGGGATGTTATTGAAAGTTGCACTGTACATGATTTCAAATTTTGTTCTTGCGGATCGTGTGCAGTCGATGGCGGGCATGAGTATCTCCGTAGGTGTGGAAACCCGGAAGACTGGGAAGAATTGTCTGAAACGAAGAGTGCAGATGATTGAAAATTGAGCTGAACACGATCTTTGGAGCAGAAGTTCAGCGGCAAGCAAAAAAGCTCTTGACCTCTATATTAAAGGCCAAGAGCTTTTTGCAAAGATGATGCTGTAAAGAAGTAAAACAGTGAAAGCAATAAGAACAGGTGTTTAATTACTTTGCACTTTTTGCATGCGTTGCGCTAACCAGTGATTGAGAAGGCGTTAATGGAGCAAGCCATACTTTGCCAGTTCCCTTATAAACATTTACCAGACCCTCACCGGATGCGGCAGAACCAAGCAAGGTTTTTCCGGAACGTTCAACCGTAAAGCTGAGACTGCCGGACCAGCAAATCGCAAAGCTGCCATCAACTTTTAAAACGTCGTCTTGAAGGTCGATTTCTACGATTTCCGAACGGGGAACATTGCTTTCCAGTACACATACACCATTGCCAGCAAGCCGTAGATTGAAGAGTCCTTCATTTCCGAGTGCTGCAGAAGAAAGCGAGGAGCGTGCCTGAATCTCGTGCTTGACAGTGGATTCACAGGCCAGGAACATGCCGTCTTCCATTACAAGACCGCCTGTCCAGTCACCGACATTTTCGGTCAGAAGATATTTATAGGTGGGTTCGGTCACGAGCACACCCGTTCCGACGTACTCCGGCTTGATTGCGCTTTCTTTTGTGACGGAACTTTTTACCATTTTGCCTAAGAAGTCGCCAACACCCTTCAATCCGGTGGTTGCTTGCACGTTGCCAACAATGTACTGCATTGCGCCCGCTTGGAGAACAAGCCCAACTTTTCCGTTGAGATTGGCAATGGCCTGTTTCCGTTTGACATTCATCTGGCTCATATAGTATTCTTCCATTGCATTGCAAGGCGCTACGGAGAAATCGACATTGTGCTCAACAATGGAGAAGATACCCTTCTGTTCGGTGACGATGTGACTTGTCTGATTTGCCAGATTGTTGATTTTAAACATAAGCAAAATACCCCATTTCAAAGCAGATCTCGCATTTTTGTATGCAAGATTTGGTGTCCGTAAAAATGCTTAGATAAGTAGTCACAGTACAACTGAATAACTCCTTAAAATTCAGTGTATCATACGTCAACTGAAAATACTATCATCAAACCACACAAAACATTTGAGACTTTTTTGGCGAGGGGGAGAGTATAGGAGTTGAAAGTTTGGCCAGTGAGAATATAAAAAACAGATTACTGATGCAAGTCGAAAAACTGCCGTTTGTAGCAGATCTGTAGCAAATTACTTTCATTTAACGATTCATCGCCCAAAAAATCGAAAAGTCATCATGCATCACACAGAGGGGGTCTGGGGTTCGGGTGCCTTTTTGCTCCCGGGATGTTTGCCTTTGCGCAACAGTCTGGGAAACAGGCAAAGACGGGAAAACCGCGCAGATCACGTTCAATAAACAAAGAAATGGCTGCTGCACCGGGAAGAAACCCTGTGCAGCAGCCATTTTTATTATGGTATAAGATCAGTCCTTCTTCTCGGCGGTGCGGGCAAAGAAGTTGGCGAGGACGGCGCCGGAAATGTTATGCCACACAGAGAACACAGCACCGGGGATGGTTGCCAGCGGATACTGTGCAAAATGGGCAGCGGCCAGAGAAGTGGCCAGACCGGAGTTCTGCATACCGACCTCGATGGAAATTGCACGGCACTTGGTGGAATCCAGCTTCAGCAGCTTACCCACGCCAAAGCCGGTGAGGTAGCCCAGCAGGTTGTGCAGGATGACCACGGCAAGGATCAGCAGGCCGCTGGTCATGATCTTGGCGGAGTTTGCGGACACAACAGCGCAGATGATGAGCACGATGGCGGTGGTGGAGACCAGCGGCAGCACACGGACGGCGTTCTGGGTGAAGGCATGGAAGAAGTGGTTGACCACAAAGCCCAGTGCGATGGGCACCAGCACCACCTTGACGATGGACAGGAACATATTTACAGGGTTCACATCCACGCGCTGGCCGGCATACAGCAGGGTGAGCAGCGGGGTGAGGATGGGTGCCAGCACGGTGGAAACGGCAGTCATACCGACGGACAGTGCAACGTCGCCCTTGGACAGATAGGTCATCACGTTAGAGGAGGTGCCGCCGGGGCAGGTACCCACAAGGATGACGCCGATAGCCAGCTCGGTAGGCAGGTGGAACAGCTGCGTCAGCGCCCATGCAAGGAAGGGCATCAGGGTGAACTGCGCAATGCAGCCAATGATCACGTCTTTCGGGCGGCTGAACACCACCTTGAAGTCCTCCGGCTTCAGGGTGAGACCCATGCCGAACATGACGATGCCCAGCAGGGTGTTGACCCATGCGGTCTTTACCACACTGAAGGTGCCGGGGAACAGCAGAGACAGTGCCGCCACCACAATGACGATGGCGGCCATGTACTTGCCCACAAAGTCGCTTACTTTTTCCAATGTTTTCATGATAAACTCTCCTTTTTCCTGAACACTTATTTTTGCGGATGTAAAGGCAATGAAACATCCGGGAAATGGCTTTCCCGCAAACAAAAACGCCTTTGCCCCTTACGGTTCGTAAGAGACAAAGGCGTATAAACTCCTCTGCGGTACCACTCTTATTGCCGGTGCAAAGCCCGGCCCCTCAGTGCGCATCCAACAATGCGCGGCCCGTGATAACGGGGGCCTGCCGTTCCCGCTTACTGGGGCGGATCCACCGCCCATTCAGCCGGAAAGCTCGGAGAGGATCTTCCCACGGACGCCCTGCACTGCCTTGCACCAAACCGGCAGCTCTCTGCAGCATTCTTTCCGGGTACTCTTTCTCGTCATAGCCGAATATTTCACTGCCCCGGAGTATACTCCCCTGCAAGGGGAAAGTCAAGTGACACGGCCCGTCGGATTTTTCATCTGGTTTGCATCCGGAGTGAAAGTGGTTCAGACAAGGGCAGTGCCGGGGTCTGCGGCAGACGACGCGGAGGCAAAGCAGAATGAGCAGCCTTATCCGCACAGCGAACAAGTGATATACCAGAAAGCTCGTTCTTACGACTGATTTTGCAACTTTTTTTATCAAAAAGTGGTTAAGCTGCGGCAAAGATTTTTCTTTTATGCTTTCGGTTTTCTGTGGAACATTCTTTCCTCTGCTGCTGCGTGAAGTTGATTTTTCTTAATTTTACACGATATTCCGTAAAATTGTTCATTCCCGCTTTCCAGTTCGTCTTTTTACTGCACCACCGGTTTCACCGGACATGCAAAACACGCCGCCAAATTTTGAAATTTTGGCTGTTTATTTTGAAGCCAAGAGATGGTATATAAATTTTGTCAGAACATTTTGCGGGCAGCGAACCTGCATTCATGCAGCCGTATCAAAGCGGCGTGACAATTTTGATAGAGAGGTGATTGGTGTGTTTTGGTATCATTGTGTTATGGAACGACTTTATCATCCCGCGTGTGGTGCGTATACATCCTTTGGCATCGCCGCGTATTCTACATCTCACGGACGACACCGAAAACTGCGGTTCATCTCAGATGTTTCCGTTGCCCCAGTGCAGGTCCTTCGCCTGGCTGCACGCTGTACCGCGTGCCAGCTCGATCCGTCTCAGCTGATGGATGTGGTGGAGGATCTGCTGGCGGAATAAGGCCGCTTTTTGCGGGAGGAGTTTTTTCTGTCACAATTCTATGGTATACTGGTAGAAAAAACGCCGGAGGATACCACCATGGCAGAAATGAACCAGGCCCAGCGAGAGGAAGAGCTGGCCCGCCGTGAGGCACTGCTTGCCCAGCGGGAGGCCCAGCTGGAAAAGGAGCAGGCAGAACTTGCCGCCGCCAAAGCCCAGAGCGCGGAGAGAAAAAAGACCCTGCTGGACAACAACGACCCGAATTTCGTCAACCCCAAGGAAAAGCTCTACGATAAATTCCCCCTCACGGTCCACCAGATGGACATCATCATTGGAGTGCTGTTTGCCCTCATTCTTCTGTTTCTGGTGCTGGGCATGACACACACCAGCTTTTTCGGGCTGTTCGGCGGCTGAACCCTGCCTGCCCCACCCGCACAGGAACCAATAAACGCACGAAAGCCCCGGCCGGAGCCGGGGCTTTCTGTTTGCTGCAAATGCCTGTTACAGCAGGACGTATTTCAGGATGAACAGAACGGTCAGCACATACATCAGGGGGCTGATCTTCTTCTCCTTGGCCTTGCCGGTGATGACATTCAGCAGGGTCCAGGAGATGACACCGATGGCGATGCCCTCAGAGATGCTGTATGCAGTGGGCATTGCCAGGATGGTCAGGAATGCGGGAATGCCCTCAGCAGGATCGTCGAACTCGATCTTCAGGGCAGAACCCATCATGTAGAAGCCAACGATGATCAGGGCCGGAGCGGTCGCAAAGCTGGGGATGGTCAGGAACAGGGGGCTGAACACCACGGCCAGCAGGAACAGCACACCGGTGGTCATGGAGGTCAGGCCGGTGCGGCCGCCCTCGGTCACGCCGGAAGCGCTCTCGACGAAGGTGGTGGTGGTGGAGGTGCCCAGCACAGCACCGGCGCAGGTGGCGATGGAGTCGGCCATCAGCGCGCCCTTGATGTTGGGCAGCTTGCCCTCCTCATCCAGCATGTCGGCCTTGGAAGCAACACCGATCAGGGTGCCCAGGGTATCAAACAGGTCAACGAAGAGGAAGGAGAACATCACGGCGAAGAAGTTCAGGATGCCCACGCCGGAGAAATCGGTCTTGAACACCTGACCAAAGGTCTCGCCCAGTGCGGAGAAGTCAAAGCTGACAAAGGCGGTGGGGATCACGGAGTACATACCGGCATCCACATCGGGGACGTAGATACCGGTCAGCTCGCACACGATACCCAGCAGCCAGGTGATCAGGATGCCGTACAGGATGCCGCCCTTGACCTTCTTGACCAGCAGGATGGCGGTGATGACCACGCCCAGCAGAGCCAGAATAGCGCCCACGCCCACGCTGTGGAAGGTTGCGCCCTTGAAGTGCTGGTAGGTGACCAGCGTGGAATCGCTGTTGACGATCAGCTTGGCATTCTGCAGGCCGACGAAGGCCACGAACAGGCCGATGCCCACGCTGACGGCGCTCTTCAGGGTCATGGGAATGGCGTTGAAGATGCCCTCGCGCACATTGGTCAGGGACAGTGCAATGAAGATGACGCCCTCAACAAAGACGGCCATCAGAGCCAGCTGCCAGCTGTAACCCATGGTCAGCACGACCGTGTAGGCAAAGTAGGCGTTCAGGCCCATGCCGGGAGCCAGGGCAAAGGGGTAGTTGGCCAGCACAGCCATCAGTGCGGTGGCAATAAAGGATGCCAGCGCGGTGGCAATCAGCACAGCCTTGGAATCCATGCCCGCTGCGGACAGGATGTTGGGGTTGACGGCAAGGATGTAAGCCATGGTCATGAAGGTGGTGATACCGGCCATGATCTCGGTCTTTACATCGGTGTGGTTTTCTTTCAGGTGAAAGAACTTTTCTAACATGAGAAACCTCCTGCTTCCAATAAAACACTCCGCCGGTTGCGGACGGCGGAGAAAGAACAGTTCCCATTCTATCAGCTGAAAACGTTTTTGTCCACACCAGAAACACACAAATTTCGCAATTTGTTCAAATTTTCTTAAATAAGTATGACTTATCTCACAAAAAATCTGGCTTTTTTTAGTGATTTGGACGGAATGCAGGCGATATGTGCAGAAAAAATGTGTGAGGGAAAAAAGTAGTTCCGAAACACCCTGCGGGTGTTTCGGAACTACAAATAAAATATTTTTTACAAATTACCGGCGCTTACAGCGTCTCTACCCGGTCGAACAGATCCTTTGCGGCTTCCACGGCGTCCTTGCTACCAAAGGCCACCCGTACGCCGCCGGACAACACATCAGACAGGGCGGCGGCCTGTGCTTTGAGCAGGGCAGCGTCCACGCTGCACAGCGCCTTGCGGTCGGCGGCGAGCATCTCGTCCGTGATGCCGCAGAAGTACCGGTGATCCAGCTCCCGGGCGGCGGCACGCGCCTTGCGGGGCGTGTCCAGCTTGGCGGCGGTGCCCACGATGAATTCGTCCAGATCCCGGGCGGTGTAGTCCCGGGCGGCAAGGGCGGCAGGGGCATTTGCAAAGATCTCGTAGCTTTCCCGCAGGTGGGGGTCCCGGTAGGTGTACAAAAACTCGATGCCGTCGGCGCAGAGCATTCCTGTGCCGTAGGCACCGCCCACCTCCCGGATGGTGTGCCACAGGTATTCGTAGCTCATCACCCGTGCCAGCACCCGGCGGCGGCTGTCCCGGGGCATGGGCCAAGCCAGCACATCGTAGTTCACGCCGCCGTCAATGATAAAGGCTTCGTTCACCGGGGGTGTCAGGGGCTGGGTGTAGGGCTGCGCCGGGGTGCGCCGGGCGGCGGCAAAGCGGCTTTCCGGCAGCAGGGTGCGCAGCTTTTCCAGTGCAGCTTCGGTGCCGTGCAGGCTGACGGTCAGGGCGGCGTTTTGCAGCACCCGGCAGCGCACAGCATCCAGTTTTGCGCCCAGTGCGGACCAGTCGGCCTTTTCCAGCAGATTGCACAGGAAGTGGTAGTAGCTCACGCCGGTGCAGGCTTCGTCCGCAGCACCCTCTACATAATAATGGGCGCGGGCGCGGGTGGAGGCAAACTCGTTGCCCTGCTGGATGAACAGCTGCTCCATGCGCAGCTTCAGCTGGCTGACCACCCGGGCATAGGCGGCTTCGGCGGCAGCGCCGGTAAGGACGGTATCGTACAGCCACTCGCCGCCGATCTCCACCGCCTTTTCCAGGCTGCGTTCCAGCAGGCTTAGGCAGAGGGTGAGTTTTGCGTGGCAGGGAGCGCCCTCCTGCCGCCCGGTCCAGAGATCCAGCTGGGCGCGGCTGTCGCCCAGCCATGTGCTGCGCAGGGTGTTCAGCTGCTGGGCGGTGTGGGCGGGGGTGTCCAGCTCGTCCAGCACATCGGTGAGCAGGTTCAGGTATTGCAGCTCCTCCGGGGTGATGCTGCCCAGATCATAGTAGAAATTCAGGTACAGGCTGCCGGCAGAGGGGTGGCGCAGCAGGGTGGCACCGGCCAGCTGCTCGGCGCTGCCCTGCGGGGTGGCATCGCCCGCGCCAAGGTCGGCGGCGGTGAGGGGGTGTTCCAGCACCAGCTTGCCGTCGTTGCGGGCAGGGGCAGCATCCTCTTCGTCCTTCTTGGGCAGGGCCGGAGTCTGGATCACCTGCACCGGCTCTGCCAGCAGCAGATCCTTCAGCAGGTCATTGAACCAGCCGGTGGAAAGCTTCTCCCGCAGGGAAGCAAACAGTTTGTCGGTGTGGAGCAGCAGAGCCGGGTCGCCGGTGTGGAGCCAGCCGTCCTTGTCGATGGTCTCGGCAGTGGCCTCGGGGTCCTTATAGTAGCCCAGCATCACGCAGCCGCCGCGGACGCAGATCTCGCCGGTCTCGTCTACCTTGACCTCACAGAAGCCGTCCGGCTTGCCCAGGGCACGCAGGTGGTCGCCCTCCTGGGTCACGTTCAGCAGGCCATAGCCGGCCAGCTCGGTCATGGAGTAGCACTGGTTGATGTAGAAGCCATTCTTCACCAGATCGCTCAGGATGGCGGGATCAAGGATGGCAGAGCTGCAGCTCAGGTTCCACAGCCCGTTCAGGCGGTCGGCATGGCCGCGCTTGACCTCATTGCAGATCATCTCCACCAGCACCGGAGGGGTAGACATGGCATCACTGTGCATCAGGCTCATATCCCGACGCAGGTCGCGGGCATCACAGCAGAGATTCAGGGTCCAACCCTGTATGCCATAGACAAAGTAGCAGATGAAACCGGCCAGATGGAACATGGGCACCAGCGTAAAGTGGCTGAAGGTCTGGTCGAGGTACTGGGGTACCAGCCGCTCCTCATAGTCAAGGACGGACTTCAGGCCATCGATGTACATCTGGCAGGCGGTGAAGTAGTTCTTCTCGCTCAGCATCACACCCTTGCTGCGGCCGGTGGTGCCGGAAGTGAACATCAGCATCAGCAGACCTTCGTGGTCGATGCGGTTGACCATCTCAGCCTCAGGGGCAGCGATCCAGGCATCCATGGGGCGGAGCTTCCAGCTGGGCGCGGTAGCCGTAATCGATGCCATCATTGAAGATGAGATCCGGCTCCACCATACCCAGCTCATACTCCAGCTCGGCCCAGGTCTTGCCCTGGTTCAGGGTCACGATGACAGCGCCTGCCATCATGGTGCCGAAAACGACCGCGCCGTACTCATAGTTGGTGCGGCTCAGGATAACGATCTTCTTGCCCTTGGGCTCGCCCAGCTCCTGCTGCAGGTAGCCGGTCGCTTTGCGGATATCCTGCACATACTGAGCGTAGGTCTTTTCCACCACCGTGTCCTTGCCCTCCACATAGCGGAACGCCACACGGTCAGCATACTTATTCTGCATCGCAGAGATCATATCAAAAACGGTCATCGGGATATTTGCCACGGTCACAACTTCGTTACAAGCCT
>OHTJ01000891.1_pt1 | contig 10462 bp, 6 predicted proteins | sample 1578921 | NCBI WGS metagenome assembly OHTJ01 (sample SAMEA3879582, study PRJEB24766) | human gut metagenome | biome: human-associated habitat; feature: feces | place: USA | collected 1985/1987
GCCGGCGCACGCCATGTATATTATTCATCTGTATGTGTTGGCAAGGGGTGTTAGTCCTCGTCTGTATCGTCAACTATATGGAAGTCCTCGTCGCTCTTCTCTTCCTCCTCCGGCATGTACTCGTTGAAGATGTGTACAAATACCAGTGAGCACAGATAAGCGTGAAGTCCTGCGACACATATGAGCATAAGACCGAGCACGGTGGAGCTGAAATAGCATCCCGCTGCGATCGCTGCCGTTATCGCAACCATGAGAAGTGTCCATGGAAGATTCTTGATGGACATGAGGAATGCGTTCTTGATGGTCGCTTTGACTGTGTTCTCAAACTGCGCCTGAAGTGGGAATACATACAGTACAGTGAACAGGTAGATAAGTGACATGATGGTGAATATGACCAGCATACTTTTGATGTTCCTGCTCACGGCGAACCACATGTCAAATGCACACAGGACACCGGCAAGCAGAGCCAGAACTCCTATCCCTGTGGCCTGTTTGAAATTCTCCCTGAAGCTCTTGAAGAACAGCTTGACCACGCCGCCCTGACCGTTTCTGATGCATTTCATGGTGGTGTAGTAGAGTGCTGTGGTCGATGCACCTATCGTGAGGATTGGCAAGGAAGTCAGCAGCCACAGAAAATGCAATATTACTATATCGCACACTATGGTTAGAAAATTCATGATAGGATTATCTGTCGATAATGATCTGTTCAAAATAAAATACCTCTCTTTCTTTATCCAAAAAATATTACAAGCCTAAGCCATCAGATCTTCCTTTGTAAGGGTCTCAAGTGTGGCTACGTCAATGTTGTCCATGGAAACTATTCTGGTGGCCTGCCTGGATATGGCGGATTCCATAAAGTTACGGACTTCACGGGCGTTGGCAAATGTATCGTCGTGATGTGCGGCTTTGTCGTGCCAGTATTCTGAGGCGTATGCGCGGGCATCATCGTCCAGCTTGTATTCCTGCTTGGAACACATGCTCTCGAAGATGGACATAAGCTCGTCCCCGGTGTAATCCTCAAATGTGATGAATTTGTTGAATCTGGAACGAAGTCCCGGGTTGGAGCTCAGGAACCGTTCCATGAGATCCGGGTAGCCGGCAACTATGACTATGAGATCATCTCTGTGATCCTCCATAGCTTTGAGCAGCGTGTCCACTGCCTCCTGGCCGAAATCATTCTCACCCTTGCCTGCGGTGAGAGTATAAGCCTCATCTATAAATAAGATCCCGCCGAGGGCTGATTCTATGACCTCGGTTGTCTTGACGGCTGTCTGACCAATATATCCCACAACAAGTCCGCCTCTGTCGACCTCGACAAGCTGTCCTCTTGACAGTATGCCCAGACCCTTATAGATATTTGCAAGAAGTCTTGCCACCGTGGTCTTTCCTGTTCCCGGATTGCCGGAGAATACAAGGTGGAGAGATACGGACGGTTGTTTCATGCCGTTTTCCTCGCGGAGCTTCTTGATCTTCAGAAGGTTTACGAGGTTGGTGATGTCCTTCTTCACGCTCTCGAGACCGGTCATGGAATTCAGTTCCTCGAGAAGAGTGTCCACATCCTTGACGGGTTCAGCCCTTTCGGAAGCTGTCGACTTAGCCGGAGTCTGTGAGACTGGGGAAGCACTCTTTGGGAGTGCGTTGTACTTGTCGAGCAGTGGGCTTGGATCTATGGCGTACAGGTTCATGGACTTGAGATATTTGTCGAGCATGAGGCAGTAGCCTGTGAGCCTTGCTATCTCGTTGTCGTCAGTCATGTTGTTGCAGGCGATGAATTCCTGACCCATGAGCTTGAACATTCTGACGTAATCTCTGGAACGGTATACTGATCTGGGATTTACCTTTGCCCGGGCCAGATCGCCCTGTACAAAATATGTAAGGGATCTAGGTGGTGTCACGGCAAAATCCCCGGTTGTTCTCTCATATTTGAATGTGCGGAATTTGTCTGTTGTAAAGTGCTGGTTCAGGTATTCGCGGACAAATTTTATCTCCAGGGTAAGTTCTGCCTGGTCGGAGCTGGACAGATATGCAAGAAACTGAAGCAGGTCAAACTGAAGCATCTCTCTTGTCTTGAGTCCTGTCTTCTGGCGCGCACCGTAGCCGTCGTTGTCCAGCGAATCGGCATAGGAATAGCAGTTGTCCAGTTCGGCTTTTAGTGAGTAATTCATAAGTTGTTCCCCATCCTTTCCATAAAGCACATAATTGTATCTATTGTAAAGCCTTTGGCCCATGTAATCAAATAAAGTTTTGCCTGGTTAATCCATTTATTGTGTCATATTTGTATTTTGTATGATAAAATAGCAGTTATATGAGCAAAATTTACACCAAAAGGTGACAAAAGCGACAGGAGACAGACGATATGAGATTCAGACCATGCATAGACATACACAATGGACAGGTAAAGCAGATAGTTGGAGGCAGTCTCTGTGATGAGGGTGACAGAGCAGATGAAAACTTTGTATCACAGAAGGACGGAGACTTCTTTGCTGAACTGTACAAAAGCTATGGACTTAAGGGTGGTCATATCATACTTCTCAATCCTGCGTCCAGCGAATACTATGACGCCGATGTAAGACAGGCACAGCTCGCTCTGGCTGCATATCCGGGAGGACTGCAGATAGGCGGGGGAATAAATGCTGACAATGCACAGTGGTTCATAGATATGGGTGCGTCACATGTCATAGCCACATCATTTGTGTTCAGGGATGGAGAGATCAACTACGACAACCTGAAGGCACTTGAGAAGGCTGTGGGCAGAGAGCATCTGGTGCTGGATCTGTCCTGCCGGAAGAGGGACGGAGAGTATTATATTGTCACTGACAGATGGCAGAAATTTACAAATGTAAAGGTGGAGGAGGCAACGCTTGACCGGCTCTCAGAATACTGCGACGAGTATCTCGTTCATGCGGTGGATGTGGAGGGCAAGGCGTCAGGCATAGAGACCCATGTTGCGGACATGCTTGGAAGATGGGGAAAGCTGCCGATGACATATGCCGGAGGTGTGGCATCATTTGACGATCTGGAACAGCTCAGAAGTCTCGGAAGGAACAGGATAGACGTGACCATAGGGAGTGCACTGGATATCTTTGGGGGACATATGGCGTTTCAGGAGATTATAAGGTTTATGGAGGGTTAACATGGCAAAGATGAAGAAGGTACTGGCCATTGCGATGGCTGCGGCTATGGGTATGTCCATGCTGGCTGGCTGCGGAGGTCAGGGCAAGGACGATGTGACAGAGGCGACAAGCCAGGCGGAGACCAGCGAGGCTGCGACCTCGGAGGAGAAGACAGAGGAGGCTGCTTCGGAGGAGGCTGAACAGGAGAAGACAGAGGTCAAGGCAGGGGATGTCCTGATAGACCTGAACTTTGATGACAATGACACGGACGAGTGCCATACATATTCAAATGGCGGACAGGCCGTACTCGGAGCAGAGAACGGAGAACTGTGTCTGGATATAACCGGAACAGGAAGCCTGGATTATGCGAACCAGATATACTATGACGGATTTGAGCTCAACCAGGACTGTGTGTATGAGCTGTCATTTGACGTGCACAGCACCATTGAGAGAGGAATTCAGTACAGACTTCAGATAAATGGCGGTGATTACCACGCTTATGTGATGGATGACATAACGATAGGCACTGAGACACAGCACATATCTAACCAGTTCACCATGAGCGAGGCATCGGATCCGGCACCTAGAATGTGTATGAATCTGGGACATTTCGAGGGCGTTGGTGATGACAGCGTGCCTCACAAGGTATACTTTGACAATATCAAGCTCACTGTAGTTGACGCCTCAAGCGCACAGAGCGTTGAGGGTATTCCTGATCCAAAGCTGGTTGGCATCAACCAGATGGGTTACGGCAAGGATGCGAAGAAGCTTGCCACAGTGACTGACAGAGACGCCAAGAGCTACGAGGTAAAGAGCGTCGCTGATGACAAGGTAGTCAGCAAGGGTGACGTATCTGGCTGGGATTACGATCCTGCTGTGGGCGACAAATGTGCGGTTATAGATTTCTCTGATGTCAAGGATCAGGGTACATACAAGATAGTTCTCGACACCGGAGCAGAATCATACGAGTTCCCTGTTGGGGATGGCGTGTATGACGATATATACAAGGCGTCAGTGCTCATGTTCTATGACCAGAGATGTGGAACAGAGCTTGATTCAGCCATAGCCGGTGATTTTGCACACGCTGCATGTCACACGGGAACTGCCATAGTGTACGGCTCAGATGTTGCAAAGGATGTGACCGGCGGATGGCATGATGCCGGAGACTACGGAAGATATGTTGTTCCGGGCGCAAAGGCGGTACAGGATCTGCTCCTTACATATGAGGATTCAGAGTATGCGGCAAAGGACGACGCTATCGGAATACCTGAGAGCGGCAACGGTGTTCCTGACGTTCTGGATGAGGTCAGATACGAGCTTGACTGGATGCTCAAGATGCAGGATGAGACCAGCGGCGGAGTTTATCACAAGGTTACCGGAGAGGTGTTCCCTGAGATGGTGGCTGCTGTTGAGGAGACTGCACAGATGATACTCTCACCTATATCCAACACAGCAACAGGCGATTTTGCGGCTGTTATGGCAAAGGCTTCAGTTGTATACAGAAAGTACGATGCAGCATTTGCAGATTCATGTCTTGCTGCAGCTCAGAAGGCATGGAAGTATCTTGAGCAGCATCAGGGAGATGCAGGCTTTAAGAACGTTGGAAGCATAGTTACAGGTGAGTATCCTGACAGCAATGACAGCGATGAGTACCTGTGGGCAGCAGCGGAGCTGTATATCGCAACAGGTGATGAGAGCTACAATGATTATGTGAAGACAGCCATCGAGGGAAGCGTTAAGTACGGCCTTGGATGGGCGGATGTCGGATATTATGGAATATATGACTACTGTGTAAATGTAAAGGACTGCGCAGCAGAGAAGGAGATACTTAAGAAGGGTGCTGACAAGCTTGTAGATAACTATGCCGGCAGCGGCTTCGGTTCAACAACAGGCGGCTCTTATGTATGGGGAAGCAACATGGTCGTTGCGGATAACGGAATCCTTCTGCTCATGGCATCAAAGGTTCTGGGCGACGATTCATATGTGGACTATGCGGCAGACCAGCTCAACTATATACTTGGAAGAAATGCAGTCAGCTACTGTTATGTGACAGGATATGGTTCACAGACTCCTGAGAATCCACACCACAGACCTTCAGAGGCACTGGGCAAGGCAATGCCTGGAATGCTTGTGGGCGGTGCCGATGGAAACCTTGAGGATCCATATGCGAAGGCTGTTCTTGCAAAGATTCCAAAGGAGAGATGCTATGTCGACAACGCACAGAGTTATTCATGTAATGAGGTAACGATCTACTGGAATTCACCTCTTGTATATCTTCTTGCGAACTTCAAGTAGCAAATATTTAAGAATATGTAACTATAATTAGTACATCATATTTGATATAACTATTGAATATCATGTAAGGAATCGGTATGGAAATATGAATGAATATGTAGACAAAATAAAAAAGCTTATGGAGAAAGAGATGGTCAGATATGTTATAGCCGGAGGAATGACCACGGCTGTGAATCTTGTATCATTCTTTGTGTTGAGACTTGTGACGGATCTGTCGCGAAGTGCGGCGAATATCATAGCGATAATGCTTGCCATATTATTTGCCTACTTTGCAAATGGATTTTACGTGTTCAGGTCGGAGCAGAGGAAGAGCGTAGGCCGGATCATAAGGGAGTTCATATCATTTGTGGGCATGCGTCTGTTTGCCATGGTGGTGGAGGTCGTTGGAACCAACCTGCTGTGCGACTCCTTCAGATACAATGAGTTTATATCAAAGATAATAATTCAGGTAGTTGTACTTGTAATAAACTATATATTCAGCAAATGCTTCGTATTTAAGAAGGATAAAAAGCCTGTAAAGGATATATTTGCTGACAACTATATCATGATAATCGCTTTTATCATCCCGGCGATATTTATGTTCGTGCTGTGGGTGGTGGCGGAGATAGGACCATTTGGCGGACACAGCCTTACCATGGTGGACAGTCTTCACCAGTATCTGCCATTCTTCTCTGATTATCATGACAAACTGGTGAACGAGGGAAGCCTGTTCTATACGTGGGACATAGGCATGGGAAGCAATCTGCTTGACATAATCGCCTACTATATGGCTTGCCCTCTGAACTTTATAATCGTGCTGTTCAGCAGGGAGCATCTGTACATAGCGATGTGCCTGCTCATAAGTATCAAGATAGCTCTGTCCGGTATGACCATGGCGAGCTATCTTGGATACAAGTGCAGGAACAAGAACAACCTGCTCATCATTCCATTTGCTGTGGCATATGCACTCAGCAACTATGTCATAGGATATTCATGGAATCTCATGTGGATGGACTGTATACTGATACTTCCGCTTATCATGCAGGGCTTCGAGCAGATGATGGAGGACGGCAGCAACTACAGACTGTACACACTCAGTCTGTTCTATGGACTTCTGTGTAACTACTATATATGTTTCATGATATGTGTGTTCCTGGTTCTCCAGTTTATACTCACCAATCACAAGAACATATACAAGGGCGCAGAGGACACTTTGAGATTTGCGGGAACATCTGTCATGGCTGCGGCTATGTCTGCGTTTCTGCTGATCCCGGCTTATATCGGGATTAACACCACGGCGTCTGCCACCAGACATTTCCCTAAATGGGAGTGGTACGGAAGCATATGGGATATGATAAAGCAGATGTTTGTCTTGACTGAGCCGATAAAGAGCCAGCAGTTTGACGGCGGTGTGAACCTGTACTGCGGTACATTTGCCATACTGCTGATAGGAATATATATTTTCAATACAAAGATCAAATGGTACGAGAAGCTTAAGAATGTGATACTGATCGTGTTTCTCATGATGAGCTTCAACAATACGCTGCTCAACTATATATGGCACGGCTTCCATGATCAGTACGGAATCCCGAACAGATTTTCATTCCTGTTCATCTTCATTCTGCTGAGTATGGGATACGAGGCCCTTGCAAATACAGACAAGAAGCAGATACCGGGAATAGCCCTGGGAATCATCGTGGCATTCGGTTTCCTGGTTTATGCGGATAAGAATATTGATCTGGACAGGATGGTAATTATTCTCACATGGGTGCTGTTTGTTGTGTACTCGGTGGGAATCCTGGTGCTGGGACTTGTCCGCGGCAAAGGCAGATTCGCAGTGGCAGCTATACTTTCAGTGTTGTGTCTGACTGAGATCGTGTTCAGCGCGGCAAAGGGATACGAGAGCAACGGAACGGTGAACATACCGGATTACTATGGCGATGCTGCTAGTGTGCAGGCTGCTATAGATTCTGTTAAGACAGGCCATTTTCCATATAGAACGGAGCTCAACAACACCAAGGTGGTGGATGAATCTACCTATTACAATATGCAGGGAGTCAGCCTGTTTGGTTCGACGGTTTCAAATGACCTTGTGAATGCCATGCACGGACTTGGTTTCTACACAGGTGCCAATGAGTTCCTGTTTGACGGAGCAAATCCGGTGTCAAGTTCGGTTCTGGGCATAAGATATTTGTTCAGGAGACAGGATGAGCATATGTCCTACGATATGGACTATGTGGATACAGTGGATGGCGTTGATGTATACCAGAACAGCCGGGCGCTCAAGCTGGGCTTCATGGTGAATAACGAGCTGAAAGACTGGACTTCTGATGCATCGAATATGTTTGACAGTATAAATAATTTCGTGGAAAAGTCGACTGGGGTGGCTGGTACGTTCAGCCAGATATATCCGGAGGTAACTGGCTCTTCAAATGACATCACGATAACACATGACAATCCGTACAGTGAATACTTTGGACTTTCCGATATCACACCGGGTATCGTGAGCTTTGGACTCAGCTTTGACATAACAGAGGAACAGAATGATCTGTACATCATAGCGAACTGCAATGGAATCACCAAGATAAGGATATATGTGAACGGTGAGGAGCAGAATTACGAGAGACTTCAGTACCAGACATACCATGTGGGACATCTGATAAAGGGAACCAACGTGGAGGTCGAGTATTATTTCTCTGCGGGTGTACCTGACAATACATCTGCAAGACTTACGATAGCCACTCTCAACGGTGCTGCATTTGACCAGGCGTATGAGGGATGGGCTGACAATCAGTTAAATATCAACAAATTTGAGGATGGATATGTGAAGGGACATATATCAGTCGATGAGGCTGGCCTGATGTTCACATCCATACCATATGATTCGGGCTGGACTGCCTATGTTGATGGCAGAAAGACCGATATACAGACTGTTGCGGGAGCATTTATCGCACTGGATCTCGAGAAGGGAGACCATGTGATAGAGTTCAAGTATTTCCCTAGAGGACTCAAGAGCGGCCTGATATTCACATTTGCCGGATGGCTTGTGTTTGCACTGCTTATGAATGCGAAGACCATCAAGGAGAAGCGCGGCAGCAAAAAGGGGAAGCCAGAGGATGAGGATCGGACAGATGATGAAGCAGCGATAGAGTAATGCAGATCTGTTGATAGATAAAATATGCATAATAACGAGGTAGAATGGCTGGGAGACCATAAAAGTAGTCCAATATGTACAAAATAACAGAGAAAATTTGTACATTATTCAGCATAAAAAACTATATGAGCGTTGACCTTAATAATTATTTATAATATAATGTATCCATGTGGATATGCATAGGAGTGTCTATGTGGCAAACGCAATATTTATAGAAACAGAGGTGCATTAATGGACAAAATTAAGGAAATTGGGATTAAGCCGCTTGCACTGGCCATGGCTGTTCTGGCTTTGCTGGCGGGAGTGCTGGGAGTCGCCGGTATAGGTGTGGGAGCTATTATATGTGGCGTCCTGGCAGCGGTCGTTGCTGTTCTGGTATTACTGGTATTCGGAGATGGCAACATGGGATCAGCAGGAAAGTCTGATAAGTATAAGAAGCTTTTCATGAACCTTCCTATAGGATTTGCACAGGCGAGGATCGTTAATGATCCTGTCAACGGAACAAACTACGAGATAGTAGACGCCAATGAGATATTTGGGGAGTATTTCAAGCTCGATGTGTCTGACTACAAGGACAAGATACTGAAGGAGAGCAAGATGTACTTCAGGATATCAATGCATGGTTCACAGCTTATAACAACTCCGGCACCAAAGAGGGAGATCTGATGGATGTTGAGATCACCATGGAGTCACTTCAGAAGGTGTTCAACACGGTTATGTATAAGTCTGAGGCTGATTACATCAACATGGTAGTCATAGATGTGACCAAGCAGAAGGAGACTGAGGAGAAGCTCAGCAAGGCCATCGTGGATGCGAATGCAGCATACAAGACACAGGCCGAGTTCCTTGCAAACATGAGCCACGAGATAAGAACACCTATAAACGGTATTCTCGGTATGCTCCAGCTCACACTTATGGCTGAGGATCTTCAGGCTGATTACAGAGATAACCTTATCACAGCTAAGAACTGTGCAGACACACTGCTCAGACTTATCAATGATATTCTTGATATAAGCAAGCTTGAGGCTGGTAAGTACAAGATCAAGGAAGAGACATTTGACATCAGGACTGCCATTGAGGACACAGTTGCTGCACAGGTTCCGATCGCAACCAACAAGGGACTGCAGCTCGACTGTTCATTTGGAAGCAATATTCCAAAGCTTGTCCGCGGTGATGGACAGAGAATCCAGCAGGTTCTCAACTGCCTGCTTTCAAATGCTATCAAGTTTACATCCGAGGGAAGCGTAAGAGTCAAGATAGCATCCATGGATGATGGGGACAACAAGATTAAGATCAGAATGGCAGTTGCAGATACTGGTATAGGTATCTCAGAGGCTAACATGAGCAAGCTGTTCATAAGATTCAGCCAGGTAGATGCATCAGATACAAGAAAGTACGGTGGTTCAGGTCTGGGACTTGTCATCACCAAGCAGATCGTTGAGCTGATGGGTGGTAACATAACAGTTCAGAGTAAGGAAGATATAGGTTCAACATTCATCGTCGAGATACCACTCAAGGTTATCAAAGCGGCAGATGCAGCAGATGAGTTCCTCAAAGAGAAGGAGGAGCCTGCAGTATTCTCCATCAATGCACACAGCAAGGCAAGGATACTTGTTGCAGAGGATGAGCCGGTCAACCAGCAGGTTATCGGTAAGCTTCTCGGTATGGCAGGATTCTCATACGATATAGCTGAGAATGGCCAGAAGGCTGTTGAACTGTTCAAGACCAAGATATATGATGCGGCACTGTTTGACGTACAGATGCCAGTTATGGACGGTATAGCAGCTACACAGGAGATCAGGGAGATAGAGCGCAAGGAGAAGAGAAAGAGACTTCCGATCATTGCGGTTACGGCGAGAGCCATGTTCGGTGACAAGGAGAGGATTCTTGAGAACCAGCTTGATGATTATATCGCAAAGCC
>OHTJ01000894.1_pt1 | contig 10445 bp, 10 predicted proteins | sample 1578921 | NCBI WGS metagenome assembly OHTJ01 (sample SAMEA3879582, study PRJEB24766) | human gut metagenome | biome: human-associated habitat; feature: feces | place: USA | collected 1985/1987
AATGCCCGAATGCCGAGTTAAATACCGTTTTAAAAAAACGACAACAATGAGCGTTTGCTCTTATCCTCTGCCCGCCGCCGCAAAAACATTTGCATTATGTTCAACATCGGGCAAGCTGCCCACATGGGACAGACTGCCTTCAAAGAACAGGCATACATGCCCTTCCATGCCGTTATCCGCCACGGAATCGCTGCCGTGCGGATAGCATTGAATTGAGGCAGCGACTGCCGTTTCTCCGAACATCACAACAACGGGACGTTTAAGAAAGTTATACTCGCTTCCGCAGATATAGTTGAAAGCTTCAAGTTCCGACTCGGAAGCCAACTCCGCCTCGGCATGGTTTTCCCCGCCTGTGAACACGAGCTTGAATTCCTTGCCCGTGTTGCAGTCAATAACCGTATACTCCTCGTTGACATTCAATTTCTGTTTTACGGCGTTCCAGCTTTGAACCTCGCCTTTAACTTTTAATGTATCCGCAATCGGTCCGCGCGGCAGATGAACCGAATCCGGAATGCGAAATTTCGGCGCACTCGGCGCAAACAGTTCAAGCATAGACTGCTCCCCCATTCTTCCGTCAACGCCAAGCCTTTCACCGTAGGCAACACAGCGGGTTTGGAATTCCTCAACCGCTTTTACTGTCATTGCCCTGTAAACCCCGGTCGGCTTAAACCAAAGGTAGCCCAGCTCGCGCAGGCGGATCTGTATCCGCACAACCGTTTCACCCGCCGAATTTTCGGAATAGATCTCCGTCTGTGTCTGCGGTTCCGCATATGCGGAAAAAAGGCTTAATGCAAGCAGCATTGCCGCAAGAACCGCCGCTGTAATTCGTTTTGTTTTTTTCATAATATTCAATCCTTCCGGAATGTTTGGTTTTGTGCTGCTTTCGCCGCATTCGCCGGCTTTTGAAAGCTTCTGTCAACAGTATACCACAAGTGTTCGGCATGAACAACCGCAAAATCACTTTCCCTTCTTTTTCAAAACCGATATTGATTAACCCAAAAGCTTTTGATATAATAAAATGCGGCGATTCAATGGCTGAATGTCCGCAATCGTATGCGGCTGACTTTCGGCGTTGAAAAGGCTGCAAAGTTTTGAGTTCGAGGAGGAAACATGTTTAAGCTCAAACAAAACAACACCACAGTTCGCACCGAATTGGTTGCGGGCATCACGACCTTTATGGCGATGGCGTACATTCTGATGGTCAACGCAGGAATGTTCTCCACGCTCGGAGGCGACGCACTCGGCGCAAGTTATTATAACGCCGTTTATATCGCAACCGCAATCTCCGCAGTGTTCGGAACGCTGCTCATCGGCCTGCTTTCCAACCTGCCGCTTGCACAGGCATCCGGCATGGGTCTGAATGCATTCTTTGTTTACTCGGTTTGCATCGGCATGGGCTTTACCTATGCAAATGCGCTCGTTATGGTTCTTGTGGACGGCATCGTGTTTCTTCTGCTCACGGTCACAGGCCTCCGCAGGCTTATCTTTGACGCAATACCGAAAGCTGTCAAGGCTGCAATTGCACCGGGCATCGGTCTTTTCATTGCATTCCTCGGGCTTCAGAATTCCGGAATCGTTGTTAACAGCGATTCCACACTCGTTGACCTGCACTCGTTCAACATTATCTTCGGCCACACTACATGGGCAGAGATAATGCCCCTGCTCATCACCATTGCGGCTCTCATCGCAATCGGCGCAATGTCAAAGAAAAAGATCAAGGGCGCAGTCTTCTGGGGTATCATCGGCGGCGCAGTGCTTTATTATGCACTCGGCCTTCTGACGATCGACGGATTCTATGCAAGCAATGTTCAGAGCAAGCTCTCTCTCAACATCATCCAGCCCTTCCGTGATTTCTTCAACATTTCTTTCGGCAAAGTTTTCACCGAAGGCTTCAACTTCTCCGAATACATCGCTGCCAACGGCGTCGGCAGCTTTGCGGCAACGTTCATCGCTTCCATGCTCGCATTCTGCATGGTTGACATGTTCGACACTCTCGGAACTCTATACGGTGCATGTTCCGCCGGCAATCTGCTCGATAAGGACGGCAATGTTCCCAACATGAACAAAGCCATGTTCGCCGATGCGGCAGCAACATGTTTCGGTGCAGTCTGCGGCACTTCAACAGTTACCACCTTTGTTGAATCCTCCGCCGGCATCGCGGAAGGCGGCAAGACCGGCCTTTCCTCCGTTTTCACGGCTGCAATGTTCTTCATCGCAATGTTCCTTGCGCCCATTGCCGCGCTCATTCCGAGCTGTGCAACCGCCGCTTCGCTCATCTTCGTGGGCATTCTTATGATCGGCGGCGTCAAGGAAATCGACTGGAGCGATGCTTCTGCGGCAGTTCCCGCGTTCATGACCATGGCGATCATGCCGTTCACCTACAATATCTCCTATGGTATTGCTTTCGGTCTTATCTCCTACATCTTCATCAAGCTCTTCACCGGCAAGATCAAAGATATCAGCCTCAGCACCTGGATCATCGGCATACTGTTCGCCGCAATGTTCTTCATTGCCCGCTGATAACCGACTTACGAATCGTGTGAATTTGCATTGATTCCGACTTAAACAAACAAAAACGACCTGCCCGCTTGCCGGCGGACAGGTCGTTTGCTTTATGCTCACATAATTTCTCTGAGTGCTCTTCCGGCATCATCCATCCATTTTTCCTGTCCGTTCAATGATGTTCCGCCGACAAACCCAGCAGCAGCGGACGGACTTGTAAAAAATAGATCCGCAGTGAGTTTATTTTCTTCGTTTATCATGTCTTCATATTTTTTTCTTGCCGATTTAATGCGGGACGGGCTTTTTTCCGTTATCTCAGGATTAACCGAACTGCCCTTAAAAATCACAAACCCCTCGCTTGTGCACTGACCTTTTGCAATTGCTCCCTTATGTTTCATGTGAAGGATCGGTTCACTGTTTCCGCCTTCCGCCGGCAGTGCAATCGGTTCAAAAACTCTGTGTCCTATTGCACCGACAGCGATCCTTGCATAATTGATGAATTCTTCAAGCTCACATTCTTTCTCTTCGGTAACATTTCCCGGATTCGGGTCGTTACTATTTTTTACATCGCAGCGTCCCGCATTACGAGCCATATTGAACAAACGATTTTCAAGATAACTGATTTCCGTCGGACCAAATGAACCATCTCCGGTGGTCAATATTATCACTTCGCTCCAATAATCAATGGAATTGTGCGGTTCACAAATGCGTTGAAGCAATCCTCTGCCATTTTTTCTGTTCCCTGCCTGCCCGATATACACAACGGTATTCTCATCTTTATCGGTGCCGAACAAAAGATAAACACCGCTTTGAGTCAATTCTTGTATATCATCACAATTATCAATGGAAATCCTCGGAATTTTATAAACAATTCCCGTCCAATTCGCAATTTTGCATTTTATTCTTCCGATAGGATCTCCGTCCATTAAATACATAGTCAATACTTTTCCGCTCATCAGAACATACTCCAATCAAAGCCCCGTGCGCATTCAGGTAGCTAATTCAAATCATTCTCGGCAGATATTTTTATCCGCAGCAGCATTATACCACATATTACACCAAATATCTACATAAAAAAACTAAACCTTGGACACAAAACGGCACACCCTTCCGAGCTGAGCGTTTTAGGGCATGCCGTTAAGACTGCGTGAATGCGGGATGTTAAGTTCAGAGTTTTGCCGAACGGGTTAGGTTTTTATACAAGGGCATAATTATAAAACACAACAAAACCGAGCCAACCTACACTAAAACGTCGCTATTTCTTTGTGAAAAGCGACGTTTTTTTATGGCCCGGACTGAGAAAGGAGTGGTGGCAACCATATAATCTAAAAAAGAAAGGGGGAAGTTTTTTCGTTAGCCAGGCTGAGAGGTCTGGCTTTTTTTCATTTCAAAACAAGGAGGTTAGCGAATGGCAGATGACAAACTGAAAGCAGGCCCGGAGTCCCCTGGCGAGGGCTCTGTTGGGGATGCTCAAACTGTGACGAAGCCCCCTGTCCCGGAAACGGTAGAGGAGCCCGCAGCTGGCACCGGCCCGGTACGCCAGCCGGAACAGTCTGTTACCCCTGGAATGGGCGGGGATGTTCCAGCCCAGCCTGCGCCGCAGGTTGAAGCTGATAAGGTGGAAAAATCCCCCGACCAGGATAAAAAAGTGGAACCGGAGGAAAAGACGGCAAAACGCCGGGGCCGTCCCCCCAAGGAGCAGGATTCTCCCCAGGGGGACAAACCGGAAAAGGGGCCGGAGCCCCGCACAGGCCGCCCGGCAAAGGCTGACAAGGCGGCCCGTGGCAAGTCCCCGTCCCCAGCTCTGGACAAAGTGTCCAGAGGTAAGGAACAAGAGCTTACCCCCGCCCAGCGCGGAGGAAAAACACGCCGGGAACGCAATCAAAATGTGAAAGATTTTTTGGCGGGCAAGCGTGAAACTCCCTTTGCCGATGGTAAGCAGCCGCCTAAATCCACTAAGGGCGCCCCGGTCAAGGAGGCGGAGGCCCCCGCCCCGGAGATCAAGCTGCCGCCCACGCCGGAGGTGCCGCCCCGCCCGGTGGAGCAGGGAAAAATCGTCTATTTGAAGCTGTCAGAGCTTCATCCATTCCATACCTTGCGGGATCACCCCTTTAAGGTGCAGGACGATAAGGCGATGGACGATCTGGTGGGAACGATCAAGGAACACGGCATAATGACCCCCGCTACCGTCCGCCCGGAAAAGGACGGCAAGGGCTATGAGATCATCGCGGGCCACCGCCGCTGTCATGGTGGTGAACGGGCTGGACTGGATGAAATTCCCTGCATTGTCCGCGAGATGACCGATCTTGAGGCTGTCCGTGAAATGAAGAACAGCAACAAGCAGCGGGGCGACCCTCTCCCCAGCGAATTGGCAAAGCTCCTGGATTTGGAGCTGGAGGCCATCAAGCGCCAGGGGGCCCGGCCCAAAAATGACAAGGAGGCGGAGGCCCTGGGCAAGCTCTCGGTGGAGATCGTGGGCAAGGAGCACGATATGAACTATAAAAAGGTGCTCCGCTATGTTCGCCTTAACCATCTTGTCCCGGAGCTTCTGGAAAAGGTGGACGCAAAAAGCATGGGCTTTATGCCTGCTGTGGAGCTGTCGTATATCAAGCCGGAAAACCAGCGGCTGATCGCCGTGTCCATTGATGGGGAGCAGTCCTCCCCCTCGGTCAAACAGGCAAAACGGCTCCGGGAGCTTGACCAGGAGGGCCTGCTCAACGGCGATGTCATTGACGGTATTTTGAGCGAAGAAAAAAGGGAGGTTGACAACGTGATCATCAGTACCGACGAACTCAACAAGTATTTCGGCAAGGAGGTCACTCCTGCCAAAATGAAGGAGCAGATCATGGCCCTGCTGGACGAGTGGAAAGAGAAACAGCCGCCCGAACTGGCAAAGCCGGAGAAGAAAAACGAGCTCGACAAGTGACCGGGCCCCGCTTCTGGACACTTTGTCCAGAGGTACGCGCCCTGCGCTTGGGATGGGCTCTGCGGTGATATATCCCCCGTCGCCGGGGTTTATGCTGCACAGCCGGGAGTGGGCCGTCAAGGGGCGGAACGCCCGCCGCATTTTGCGGTGGCCTGCCCTTTACGGTCTGCCCCGGCTGTGCTATTTCCCCGGCAAGCGGCGGGGGTATATCCTCCAGAGCCGCCCCCTTTCCCAAGACTGGGAAAGGGCGTGGGGTTTGGGTTGAACTTTCTTATTAAAATATCGGAGGTATGAACGATGAAACGACCCCTTGCTTATATCACCGCTGCATGGCTCGGCGGCGATAGCGAAAACGCAGAACTGGCGGCGCAGTATTGCCGCACCGTGTATGAGGCAGGCTTTTCTCCTATTTGTCCGCCTTTGTACTTGCCCCTGTTTCTCAATGATGCTGTTCCCGAGGAGCATAAAAGCGGCATCGACATGAGCCGTGACCTGCTCCGCCGTTCTCATGTGCTGGTTGTCTGCGGGCACAGTATGACCGAATCCATGAAAAATGATATTGCCGTGGCCCAGCGGCTGGGAATTACGGCAACAACCCTTGAGGGTATCCTGACCGTCAAGGGGCAGGGCCGCCGCTGATGGCGACCCTGTTTGAAGCCTACGTTACCAACGCCGGAAAGTACAGCGAGGGCCAGCTTGTGGGTGAAACACTGAAATTTCCCACAACCGCCCAGGAGGTGGAGGCTCTCTTGAAACGGATCGGCGTGGATGGCGTCCGCTATCAGGAAATTTTTATTACCTCTTTCGATGGGGATGTGCTGGGGCTCTATGACCATTTGAGCGAGTATGAAAATCTGGACGAGCTTAATCATCTGGCCTGCCTGCTTTCCGAGCTTACCTCATCGGAGCTGGAAACACTGGAGGCCGTCCTCGACAGTGGCGATCACTGTTCTTCGGTGCGGGACATCATCAATCTGACACAAAATCTGGACTGTTACGGCTTTTACCCCGGCGTATCCGATGAGGAAACGCTGGGGCGTATTTATGTGGACGATCTGGAAATGTTGGATGTGCCGGATCAGGTAAAACCGTATTTCGATTATGAGGCGTATGGCCGGGATGCCTGCATCCACGAAAACGGCCATTTTGCCCCGGGCGGCTATGTTGTCAAAGAAAGCGATCATTTCGTGGAAGTGTATCACGGCTTGCAGGATATTCCCAAGGAGCATAAGGTATTCTCTTTCCCGAAGCTCTCTATCCGGGAGCAAATGGCCGCTTATCAGGAAATCATAGACGGTTCTTCTTTGGAGGGCTACCGTCAAATGCAGAAAAAAGACCGTGGGGATCGGTGATGGCACTTCGAGACAAATTGTCCCAAGGAAGGAGGCGGTGTAACTGATTGATGAAGATATTTCCCGGCGCACGATAGCCATATCCGTAAAAACAACCAAGCTGACGGCGCGGGGACTGGCGTATGTGCTGGGCATGGTGGGTCGGAAGATCCGCAAGGCATACCGTGGGCGGCAAGTACCGCATGGCAAACAAAGTGTGCGAAAGCTCATGGCCCACGGCACAGCCACAAACAGCATTGAGCTATCCGGGGATGCCAAGTCCTTTGACCGCGTGGCCCGGAAATGGAATGTAGACTATGCGTTCTATAAAACCGGGCCGGACAAATACCTGCTGTTTTTCAAGGCTGGACAGGCAGACGCAATGACCGCCTGCTTTTCTGAGTATTCCCGGAAGGTGTTAAGCAAAGCAAAATCGAACCGTGTTCCCATCCGGGAACAACTGCAACAGGCGGCAGATCAGCTTTCCAAAGAAAAGCCGAAACAGAAAGAACGTGCAAAGGAGGTGGCCCATGAGGACAGATAAGATCAGAAAATATCTCATTCCAAACATTCCCTATCTGTTCATCCTGTGGGCGTTCCTCAAGCTGGGGACAGCCTACCGGCTGGCGGCGGGTAACGATTTTGCACATAAGCTCATCGGGCTGGGCCAGACGATTGGCCCGGCCTTTGCTGACTTTGCGCCCGGTTTAGTCCCGCTGGATTGGCTTGTCGGCATTGTAGGAGCCGTTGGTTTCCGGCTGCTGATCTATTTCAAAAGCAAGAACGCTAAGAAGTTTCGGCGGGATGCAGAATACGGCAGCGCCCGGTGGGGAACGGAAAAAGACATCAAACCGTTTGTCGATCCGAAGTTTGAAAACAACGTGATTTTGACCGGGACGGAGTTTCTCACGATGAACACCCGCCCTAAAATCCCCGCAAATGCCCGAAACCTGAATTGCTGCATTATCGGCTCGTCTGGCTCCGGCAAAACCCGCTTCTGGCTTACGCCCCAGCTTTTACAGGCTCATTCCTCTTATGTGGTGGTCGATCCGAAAGGTGGTGTGCTGGGACAGGTCGGAGCTTTCCTGCAAAAACGCGGGTACAAAATCAAGGTATTCAACAGCATAGATTTTTCAAAATCCATGCACTATAACCCGCTGGCGTATATCCGCAACGAGGCCGATATTCTGAAATTCGTGGATGCTCTGATTTCCAACACCAAGGGCGAAGGCAAGGAAGGCGATCCATTCTGGACAAAATCGGAAACGCTTTTGTACTGCGCCCTGATTGCCTACATCATTTTCGAGGGGCCTGCCGAGGATCGGAACATGAATACCCTTGTGGATATGATTTCCGGCATGGAGGTCAAGGAGGATGACGAGGACTTTATGAACGCGGTGGACTATATGTTTGCCGGGCTCGAAAAGCGTAAGCCGGATTGCTTCGCGGTCAAACAGTATAAAAAGTACAAATTGGCCAGCGGCAAGACGGCAAAAAGCATTTTGATTTCCTGCGGTGCGCGACTGGCTCCCTTTGACATCCCGCAGCTTCGTGAGGTCATGGCCTATGACGAATTGGAGCTTGACCGCATCGGAGATCGGAAAACGGCGGTATTCTTCATTATTTCCGATACCACGCAGACCTACAACTTTTTAGTGGCACTTGCATTTTCGCAGATGTTCAACCTCCTGTGTGAACGGGCGGACAATGTTCACGGTGGCCGCCTGCCGCACCATGTACGGGTGCTGTGGGACGAGGCAGCCAACACGGGACAGGTGCCCCAGCTCGAAAAGCTGGTCGCGGTTATCCGCTCCCGCGAGGTGAGTCTTTGCCTGCTGTATCAACAGTTGGCACAGTGCAAGGCCATTTACGATAAGCACGCCGAGACAATCCTCGGCAACATGGACAGCGTGGTGTTCCTCGGTGGCCGCGAAGCCAGCACTATCAAGGAAATCTCCGAGAACTGGCTGGGAAAAGCCACAATCAGTATGCAGACCGACAGCCGCTCCCGTGGCCAGTCGGAAAGCTACAGTCAAAATACCCAGCGGCTGGGCCGGGAACTGATGACCCCAGCCGAACTTGCAACCATGCCGGGAGACAAATGTATTTTGCAGCTTCGGGGCCTGCCCCCGTTCTTCTCTCCCAAGTATGATCTGAAACGGCATCCGAACTACCGTTATACGGCGGAGGCCGATAAACAGAAAAACGCTTTTGACCTCGACAGGCTCATTAACCGCCGCAGGCGGCCCGGGCCGGACGAGCTGTGTGAGGTGTATGCCGTGGCTGTGCCGGATGATGGGCTCACAAGCGAGGACGAGGACATCCTCAACTATGATGACATCGACGATCCAGACGCCTTTGCATAAACGCTTCGAGACAAAGTGTCCCGAAGTTTGTAACCTGCCGCCTGCAAGGGCGGCTTTTTTGTTACCGGGAAAATCCCGGAGAAATGGAGGCTTATATGGCATTTTTCTCATCTGCAATCGACACTTTACAGACCCTCGTTATCGCGCTCGGCGCTGGCCTTGGCGTATGGGGTGTGGTCAATCTGCTGGAGGGCTACGGCTCGGATAACCCGGGCTCCAAGTCCCAGGGCATGAAGCAGCTCATGGCGGGCGGCGGCATCATCGTCATTGGCACCACACTGATCCCTCTGCTGTCTGGCCTGTTTTAAGGTAGGCGCTTATGGATTTTCTCACCGACTGGCTCACAAACTGGCTCAAAGAGCTTCTGATTGGCGGGATCATGGGAAACCTCGAAGGGCTTTTTGATACCGTCAATACCCAAGTCGGAGAGATTGCGGCACAGGTAGGGACTACCCCGGCGGCGTGGCACGCCGGGGTTTTCTCCCTGATCCGACAGCTTTCCGAAACGGTGATCCTGCCGATTGCCGGAATGGTGCTGACCTTTGTTGCCACTTATGAGCTCATACAGATGCTTTTGGAAAAGAACAATATGCACGAGGTTGACGTTGCGAACCTCTATAAATGGATGTTCAAAACAGCCTGTGCAATCTTAATCCTGTCAAATACATTCAATATCGTCATGGCTGTGTTCGATGTGTCGCAGAGCGTTATCGCACAGGCAGGCGGGCTCATTCAAGGCTCCACCGATGTTTCGGCGGATATGCTTGCCGAACTGGAAACCTCGCTGGAGGCGATGGACTTGGGGCCGCTTTTGGGGCTTTGGCTGCAGTCTGCGCTCATTGGATTTACGATGAAGGCGATGGGGATTATCATTTTCGTTTTGGTGTATGGCAGGATGCTGGAAATCTATCTGCTGACCAGTCTGGCCCCCATCCCCGTTGCTACGCTTTCCAACCGGGAGCTTGGCAGCACCGGGCAAAACTACATAAAGTCCCTGTTTGCCGTGGGCTTTCAAGGGCTGCTGATTCTTGTATGTGTTGCAATTTACGCGGTGCTCATTCAAGGCATCGCAACAAGCGGCGATCCCATCGGGGCGATTTGGGGAACTGTGGGCTACACGGTTTTGCTTTGCTTCATGCTCTTTAAGACCGGGAGCATTGCCCAGCGTATCTTTGGCGCTCATTAACAGGAGGAGGTGCTTATGCCGAGAAGATACGGGGCGGATGGAACGCGCTTATGGAATGGAAAAACGCCGGAGGAGTTTACTGAAGCGGACGCTTACCGCTTTATGGCGGAAACGGAGGCCGTCCTACAAAGAAA
>OHTJ01000896.1_pt1 | contig 10423 bp, 9 predicted proteins | sample 1578921 | NCBI WGS metagenome assembly OHTJ01 (sample SAMEA3879582, study PRJEB24766) | human gut metagenome | biome: human-associated habitat; feature: feces | place: USA | collected 1985/1987
ACGCCTGCCTCGGCGTAGGACTTTGACTGTGAATTCTTCATGCTTTACTCCTTGTTTTCGGAAATTTTGGTTTCAAAGCGGTTTTTCATCGGTGCCTGCGGTATCTCGGTCGGGTACATCCCGTCGAAGCAGGCGGAGCAGTAGCCGCCGCCGTTTATGCCCTTGGCTATCTGCTTGACGCTCTCGATGCTTAGGTAGCCGAGCGAATCAACGCCTATCTTCTTTGCAATCTCGTCCACCGAGTATTTGCAGGCGATGAGATTCTCCCTCGAGTCGATATCCGTGCCGTAGTAGCAGGGGTTGAGGAACGGGGGAGCGGATACCCTCATGTGTATCTCCTTTGCGCCCGCTTCACGCAGGAGCTTCACTATCCTTGCGCTGGTCGTGCCCCTGACTATCGAGTCGTCTATCATAACAACTCTTTTGCCCTTAACGACCTCGGCAATGGGGTTGAGCTTGATTTTGACCTTGTCCTCACGGCTCTTCTGACCCGGGGCTATAAAGGTGCGGCCGATATATTTATTCTTGATGAAGCCTATCTCATATGGAATGCCCGACTGCTTGGAGTAGCCGAGCGCCGCGTCGAGACCCGAATCCGGCACGCCGATGACGACGTCCGCCTGAACGGGATGCTCGAGGGCGAGAAATGCGCCGGCTCTGAGCCTTGCGGAGTGCACAGAGCAGCCGTCTATGACCGAATCGGGGCGGGCAAAGTAGATATATTCAAACACACAGAGTGCGCCGGGCGCTTTGCCGCAGTGATCCTCAATGGAGCGAACTCCGTTTTTGTCGAATACCACTATCTCACCGGGTTTAATGTCGCGGATAAATTCTGCTCCCACAGCGTCAAGGGCGCAGCTCTCGGAGGCGACGATGTATCTGCCGTCCTTGGTGATGCCGTAGCACAGGGGGCGAAAGCCGTTCTCATCGCGCACGGCTATCAGCTTCGACGGGGACATGATGACGAGCGAATATGCGCCTTTTATCCTGTCCACCGCGTGATTCACCGCCTGCTCTATCGACGGCGCGGAGAGCCTCTCTTTGGTAATAATATATGAAATGACCTCGGTGTCGCTGGTGGTGTGGAATATCGCGCCGTTGAGCTCCAGCGCCTCCCGCAGCTCGGCGGCGTTTGTCAGGTTGCCGTTGTGGGCGAGCGCCATTTTGCCCTTGATGTGGTTCACCACTATCGGCTGAGCGTTGCTGCGTTCGCTTGAGCCTGTGGTGCCGTAGCGAACATGGCCTATGGCGATGTTGCCCTCGCCGAGACGGTCGATTATATTTGGGGTAAAAACGTCGTTTACAAGCCCCGTGTCTTTATAATCGGTAAAAACGCCGTCGTCGTTGACCACTATTCCGCAGGATTCCTGACCCCTGTGCTGCAAAGCGAAGAGGCCGTAATAGGTGGTGCTTGCAACGTGGTTTGTTTCACCCGAAAAAACGCCGAAAACTCCGCATTCTTCTCTCAAATTGCTCATTATATCCTCCGATTCAGTCGCCGAATACTCTCTTCATCATCTCGTTGTAAGCGTCCTCAACTCCGCCCATGTCGCGGCGGAAGCGATCCTTGTCGAGCTTCTCACCCGTGGTTGCGTCCCAGAAGCGGCAGGTGTCGGGCGATATCTCGTCCGCAAGCACTATTTTGCCGTCGGGCAGCCTGCCGAATTCGAGCTTGAAGTCAACGAGCTTCACGTTGAGCGAGAGGAAATATTCCTTGAGAACGTCGTTGACCTTGAAGGCGAGGGCTTTGATTGTCTCGATCTCCTCCTCGGTGGCGAGGCCGAGGGCGAGGGCGTGATATGAATTGATGAGCGGGTCGTGAAGCTCATCGTTTTTGTATGAGAATTCTATCGTGGGCTTTTTAAATACTATGCCCTCCTCAACGCCGTAGCGCTTTGCGAACGAACCTGCGGAGATATTGCGGATTATGACCTCGAGGGGAACTATCGAGACTTTCTTAACTACCGTCTCACGGTCGTTCAATTCCTCCACATAGTGGGTGGGCACTCCGTGCCGCTCCAGCAGACGGCAGAGGTAATTTGACATCCTGTTGTTGATAACGCCTTTGCCCGCGATGGTGCCCTTTTTGAGGCCGTCGAGAGCCGTGGCGTCGTCCTTGTAGGAGACGATAACAAGGTCGGGGTCGTCGGTGGCGAATACTTTCTTTGCCTTGCCTTCATAGAGCTGAACGGTTTTTTCCATTTTGATTACCTCCGTGGTTGATTTATAATGAATTGATCCTGTTTTTTATATCCGAGTCCTTATCGAGGACCTTCTGAGCGTCCGCTTTCCTCTTGGCTTCGAGCTTTGCGGCAAGCCCGTCATCCGAGAGGCTGAGAATTTCAACGCATAATAAAGCGGCATTGACTGCACCGTCTATGGCGACCGTCGCTACGGGAATTCCCGATGGCATTTGTACGGTCGAGAGCAGTGCGTCAATACCGCCTAAATCTCCTGACTTTATGGGTATACCGATAACCGGCAGGGTGGTGTTTGCAGCTATAGCCCCCGCAAGGTGAGCCGCCATGCCGGCTGCCGCAATTATTGCGCCGAAGCCGTTACGGCGCGCGTCGGCGCTGAATTCCTTTGCCTGTTCGGGTGTGCGGTGCGCCGAAAAGACATGCGCCTCGTAGGGCACCCCGAAGTCATTGAGCGTAGCCGCAGCTTTCCTGACAACGGGCAGGTCGCTGTCGCTTCCCATGATTATTGCTACTTTCTTCATGTTGTCCTCCTTCCGAAAATAAAAAAGGGCACATTTATCCCGATGAAGGATAAATATGCCCAGACGGTCGGCAGCTTCGGCTTCTCGGTCCACGTGGTGCTCCACTAATCCGTCAGTCCCGAAAAGCTATACTTGTTATACTTGGATTATAACATATCGCCTTGCCCGTGTCAAGGAAAATACGGCTGTCGGTAATGATGAAAAATCTGACGATTTTGTCTGAAAATTCGTAGTCGATTGCCAAAAATCACATTTGTGGTTCCAAAAATGCCGCACAATATTGCGCTTTTGTAACATAGCGTTTTTTTCTCTTATTTTGTCATTAAATTGCTTGCCTTTTGCCGCCGAATGGTCTATAATAAACGAGTATTTATCGAGCAATTTTAATAAAAATTATCCTGCTCTTCGTTTTAACTTGTACATAATGCGTAAACGTGGGGCGGATAACGGACGGGAAGTGAGAAAAATGAAAACGGCTTTGATCATCCTTGCGGTTGTGCTCGGAGTATTCATTATCCTGCTGTTTTTGATCTGCGGCTTCATATTCAACCAGATAATATGGTATAAACAGATGCCGCTGCCGAAATTTATCGGCAAGCTCGTCGCGGGAAACGAAGCCCCGCAGAGCGATTTCGACAGGGACAGGGACGCCGCGCTGAAAGCGTTTGCGGATTTCCCGATAGAGAAGCTGTCGCTGACCGCCTCGAACGGCGAAACGCTCAGGGGGAGCGTCATAATACCGCCCGTGAGCAACGGCCGACTGCTTATCGCCTGCCACGGAGCGCACAGCTCCGGTGTCGGCGAATTTTGCTTCGATATGCCGTATTTTTACCGTGAGGGCTACACAGTCCTTATGCCGGAGCACAGGGGCTGCGGCGAGAGCGACGGCAAGTTCCTCGGCTACGGCACACATGAATCGGCGGATACTCTGCTCTGGCTCGATTATGCAAGGAAGCGCTTCCCGAATCTTAATGTCTATCTGCACGGCGTTTCAATGGGCGGCGCTACCGTGCTTATGATGAGCGACAAGGTAAGCGACCCCGCAGTCAAGGGCATTATCGCCGACTGCTCCTACACGAGCGCATGGGATGAATTCTCATATCAGCTCAAAACCTCGTTTCACCTGCCTAATTTCCCCGTGCTGCATACCTGCGACCTTATCTGCCGCTTGATATGCGGATATGACTTTAGGGACGCCTCGCCGCTCAGGGCGGTGAGCAATTCAAAGCTCCCGGTGCTTTTCATTCACGGCGCGGCGGACGACTTTGTGCCGCAATTCATGCAGGATGAGCTTTACGCCGCCTGCCCGACCCGCAAGGAGAAGCTGACCGTTGCGGGCGCGGTACATGCCCGCAGCTATTATACCGACCCCAAGGCTTATGAAGCGGCGATCGAGAGATTCGTTGCCGAGTGTGAGAATGACCGTATCATTCAGACGTCATAAGCAGGAAGGAGATACTTATGTCAAATAACGAAATGATGAAAGAGAAACGATACGTCGGCGTCAAAGAAACGGTGCTTTACGGCGTCGCAAACGGCGGCCAGGTCATAGGCTACAACATGGTGCGTATGCAGATGACCTTCTTCCTTGTCACCGTTTTCGGCATACCGAGCGAAGCGGTTGCCACTATGATAATGGTAATGGGCTTCTGGGATGCCTTCAATGACCCGATCATGGGAACCGTGGTTGACCGCACCCGCACAAGGCTCGGCAAGCTGCGCCCGTATCTGCTGTTTGTTCCGATCCCGCTCGGCATAGCCACCGTCGTGTTTTTCGGCGGCGCGGAATTCCTCTCGGGCGTTCAGTCCGATGCGGTCAAGATAGTCTATATGTGCCTGACCTATTTCATATGGGAATTCTTCTATACGATAGGTGATATACCATTCTGGGGCTTGTCGGCGGCAATATCCCCGAACCCGGTGGACAGGTCAAATGCCATTGCCTCCGCGCGCTTCCTCTCAAGCATCATCGGCGGCCTTGTGACCCCGATAATTTCGCTCTTTATCGACCTGAGCAACAAGGGCGTCATAGGGCTGAATATGCGTCAGCTCTTCCTCGTTATGGGTATAGTCGCCGGCTCGCTCGGCATGGGTCTGTTCTCTCTTTCCGGCATATTCTGCCGCGAGCGTGTGGTGCAGAATTCCGATGAACCGAAGGTGCTTGACTGCTTCAGGTTCCTGTTTAAGAATAAGCCGCTTATGCTCATTGTCGGCTCAAGCATTCTCTCAACGATCGAGGGAATAACCGATACCTTTGCTCAGTATTTCTATATTTTCTCGCTCGGTGCGGCAAGCTGGGGCACCATAGTCGGCATTCCGGGCGCAGTATCCGGCTTTGCAGCCTACCCGCTTATGCCGCTGATTGAACGCAGGCTGACCTCAAAGCAGATAGTTATCCGCACCTCGCTGCTCAAGGCGGCGGTCGCCACGGTGATTTTCCTTATCGGCTTGAAATTCTACCGCAAGCCGATGGTCATAGTTCCGCTGCTGATGATCCAGGGCTTCGTTTTCAGTGCGATTTCAAGTATTAAAATGGTCGTGCCCACCAAGATGATCGGCGACACTGTCGATTACATGGAATGGAAAACCGGCGAGAGAAACGAGGGCATGGCGTTCTCGCTGCTGACTTTCATCAGCAAGCTGACCGGCTCGCTGTGCACCGCCATTGCGACGCGTATTATGCCCGTTATAGGTCTTGTCACCGTGGAGCTTGCGGATAATTCGCTTCAGCTTGTCGAGAGCGCGACCGTCAATACACGCTTCTGGCTCTGGGCGCTGATAACCATAATCCCGCCCGTAGTGTCGCTGCTCTCACTGATTCCTTTTAAATTCTATGACCTCGAGGGCGAGAAGCTCCGCACCATTCAGGAGGAGATGATGGCTCACCGCGAGGAAAAGTCAAGAGCCGTGTCGCAGAATTCGACCTCCGACTGATCAAAAAAGCCAACGCCCGAAAGGAGAAATATAAATGGAGAATAAATGCCCGAAATGCGGCAGGAAGCTCGGAATATTCGACCTCAAGCAGAATTGCCCCGAGTGCGGCTGCAATATAATGTATTACGATATGGAGAAGCGCCTTGAAGAGGACTCAATAAAGGCCGAAGCCGAGTGGGCAAAGCTGAATCAAACCCTTGATAAAATAACTCCGCAGTTCGTCAAGAATATCAAGGCGAAAAAGGCGGCAAAAAACGCCGACGGAGAATAACCGCATATAATAATTCAAGCCCGACCGTAAAACGATCGGGCTTTGTTTTATGCATATTTCTTTGACCAGGCGAGGGGGGAGAAGAGCATGAACATCGGCACAAGCTCAAGTCTGCCGGCAAGCATATCAAACGAGAGAAGCAGCTTGCCAAGCCCCGAGAAGTCCGCAAAGTTGCCTGCGGGGCCGACCGCTTCAAGGCCGGGGCCGATATTGCTCACGCACGAGAGCACGGCGGTGAAGGACGTCACGAGATCCCTGCCTTCAAAGCAGAGCAGCAAGGTAGAGACTGCGATAAGAAACATCTCCGCCGCAAAGTAGACGAAAACGCTCTTGACCACCGATTCGTCCACACTGTGGTGATCGATCTTGACCGATTCGACTCTCCTGGGGTTGACGGCTTTTCTGACCTCGCGCACGCTTCCCTTGGTGAGGATTATAATACGCGATACCTTGAGGCCGCCGCCGGTCGAGCCGGCACAGGCGCCGCAGAACATCAGCAGTACAATGACCGCCTTTGACAGCACGGGCCACATGTCGAAATTCGTTGTCGAGAAGCCCGTTGTTGTGATTATCGAAGAGACCTGGAAGAATGCGTATCTGAAGGATTCGCCGGCGGAATGCTTGGTGAGGATAAGGTCGCCCGCGATTATCAGCGTCGCGCCGCCGATAATGCCGAGATACCATCTGAGCTCCTCATTTTTAACCGCCTGCTTGCCCTGCCTGATAAGGATAAAATAGTAAAGGTTGAAGTTGACGCCGAAGAGCATCATAAACACCGCTATGACCATCTCGGCATAGAGGCTGTTATAGCCCTCGATGCTGTTGTTGAGCACTGCGAAGCCGCCTGTGCCCGCCGTCGCAAAGGAGTTGACTATGCTGTCAAACAGCGGCATTCCGCCGAGGGCGAGCATGACTATCTCAATGAGAGTCATCACGCAATAGATGCCGTAAAGTATCCTTGCCGAGACGCTGAGCTTTGAGACCAGCTTGCCTACCGTCGGGCCGGGCACCTCGGCACGCATGACGTGCATCGAGGAGCTGTCGGTCTTGGGCATTATGGCGATGACAAAGACAAGGATGCCCATGCCGCCTATCCAGTGGGTGAAGCTGCGCCAGAAGAGCAGGCTCCTTGGCATCACCTCCACATTGCGCAGGCAAGTGGAGCCTGTGGTGGTGAAGCCCGAGACCGTCTCAAAGAAGGCGTCGAAAAGATTCGACATATGGCCGCTGAGCACGAACGGCAGAGCGCCGAAAAGCGACATCAGTATCCATGAGAGCGCCACTATAACGTAGCCGTCGCGCGCGTGCAGAGTGCGGCTCTTGGGTTTCGCCGAGAGCGCCGCAAGGCTGCATACGGTCAGGGCGGCAATGGTTATCGCGAATGAGAGAAGCGTGCCGTCCCTGTAGATTATCGAGCCTATGGCGGGGAAGATGAGCAGCGCCGCTTCAACGGCAAGTATCCTGCCGATATTGAATGAAATTGCTCTGTAATTCATAATTTAACCGCTCACCGCCGATCACATAAAGATATCGTGCAGATCCTCGATGATCCTGCCCGCCGTGACGACGATAACGCTGTCGTTGGCTTTCATCACATCGTCGCCGCCGGGGAAGATGATCTTGCCGTTGCGGATTATGCAGCCGATGAGCAAGTTCGGCATCAGCTCGAGCTCCTTAAAGGGAATGTTGAGGTAGCCCGCGTCCTCGGGGACGATGAATTCAGCCGCTTCGACCTTGCCGCCGACGAGCTTATACAGGGTCTGTATTTGTGAATTGCCCGCCGAATTGTGAAGCGCGCGGACATATCTTGTGACAAGATTACCTGCGACAATCTGCGGCGAAACGACCGTCTCAAGCCCTATATCGTTGAGGATGGAGTATGAGTGGCGGTTGACCTTGGTGATGACCTTGTTGACACCCTTTGACTCGGCGTACATGGAGACGATTATATTCTCCTCGTCGATGCCGGTGAGGGCTATGAGGGCGTCCTGACCGTCAATGCACTGCTCCTCGAGGATATCCTGGTCGGTGCCGTCACCGTGTATCACGGTCACATCGTCGAGCATATCGGACATGTGACGGCATCGCTCGTCCTTGAGCTCGATGAGCTTGATATTTCTGCCGGTGTCGGAGAGCAGCTTCGCAAGGTAATAGGCTATTCTGCCGCCGCCGACTATCATAACATTCTTTATCTTTTGCTTATAAACGCCGGTCTGCTTCATAAATGAGGACAGCTCGGCTCTTGTGCCGGTGATGCTGATAACGTCGTCGCAGTGCAGCACAAAATCGCCGGAGGGGATGAATACGCTGTCGTTTCTCTGCACGGCGCAGATGATGACCTTTGCCTTAGTCTTTTTACGCATCTCATGTATAGGCATGTCGCAAAGTGGGTTGTCCGAGTGGATTCTGACCCTTGCGATCTCCACTCTGCCGCCGGCGAACGAATCGAGGTTCGCGGCGGAGGGGAAACGGATTATCCTTGATATTTCGTTGGCGGTCTCGTACTCGGGGTTGACCGTCATGCTGATTCCGAGGTCGTTTCTCAGGAACTGTGACTGACCGGCGTAATCCGGGTTGCGGACTCTGGCAATGGTGTTCTCGGTGCCCATATGCTTCGCAAACAGGCAGCAGAGGATGTTCAGCTCGTCCGAGCCGGTGGCGGCGATAATGAGCTTTGCCTTTGCGGCGCCTGCTTCCTTGAGCACTTCATAGGTAGCGCCGTTGCCGCAAATGCCCATAACGTCGTAGGCGTCCACTGTCGAGGAGACTACGCTGTTGTCGGGGTCGACCACAACGATGTCATGCCCTTCGGTCGAGAGCTGTTTTGTCAGAGTTGAGCCGAGCTTGCCGAGACCGACAATGATAATATACATATCGTTTGTATCTGCCTTTCATTTATCATTAACTGTATGTTGCCTGGTATCATTCGGTATTATAGACAGGTTGGAATTAAAAGTCAAGGATTTTTTTAATTACTTATTATCCGCCCTTTTCCACTCTTTTTCAAGGAAAAACAGCGGGATGAGGATGACCGCGCCGACTATTGCGGCTGCGAGGAAAATGTGAGAGGAGGGGACGAGCGCAGGCTCGCCGTAGGCGCTGATATAAGTGGTGTCGGAGTAGCGCTCGGTGACCTCTGCGCCGAGCCTCGGGCCGATTATCATAGGCAGCATGACGGCGAATATCATTCGTACGCCCTGGAACTGACCTGCTTTATCCTCGGGGGTGAAGTCCCTGATGGCTGCATTGAGCAGTATCATAAGCAGACCGTAGCCGCCGACTGCCAGCATGGCGCAGGCGAGAAACTTGATAAGATGAGAGCCTGCAAAATAGACAGAAGCCAGACCGACGATAAAGAGGACGACCGCCGGGAAGGCAAAGCGAGCCTTGCCGACCTTATCCATGAGCAGTATCGAGGCGAGCACTCCCGCAATGACAGCGAGGATAACTATTGCCGCGATGATAACGGCGGGCACGGTTATCTTTGTCTCAAAGTTTATCTGATGCTCGATATAGATGAATATGTAGGGGAAGAATACCTGGCTCGCGATGGAGTAAACGCCCATGCAGGCGAGCGAGAGATAGAGGCACTTGTGGCTCTTTATGACGCTCGGTCTGAAGCCGTAGATGAGGTCGGCGAAGAAGTTGCCGTCCGACTTCTGGCCGCTGCCGGTATCTTTAATGGTGAATATGCCTACTATGCCGCAGATTATGACGAGTATGCCGAGACCGAGGAAGCAGGTAGCGTAGTCCGAGGCTTGAGCGTCGTCGCCTGCGATGAAGCCGAATACGCCTGTGACTATCACAAGAGCAAGCACGGGCAGTATGGCGAGCAGACCCTCGGTCTTAGCTCTGTTGGAGGGCACGGTGACGTCGGTTATCCATGCGTTAAAGGCGGAGTCATTGCTGGTCGAGCCCATGAAGGTCATTATGCAGTCCATGACTATTACCGTCGTGACCGTTGCCGAGAGAGCTGCAGCGGAGGATGGGTCGGCGCCGATGAGCTTGCCGAGATTCTCTCTTGAAATAAATGCGAACGCCATGACCGTTATACCCCATGCGACATATCCGGCGCAGATAAAGACCTTGCGCCTGCCGAGCTTATCGCTCAGAGTGCCCATGACAAAGGTGGTTACGACCGCCACGACTGCACTTGCCGCGACCATGGTCGAGATATCCTTGGTTGTGCCGCCGAATGAGAAAAGGAAGGTGTTGAAGAAGTTATTCTCCACCGCCCAGGCAACCTGCCCTATGAAGCCGAAAAGTATAATGTTCAGCAATGTGAGCTTGCCGAGCTTTGCGCTTTTTTCCATTTTATTTTTCTCCTTTTTTGCCTAGTTTTGCTTTGATTATGTATTTTGCTCCGACCGCAAGAGCCGCCGTACCCGCCGCGGCGCCGAGGATCTTTGCCGCAATATGCATATTGGTGCTTTGTCTGTCGGATATGCGCTTGAATATCGGACCGAGGCACTCGCATTCAAGACCGAATTCCTTGA
>OHTJ01000898.1_pt1 | contig 10417 bp, 6 predicted proteins | sample 1578921 | NCBI WGS metagenome assembly OHTJ01 (sample SAMEA3879582, study PRJEB24766) | human gut metagenome | biome: human-associated habitat; feature: feces | place: USA | collected 1985/1987
ACCGATCAATGTGTTTTATGGCTATGTGGCCGACGGGATATTCCAGACACAGGAAGAAGTTGACAATCATGCTTTTCAGGAGAACTCCACAGCACCTGGCGACATCCGCTTCAAAGATCTCAACAACGATGGCGTGATCAACGAGGAAGACAGGACAATCATCGGCAACCCTAATCCCGATTGGCTGTTCTCAATGACGAACAATTTCTATTTCAAGGGATTCGACCTTACTGTTTTCCTTCAGGGCGTAACCGGCAACGAGATATTCAACGCTGTGGGCATCGGCAACGAAGGAATGGCCAGCGCGCACAATCAGACGGCATCCGTAAAGTACCGCTGGACCGGCTACGGGACCAGCACCAGCATGCCGCGGGCTGTCTATGGCGACCCGAACCACAACGCCAGAATCTCCGACAGATTCGTGGAAAACGGCTCTTACCTCAGGGTAAAGAACATCACTTTAGGCTACACATTCCCTAAGACTCTTCTGAAAAAAGCGAACATTGACAGTGCGAGGATATTCCTCTCCTGCGAGAACGCTCTGACCCTGACGAATTATTCCGGCTTCGATCCGGAGGTCGGCATCAACGGGATTGATTGGAACATCTACCCGCTGTCACGTACTTTCAGCCTCGGTCTCAACTTTAATTTCTAATGAATATGAACAACTTAAAGATCACAATACTTGGTTTGGCAGGCTTGGCGATGACTTCCTGCTCCGGATTTCTTGACAGTTTTCCGTCATACGCCGTGGACCCATCCGTCTCAGTCACTGACTCAGTCGCCATCGCCTTGACAAACGGATGCTACGTGCCGCTGCAATCCTCAAACCTTTACAATCAAAGAATATGGTCACTCGACATCATCGCCGGAAACTCCGAGGTTGGAGCCGGTGGGGGTGACGATGGAATCGAGACCGTCCAATGCGCTAATTTCGCAGCTGACGCGTCCAACGGATTCGCGCTTTACATCTGGAGATCTCCTTGGGTAGGAATAGGACAGTGCAACACAGCGATAGAATCCATTCTTGGAGAAGGAAACCAGACCAGCGATGCCATCAAGAACCGTTCGCTCGGCGAGGCTTATTTCCTCAGGGCACACTATTACTACATTCTCACACGTCTGTTCGGAGGTGTCCCACTTGTGCTCACCCCGCACAAGGCCAACGAATCCACAGATGCGGCAAGAGCCTCTCTTGACGACTGTTACGCTCAGATCATCAGCGACTGCAAGGCCGCCATTGATCTCCTGCCCGAGAAAAGGACATATTCAGGAGCGGACTACAACCGGGCCAGCAAGGACGCGGCATTGGCCATGCTGGCAGACATCTACCTGACATACAATCCGTCCGAGCACTACGGCGAGGTTCAGAACCTCTGCTCACAGGTGGAGGCTTTGGGCTATGACCTGAGCAAGTATGATTTCGCGGACAATTTCGGAGCGAAGGCCGAGACCAGCCAAGAGGCCTTATTCACGGTAGGATATTCAGGAAGCACCCAGTACGACTTCTGGGGTGGCAGCAACCAAAGTTCATGGCTATCCACCTTCATGGGTCCGAGAAACTCGGGAATGGTCGCAGGATCATACGGATGGAACCAGCCTACCGCAGAGTTCATGAGCCAATGGGAAGAGGGTGACCTCAGGAAGGACGTGACCGTCTTCTACAACGGATGTCCGGCCTTCGACGGAATCGAGTACAAGTCATCTTGGTCCAACACAGGTTATAATGTGCGTAAGTTTCTGGTCACCAAGTCATACTCTCCGGAATACAACACGAATGCGGCGGATTTTGTCGTGTACCGTTTCGCGGATGTCCTACTTATGAAAGCCGAGGCTCTGAACGAGCAGGGCAAGACGGACGAGGCCGCGGAACCTTTGAACATCGTAAGAAAACGTGCCGGGCTCAACCCGATTCCTTCAGGAAAGACAAAGGAGGAAATGAGGGAGATCATCATCCACGAGCGCAGGATGGAACTAGCTTTCGAGGGTCACAGATGGTTTGACATCATCCGGCTCGACAAGGGACAGTACGCCCTCGATTTCTTTGCCGGAATCGGCAAGAAAGCCACCAAGGACAGGCTGCTTCTGCCTATCCCTCTGACGGAGATGGACTCCAACAACCTGATGGAGCAAAACCCTGGATATTAATAAATAAACTGGATTATACAATGAAAAAATCGATAATGACCGCCGCCGCGGCACTCTGTCTGGGCATTGCATGCTCCTGCTCGGAAGAGGATTACAAGACTGTCGATCCATCCGCCGGGAATATTCTTGAAATGACCGCTTCCGGAACGGAGATCAAGCTCGACGAGAAAAAAGCCGACAGCGAAGCTTTGGCGTTGAATTGGACGACAGGCACCAACAAAGGCACAGGCAACGCCATCACCTACACTTTCGAGATGGCTCTGAAAGACTCCGACTACTCCTCCGGCTACAAGGAGGAACTCGGAAGGAAAGCATATTCAAAGACTTGGACAGCAAAGGCGTTGAATGACTTCCTAAAGTCGAACTTCGGTGCCCAAAGCGGTGTCAAGGCATCTTACAAGGCCAGGGTGACCGCTTCCGTGGCTGAATATGACGATTTAGCCCAAGAGTCGTCAGTGGAGTTCACAGTGACTCCTTACGAGCCTGTCAGCACGACACTTTACATGATCGGAGGAGCGGCACCCAACGGTTGGTCCGCAGACAACGCCACCGAGCTGACACGCACGTCCACCGGCGTGTTCTCTTGGACAGGAACGCTGAACGAGGGAGAACTTAAGTTCATCACCACCTCGGGACAGTTCTGGCCGGCATACGTCAGGGAAGGCTCGGACGCTTCGGGAAAGACACTTAGGTACTTCTCAGAACAGCCGTCAGATGACCTTGACCTCAAGTTCAATATCCCGGAGGCACGAGGCTACAAGATCACCGCCGACATACTCAACCTGACATTCACACTTGAAGAGGCGGATGTCAACAAACCGCCATACGACGCAATCTACTTTGTCGGCGATCCGACCGGCTGGTCATTCGTCAGGATGACGCAGGATCCTGTCAATCCTTTCGTGTTCCGTTATGGAACAGAGTTCACCAGCGGCGGAGAGTTCAAGTTCGGCACATCCGACGGCTCATGGGAAAACATGTACAAGGCCTCTGAAGAGAGTGCCTCCATCAAGAACACCGGCGTGCAGTTCGTGAAAGGCTTTGATCCGGATCCTAAATGGAAGATAAATGACGAGGAGACCGGAAAGGCCTACAAGATCGCCTTTGACATCACTCCTGGAAAAGAGAGCATGAACTGCGTTGAGTTCGTCCCTTACGAATCGCTCTGGCTCATCGGTTCCGCCGCTCCTCACGGATGGTCGCTGGACGACGCCGCATCCGATGACAAATGCAGGCTCAAGGCAGGTGATGACAAATATATTCTTACATGGACAGGAGATCTCTCCGCAGGCGAGATGAAGATCAGCTGCGAGCTCAAGAGAGAGTGGGACGCTGGTTCATGCCGACGTCAGCCAACAAGCCATTCAACACTGTCTCCGATGAGGTCATCTCGTTCGTGGACAGCAATAAGGATTCCGGAGTGGACCGTAAATGGATTGTTGAGAACGCCGGCAACTACACAATTACTGTAAACCAGCTGGCGGAGACCATCACCATCGTGAAAAACTAACGTAAGAAACCATGCGTTACAGAATGTTTACAGAATTGATCTTGACAGGCACCATGCTTCTCACGGGTGCCTGTCAGAAAGAGAAAGGCTACACTGGATTCATGAAGCCGTCCGACGGGGAGGAGACCGTGATTTCAGTCAGGACTGACAAAGCTGCTTACAAGCCAGGCGAGACTATCAGATTCACCGCCTCCGCGACTCCCGGAGCTGACGTGTATGTCAGATACATGCATCTGGGCAAAGTCGTCAGTGAACAACCACTCAATTCATCGGAATGGAGCTGGACCGCACCGTCCGGGAACTACAAAGGGTACATGGCCGAGGTTTACAAAACCACATCGGCCGGCGAGAAAATCCTTGGAACTGTAGGAATCGACGTGTCCAGCGACTGGGCCAGATTTCCTCGTTACGGATTCCTTTCCAGTTTCGATGTCATGAGTGAAACCGCCGTCAACAACATCATCGGCAACCTTAACCGCTATCACATCAACGGAGTACAATTTCAGGACTGGCATTGGAAGCACCATTGGCCGTTGGGCGGGACACGTGACAACCCTCTTGAGACCTACAAGGACATCGCAAGCAGGAACACGTCCCTGACAACACTCAAGAACTACATCTCTGCCATCCACAGCCACGGAATGAAAGCCATCTTTTACAACCTTTGCTTCGGCGCTCTTGACGACGCGGCACAGGATGGAGTGAAGGAGAGCTGGTACATATTCAACGACAATGGCAACAACAAGGATATGCACGCCCTGTCCGCTCCTTTCAAAAGTTCAATCTTCCTTGTCAACCCTGACAATCCACAGTGGCAGGAATATATAGGCGAAAAGACCGACGATGTCTATTCCGTGCTTGATTTCGATGGTTATCAGATTGACCAGCTGGGGTATAGAGGCACGAGGTACGACTATGACGGCAACACCGTTGACCTGCCGGCCGGCTATGCTTCCTTCATCAATGCGATGAAATCAAGGCAACCAGCCAAGGATCTTATAATGAACGCCGTTTCCGGCTATGGAGCCGAACGGATCTTAGGAACAGGCAAAATGGCCTTCGCCTACGATGAGATGTGGGGGGACGAAGCCGACTTCACTGACCTCAAGACCCACATCGAAGACAACAACCGGTTCAGCGGGAACGGCATAAGCACAGTCTTCGCCGCCTACATGAACTACGGTAAGGCTGGAAGTCTCGGATCGTTCAACGCCCCTGGTGTCATCCTCACAGACGCGGTGATGTTCGCCCTTGGAGGCTCACATCTGGAGTTAGGCGAGCACATGCTTTGCAATGAATATTTCCCCAACAGCAGCCTCGGCATGACAACCGAGCTTCAGAACGCAATGGTAGCCTACTATGATTTCATGACGGCCTACGAAAACCTGCTCCGCGACGGAGGAGAGTTCAATGACGTGGAAGTCACTTCGGCTGACGGCAAGCTTGGCATCAAGCCCTGGGCTCCTGAAAGGGGAAAAGCGATAACCCTATGCAGAAAAGTAGGCGATCGTCAGGTAGTCCACATCCTAAACTTCACTCAGGCCAACTCTTTGAGCTGGAGGGATATGGATGGCACAATGCCGGAGCCTGCACAGATCAGCGAAGCATCGGTCGACATCAATGTGACAGGCAATATCTCCTCAGTCTGGATGGCCTCGCCCGACATTGACGGAGGCGCGTGCAAGAAACTGGATTTCAAGCAGAACAGTGGCAAGGTCCGCATCACGATGCCTTCTTTGAAATATTGGAATATGATTGTTTTGGAATATGAATAGAAAAACTTTGATTCGCGCCCTCGCGGTGGTTTTCGAGACAGCGCTGACTTTTGGAGGCACGGCATACGCCGGAAACGCCAATGACGGTCGTCCGACCGTGGAGAAATCCGAATCCCTGATTTCTCCGAACGGCAACCTCAAACTTGAGTTCAGACTTCAAGACGGAGACAAGCCACGTTACAAACTGTCCTACAAAGACAAGGTTGTGGTTGATTGGAGCCGCATGGGATTCCAGCTTAATGACAGTGGACTCTTCGACTGGTTCGAGCTTGCGGATGTCTCCAGAAGTACCACAGATGAGACCTGGAATCCTGTCTGGGGTGAGGAAAGCACGATAAGAAACCACTATAACGAACTGGCCGTCACCTTGAGGCAGACTTCAAGCGACAGACGTATGGTAGTCAGATTCAGGTTGTTTGACGACGGTCTCGGATTCAGGTACGAGTTCCCTGACCAAAACAATCTGGTGTATTTCGTGATAAGTGATGAACTGACCGACTTCTCCATGACATGCGACCACACGGCATGGTGGATTCCCGGAGACTACGACACTCAGGAATATGACTACACCAGATCCCGCCTGTCCGAAATCCGCAGGTTGATGGAAGCCTCCATCACAGACAACCTCTCACAGACCTCCTTCTCCCCTACCGGAGTGCAGACATCACTTCAACTCAAGACTGACGACGGGATCTACATGAATATTCATGAGGCGGCTCTTGTGAACTATCCAGCCATGCATCTGGATCTGGATGACAAGAACATGGTGTTCCACGCGCATCTGACGCCATCCCCAACCGGAGAGAAAGCCTACATGCAGACTCCATGCACGACACCGTGGAGGACAATCATTGTCTCTGACGATGCCCGTGACATCCTCGCGTCACGCATCACCTTAAATCTCAACGAGCCTTGCAAGATCGAGGACACATCGTGGATCCATCCTTGCAAGTATGTCGGTGTCTGGTGGGAGATGATCACCGGCAAGAGTTCTTGGGCCTACACTGATGACCTCCGCAGCGTACACCTTACGACCGATGACCTGACAAAGGTGAAGCCTAACGGAAAGCATGGAGCGAACACGGCCAATGTCAAGAGATACATCGACTTCGCCGCCGAAAACGGATTCGACGGCGTGCTTGTGGAAGGCTGGAACATTGGATGGGAGGACTGGTACGGACACATGAAGGAAGACGTGTTCGATTTCGTGACCCCATACCCTGATTTCGATGTGGAAGGCATCGAAAGATACGCAAAGGAGAAAGGCGTGAAGATGATCATGCACCATGAGACCTCGGCTTCGCCACGCAACTACGAGCGTCAGCTTGACACCGCCTACAAGTTCATGAGGGAGCATGGCTACGACGCCGTCAAATCAGGTTACGTCGGAGACATGATCCAGAAAGGGAACAATCACTACAACCAGTGGATGGTCAACCATTACCTGTATGCAGTGCGGAAGGCCGCTGACTACCACATCATGGTCAACGCCCACGAGGCTGTCCGTCCTACCGGTCTTTGCCGCACGTACCCGAACCTTATCGGCAACGAGTCCGCGAGAGGCACAGAGTACCAGGCGTTCGGTGGCTCCAAGCCGTTCCACGTCTCAGTCCTTCCTTTCACCAGACTCATCGGCGGTCCTATGGATTATACCCCGGGAATCTTCGAGATGAACATCTCCAAGATCAATCCAGAGAACAACTCGCACGCTAACTGCACGATAGCCAACCAGCTCGGCATCTATGTGGTGATGAGTTCCCCGCTCCAGATGGCCGCTGACCTTCCCGAGAACTACGAGCGGTTCCCTGACGCGTTCAAATTCATCAAGGATGTGGCCATCGACTGGTCTGAAAGCCGCTATCTGGAGGCTGAGCCAGGGGAATATATCACCGTGGCCCGCAAGGCCAAAGACACAGGCAAGTGGTTCGTCGGCAACGTGACCGGCGAGAAGGCGCACGAGTCCGTGATCAGATTCGATTTCCTCGATCCAGGCAAGACCTACATCGCCACTATCTACGCAGACGCCCCAGATGCGGACTACAAGACCAACCCACAGGCCTATACCATCCGCACGATGAAATGCAAGAGCAAGACCATCCTCAAGCAGAAGGCTGTCGAAGGTGGCGGGTTCGCGATTTCCTTTGAAGAAGTCGGTGGGAAATAACCAGCTGATTGTCAAGCCGAAAAGAAACCGTCTTTGGTCCATTCAGACCAAAGACGGTTTCTTATTTCTCTGATATTAAACTTATTACCAATCACACTGCATGCCAAAAGCAGACTCGTGACAGATTCTACGCTTTTGTGAAATTATAAGCGATCTCGAATTCAGTTGTGGCCTTCCAGACAAGGTCAAGGTCAGACGGCTTCTGAAGTCCGATCTGATTCATTATCTTCTTAATGGTCTGAAGGGTCTTGATGTCCTCTGGATCATGAGACTGCGCGAGTTGCTCAAGCACAGCGTCAAGGGTCGGAAGAACCGGAAGAAGAGCGTCAATCACAGGAGCGCAAAGTTCCTTGTCAACATAGATTTTCAGGTTCTGGCCGTTAACTGTATATTTATATTCAATGCCTCTGGTAAGCACTTTCTGAAGTTCCGTGTTCAATGCATCGACATCAACACCGAGCGCTTTGAGTGTGGCAAGGATTTCAATGACTGAGGACATGTCGATTCCATCAATGTCAGTTCTGGTCTCCTCCGCGTCAGCGGCGTCAATGATGGCACTCACATTCGGCACGATGAACAACGCGTTGTCCATAGCGTACCAGAACACCAGATTAGCCTTAGGAGAGGTCTCCCAATCTGTGTGATGGGCGGAAAATGTGACATTGCCGTCCGCGTCAGGCTTGATCATCTTGGCCAATTGCTTCAAAGTAGCCATAGGATCGTCACCAAGATCCGGTTCTGCCCAATATCGTGCGGTGATGTTGCCGGTCTCGTCAAAAGTCACCTGATCCATTAACTCAGCCGCAAAAAGGCAACCGAATATATTAGCGTAGACAGAGGCTTTGGCTACCGCCGGAGCTGCCGCGCCTGCGGCCTTCCATGTCACCTGCACCGGTCCGCCGACAGGAGTACCGGTCTGATCCACCTTACATTTGCGGGTGACATTCCAACTTCCCGTCAAAGAAGCCGCATAGGAACCTTGAACCTGAGTGGTGACTGCCATACTGATTGTTCCATCAAGTTTCACCGTTCCTTCCACTCTGAACGCATAGCATGGATTGTCATCTGTGCTTCGTAAGGTGGCGGCGACTGATGGAGGAGTCGATACTATCGTCGATCCTTGAAACGAGAAAGAGTCATCGGATTTCTTGCGAAGATCCACTTTCATTTTCACTTCTGGATAACCAGGCACGATTCCGGTCAAAGTAAGTGTTCCGGCATCCTTGCTGTCAGCAACCAACAGCACTTCGCCATAAGAACATGTGACATCATTGACAGTTACCGCGGCATTACCGCTTTCCACCGAGATTTGTTCGACAGGAATCTGTCTCCAAGCGTCGTCAGCATTGTCCTTCTGACAAGCTGTAGTGGCAAGAATGGACGCTACCAGCGCCATCAAGCCAAAGAATTTAGTTTTCATAATTATAAAGTTATACTCACTTTTCCTCTTCCTTAGGTAAAACTATGGTTCTGAAGCGCTTCTGACGGCGTTCCCAACGCTCGCGGGCAAACTGCTGCATATCAGTGGCCTGGTCGTTCTCGTCGATGATCTCCAGACCGAGAATCGTCTCGATGATGTCCTCAAGGGTGATGATGCCCTGGAAACAGCCATATTCATCAATAATCAGGCCGATCTGCTCGTGCTTTTTGAGCAGTTCCTCCCAGATGTGGCCGCAGGAATCCTCCTCCGTGAAGAAGGAGATCGGGCGTTTCAGTTCCACAAGACGTTTGTCGAACTCATCGTCAGCAAGCCCCTCAAGCGCATCACTCAGAAGGATATATCCGGTGATATATTCAGGAGAGTCCCCATAGACCGGAATCCTTGAGAAATGGAGGTAGGTCTCGTTCTTGTAGAAATTCTTCAGGGACATGTTCTCCTGCGCCGTCATCGCAACGATCCTTGGGGTCATCACGTCGCAGGCCTTGACGTTGTCAAGTTTCATAATGTTCTGGATGACCTTGTTCTCGTCGGAGTCGATCACTCCTTCCTCAGCACCGATATTGGCCATCGCCGTCACCTCTTCCCTGCTGACTGTCGCCTCGTCCTCATCCTTGGTCATCAGATTGGTGATCAACCGGACCATTATCACAAGCGGCCACATAAGAACCGACAGGAACGAGATGACCGATGTCACAAAACCCATAAGATTCTTCCAATATGATGTTCCGATGGTCTTAGGGACAATCTCGGAGAACACCAAAACCAGCAAGGTTGTCAGCGCTGAGATGATACCGAACCAAGTGCTTCCGAACAGAATAGTAGCCTGTCGGCCCACCGCCGCGGCGCCCAAGGTGTTGGCGATGGTGTTCAAAGAAAGAATCGCAGCCAGAGGCCTGTCCGGATCCGATTTGAATTTAAGGAACTTCTCCGCAGGCCTGTACCCTTGCTCCTTCCTCATCGTGATGTAAGAGATCGGTGTCGACATCAACACCGACTCCAGAAGCGAACAAAGGAACGACACTCCCAGCGTCCCCAGCATATAAACTATAAGCAGAGCCATATAGGTTTTCAGTTAATTCGTACAAATATAGCACAATTTTCAACTTTCCTACCAAAATGCTGACACTCCCCTCGCAATAATCCAGAATGATTGCAAGCAACATTCGTTTCCAGTCTGAGTTCACATCACACCTCATTACCGCAAAAAACACATTCATTTTACAAAATCCTTTCATCCTCATCACAAACAGAACTGCCTTCAAAGGCCACAAGGCTGAAAATCTACCGCCACGCCATCGTACTTTTTCAGACACTTCGCGCTCCCAAAGCACTCAGTGACACAATGGGCTGAAAGTATTTCGTAAATCATGTCACAGCAC
>OHTJ01000900.1_pt1 | contig 10408 bp, 7 predicted proteins | sample 1578921 | NCBI WGS metagenome assembly OHTJ01 (sample SAMEA3879582, study PRJEB24766) | human gut metagenome | biome: human-associated habitat; feature: feces | place: USA | collected 1985/1987
TGCATTGAAATATCGGGAAGGCTTCAGGATTAGGAGTCAGTCAGAAGACCTGCCATTCATTAAAGGCTGCCTTTGCTCGTGGGTTAGGAAGACAGTACGAAGATATTAGTTGAACATTTAAACAAGAAATGGAATGCCTTTGTTAAAGGTATGTCCGCATTGTGGTGTGACTATATATATCCTTTATATATTAAAGAAAAAGTAAAATGATTAAGAAAGTATTGATTGCCAACAGAGGTGAGATTGCCTTGCGCGTCATGCGTTCGTGCCGGGAGATGGGACTGCTTACGGTTGCCGTCTTTTCCGATGCCGACCGTACTTCTCATCATGTGGCATATGCCGATGAAGCCTATCCGATAGGATCGGCCGTGGCAAAAGAGAGTTATCTGAATATTGAAAAAGTGATTGCCACGGCAAAGCGATGCGGTGCCGATGCCATCCATCCGGGTTACGGCTTTTTGTCGGAGAACTCGGAGTTTGCACGCCGTTGCAAGGAGGAAGGGATTATCTTTATCGGTCCCGCCGCCGAGACGATGGAGGCGATGGGCGACAAGATAGCTGCCCGCAAGCGAATGATTGCGGCAGGCGTACCCGTGGTTCCCGGAACGGAACAACCTTTGCAGAGTGCCGAAGAAGCCGTGCGCATCTGCAACGAGATAGGTTATCCCGTGATGCTGAAGGCGTCTATGGGTGGCGGTGGTAAAGGTATGCGCCTTATCCATAACGAGAGCGAAGTGGTGGAAGCCTACAACACGGCACGCTCCGAGTCCATGTCCTCCTTTGGAGACGACACGGTCTATCTGGAAAAGTTCGTGGAAGAACCCCACCACATCGAGTTCCAGATATTGGGCGACAACCACGGCAACGTCATCCACCTCTTCGACCGCGAATGCTCCGTGCAACGCCGCAACCAGAAGGTGGTAGAAGAAAGCCCGTCACCCTTCCTTACGCCGGAATTGCGCCGGGAGATGGGGGAGAAGGCGGTTGCCGCAGCCAAGGCAGTAAACTACTCCGGTGCAGGTACCATCGAGTTTCTGGTAGACAAGAACCGTCGGTTCTACTTCCTCGAAATGAATACGCGCTTGCAAGTGGAGCACCCCATCACGGAAGAAGTGGTAGGCGTGGACCTGGTGAAAGAGCAAATCCGCATTGCTAACGACGAGGTGCTGCACCTCAAGCAGGAGGAACTGTTCCAGCGCGGCCATGCTATAGAGTGCCGCATCTGTGCCGAAGATACGGAAAACAACTTCATGCCGTCTCCCGGTGTCATCAAGCAACTGACGGAGCCGAACGGAATCGGTGTGCGTATAGACAGCTATGTGTACGACGGCTATGAGATTCCCATCTACTACGACCCTATGATAGGTAAGCTCATCGTATGGGCAACCACCCGCCAGTATGCCATCGAGCGTATGCGCCGTGTGCTCTACGAGTACAAAATTACGGGCGTAAAGACCAACCTTGCCTATCTGAAGCGCATCATGCACGTGCCCGACTTTGTGAAGGGAGAGTACAACACCCTCTTTATCGAGAAGAACGCCCGCATGCTGGTACGCACCAACACTGCCAACGAAGAGTTGGAGAACATAGCCATGATAGCTGCCTATATGGACTATCTGGTTAATCTGGAGGAGAATGTTTCGGCACAGCTACCCGATGCCCGCCCCATCAGCCGTTGGAGGGAATTTGGCTTGCAGAAGGGAGTGCTCAGGATTTAAGGAATGGATAATTGATAATGGATAATTAATAATGGAAATACATATAGGAGACCGTATCGCAGACATTACCCTGGTGGGTAAGGAAGGGAATAAGGTACAACTTACCATTGACGGAAAGCCCTACGAAGTGGACATTGTGATGGCAGAGAACGGAAGTTGCTCCATCCTGCACAACGGAAACTCGTTCAACGCAGGCCTTGTGCGCGGCGAGGGCGGCAAGAGTTATGACATCAGCATGCTCCAGCGTTCCTTCCACGTAGACATTGTAGACACGCAAGCCAAGTATCTGCACATGAAGAAAGGAGCCGACGAGAAGCAGGGCGACAAGATTCTGGCACCGATGCCGGGCAAGGTAGTGAGCATCCCCGTCAAGGTGGGCGACCGACTGGCTGCCGGAGACATTGCCGTGGTGCTGGAAGCCATGAAGATGCAGAGTAACTATAAGGTAAATGCCGACTGCATCGTCCGCAACATTCTCGTGAGCGAGGGCGAACCGGTAAATGCCAACCAAGTATTGATTGAATTGGAGTTGATAAAGGAGGAATAATCCCGAGTCGCATTCAGTCCGTATATTATAAATCACTAAATTGTAAATGCAAATATGAACAGAGAAGAAATATACCGCCAGTTTGAGGAACTGGATAAACGTGCCTCGCTGGGTGGGGGCGTAGACAAGATAGAGAAACAACACGCCTCCGGCCGCATGACTGCCCGCGAACGTATTGACATGCTGCTGGACAAAGGCTCGTTCAATGAGCTGGACAAGTTCGTGAATCACCGTTGCACCAACTTCGGCATGGAGAAGAAACAGATTGCCGGAGACGGCATGGTGTCCGGTTACGGAAAGATAGACGGCCGCCTTGTATTTGTCTATGCCTACGACTTCACGGCGCATGGCGGTTCGCTCAGCGAGACGAATGCCGCAAAGATTGTAAAGGTGCAGCAGCTTGCCCTGAAGAACGGTGCTCCCGTCATTGCCCTCAACGATTCGGGTGGCGCACGCATCCAGGAAGGTGTGAACAGCTTGGCAGGCTATGCCTCCATCTTCTATCAGAACACCATTGCGTCGGGTGTCATTCCGCAGATATCCGCCATTCTGGGGCCGTGTGCCGGTGGGGCATGCTACTCTCCGGCGCTTACCGACTTTATCTTCATGGTAAAGGAGCAGAGCCACATGTTTATCACCGGTCCGGACGTGGTAAAGACCGTGACCCACGAGGAGGTGGACAAGGAGGAACTGGGCGGTGCCTATACGCATAGCAGCAAGAGCGGCGTTACCCACTTCATGTGCAATACGGAGGAGGAGACACTGATGAGCATCCGCGAGCTGCTGAGCTTCCTGCCGTCCAACAATATGGAAGATGCTCCCTTCACTCCCTGTTCCGACGATATCCATCGCCGGGTAGAGGCGCTTCAGACCGTCATTCCTGAGGACCCGAACATGCCCTATGACATCAAGGATATTATAGAACCGGTGCTGGACAACCAGTACTTCTTCGAAGTGATGCCTCACTTTGCCAAGAACGTCGTTATCGGTTTCGGTCGCCTGAACGGGCGTTCGGTAGGTATCGTGGCAAACCAACCTGCCTATTTGGCAGGTGTGCTCGATATTGATGCCAGCGACAAGGCGGCACGTTTCATTCGTTTCTGCGACTGCTTCAACATCCCGCTGATAACCTTCGAAGATGTTCCCGGCTTCTTGCCCGGAACGATGCAGGAGCACAACGGCATCATCCGCCACGGCGCCAAGATTGTCTATGCCTATGCCGAGGCCACCGTGCCCAAGATAACGCTGATTACCCGCAAGGCATACGGCGGCGCCTACATCGTGATGTCCAGCAAACCGACGGGTGCCGACGTGAACCTGGCTTATCCGCAGGCGGAAATCGCCGTGATGGGTGCCGAGGGTGCGGTGAACATCCTCTACCGTAAGTCCTCTGCCGAAGAGAAGCAGGAGATTATCAAGGAGTACGAAAGCAAGTTCTCCAACCCTTACCGCGCTGCCGAGCGTGGCCTCATAGACGAGGTCATCATGCCGCGCGATACCCGCTACAAGCTAGTGCAGGCATTGGAGATGGCGCACAACAAGAATCAGAGCAATCCACCGAAAAAGCACGGCAACATGCCTTTATAATAGTAGTTATTTTTTATGTGTGAAATGCGTATCCCCGGAGAAGTGATTTCTGTGGGGATACACTTTTTAAATAGAGAATTAAGAATTAAACAATAAGGCTGAAAAGTAAAAACTAAAGATAGAAACTATGGAACTATTAAGAAACCTCTTTGAGGGTTATCCCAATCTTTGGGGCGGAGGAGTGGCACACTCTGTCCTGATTCTGTCCCTGGTCATCACCTTCGGTATCATGCTGGGCAAGTTGAAGGTGGCAGGCATCTCGCTGGGTGTCACCTGGATTTTGTTTGTGGGCATTGTCTTCGGACATTTCGACATGAACCTCGACGAACATCTGCTGCACTTCCTGAAGGAGTTTGGCTTGATACTGTTTGTCTATTCCATCGGTCTGCAAGTGGGACCGGGATTCTTCTCCGCTTTCAAGAAGGGCGGACTTACGCTGAACATGGTAGCAATGCTTTCCGTCTTTCTCAGCGTGCTTATCACCATTGTGTTGCACTTTGCCACCGGAATCCCCATTACTACGATGGTGGGTATCTTGTCCGGAGCCGTGACCAATACCCCCGGTCTGGGTGCTGCCCAGCAGGCAAACAGTGACCTCAACGGGGTGGATGCTCCGGAAATCGCACTCGGATATGCCGTTGCCTATCCGCTGGGTGTAGTGGGCTGCATCCTGGCGCTGCTTGCCTTGAAGTTCTTCATGCGGATTAACACCCAAAAAGAAGAGGAGGATGCCGAGCACGGGCTGGGTCATCTGCAGGAGCTGACCGTGCGTCCCATATCGGTAGAGATACGCAATGAGGCAATAGACGGCAAGCGGATCAGAGATGTGAAACCATTGTTGAACCGTGCGTTTGTCATCTCCCGCATCCGGCACACCGGCAGTCAGGAAACAGAACTGGCGAATGCCGATACGGTGCTGCACATGCAGGATGAAATTCTGTTCATTGCCAACCCGAAAGATGTGGAGGCCATTGTTGCCTTCTTCGGAAGAAAAATTTCGGTGGAGTGGGAACGGGAGGACAAGAACTTGATTTCACGTCGCATCCTCATCACCAAGCCGGAACTGAACGGCAAGTCTCTGTCTCAGCTCAAGATACGTAACAACTTCGGTGCCTGCATCACCCGTATCAACCGTTCGGGCGTGGATCTGGTGGCAACTCCCCACTTGCAGTTGCAGATGGGAGACCGTGTGACGATTGTAGGCAGTGAGCTTGCCGTGAGTCATGCGGAGAAGGTGCTGGGTAACTCGCTGAAGCGTCTCAACCATCCCAACTTGATTCCTATCTTCCTGGGTATTGCCCTGGGATGTATCTTGGGCAGTCTGCCGTTCATGTTCCCCGGCATTCCCCAACCCGTGAAACTGGGACTGGCCGGTGGACCGTTGGTGGTTTCCATCCTCATCAGCCGTTTCGGGCCTCAATATAAGCTGATAACCTACACGACGATGAGTGCCAATCTGATGATACGCGAAATCGGTATCGCCTTGTTCCTGGCCTGCGTGGGGTTGGGTGCAGGAAAGGGATTCATCGATACCATTATCTACGAAGGCGGCTATGTGTGGATTGGCTATGGGGCCATCATCACGGTCGTTCCGTTGCTGGTGACAGGATTCATGGGGCGCTATTTCTGGAAGCTGAACTACTATACGCTGATAGGTGTGCTGTCCGGAGCTAACACCAATCCACCTGCATTGGCCTATTCCTCGGACTTGACATCCTGCGATGCCCCTGCGGTGGGATACGCCACAGTCTATCCGCTGGCTATGTTCCTGCGGGTGCTGACGGCTCAGTTGCTGATACTGGCACTGGCATAGTTTCACCATAGATAATCTATGGTACATAGGTTGATTTGATAACAAGTAATGTAAAGAGAGCTAACAAGTAATGTTAGGCTGCTTTACATTACTTGTTATTTTTGTTTGTAGTATTCCTCCGCTTGTGCCAGTGTCTCCGGTTTGCCGATGTCGAACCAGCGGAATCCTTGCAGCGGATAGCCTTGTATATGCACCTTTGTGCAGGCGGACAAGTAGAAAGGAATGATGGAGAACTTGCCGTTCCACTGCCCATCGTCCATCAGGTGGAAGAGGGAGGGGGAGATGATGTGGATACCTCCGAAGGCGAGTTCCCGGTACTTCGTTTCCCGGTAGTCGAAGCCTGCCGGTTTCACCTCTCCGGTGGACTTGTTTATCCAGCCGTGCAGGTGGTAGTCGTCGTCAAAAAGGAGATAGCGGGAAGTCTTGCGCTCGCTCACAAGCAGGGTAGACTCCGCATCGCTCTCCAGATGGTGGCGATAGAGACCTGCAAGGTCAATATCCGTCAGAATATCCGCGTTGTGCACCAGAAAAGGTTCTTGTCCGTCCAGAAAGGGGCGTGCCTTTTTGATGCCTCCTCCGGTGTCGAGCAGCATGCCGCGTTCGTCGCTGATGTGAATCTCCGTGCCGAAGTTGTCGTGGGCACGGAGGAAGTCGATAATCTGCTCCCCGAAGTGGTGGATATTGACCGTTATCTCGTTGAATCCTGCTTCCTTCAACCGCAGTATCACCCGTTCCAGCATGGGCTTTCCTGCTACGGGAACGAGGGCCTTGGGCATGTTGTCCGTCAAGGGGCGCAACCGGGTGCCCAGGCCGGCGGCGAAAATCATGGCTTTCATATTGGCATATTCTCACATTAGCACATTAAACTTTGGCCTTAAACGTCTGTTCAATATTCTGTTCTCTATGTATCAGGTTCACTTGTACGCCGAACTTCTTGTGCAGATGTTCCGCCAAGTGTTGTGCCGAGTACACGGAGCGGTGCTGTCCGCCGGTGCAGCCGAAGCAGACAGACAGATTGGTGAAGCCGCGTTCCATGTAGCGCTTCACGGAAGCGTCGACAAGGGCGTAGGCATGCTCCAGGAATACGGCTATCTCGCCGTCGTCTTCCAGGAAGCGGATAACGGGTTCGTCCAGTCCCGTGAAGGGTTTGTAACGCTCGTACTTGCCGGGGTTGTTCACAGCGCGGCAGTCAAAGACGAAACCTCCTCCGTTGCCCGTGGAATCTTCGGGGATACCTTTTTTGTAGGCAAAGCTGGTGACTTTCACCACGAGGCGACGCTTTTGCAGGTCGTCTGTAAACTGTTTCAGCTCGGTAAGTTCGCGCAGAATCCGGCAGAGGTAGGGATATTCTGGATAAGGTTCTTGGAGCAGTTGGCGAAGGTTCTCGATGGCGAAGGGGACACTTTGTATGAAGTGGGGCTTCTTCTCGAAGTAACCGCGGAAACCATAGGCACCCAGCACCTGCATGGTGCGGAACAATACGAAGTGGCGAAGCTGGGCATAGAAATAAGCCTCGTCCACGGGCTGGTACTTGCGCAGGGCGTCGATGTATTCCTTCAGCAACTCTTGGCGCAGGCTGTCGGGATAATTGGCCTTGGCTTGCCACAGGAATGAGGCCACGTCGTAGTAGACAGGCCCTTTACGTCCGCCCTGAAAGTCGATAAACCACGGTTCCCCGTCTTTTATCATCACATTACGACTTTGAAAATCACGATACATGAAAGTAGCGGAAGAACTGCGGAGCAACACGTCTGCCATCTTCTGGAAGTCATCTTCCAGCCGGTCTTCCTGGAAGTCCATTCCCGTAGCCTTGAGGAAGCAGTATTTAAAGTAGTTCAAGTCCCACAGAATGCTGCGGCTATTGAACTCTGCCTGCGGGTAGCAGTAGGAGAAGTCCATGCCGTCGGCTCCGGCAAACTGTACGGCGGGCAGCAGACGGATGGTCTTGCGCAGCAACTGTTTCTCTTCCTCACCGAATACGCTGGTCTTGCGGCCTTTCTCGATGGCATTGAATAGGAGCGAGTCGCCCAGGTCTTCTTGCAGATAATAGATATCATCTTCGGAGCGGATGAACACTTGCGGTACGGGCAGTCCTTTCTGGCGGAAATGTTCTGCCATGTAGAGGAAGGCGCGGTTCTCCTCCACAGACTCTCCGCTGACGCCGATAAGTGTAGGACTTCCGATGAGGCGGAAGTAACGGCGGTTGGAGCCGGAGGAGGGGAGTTCGTCAATCTGTTCCGGTTCGTGTCCGGTATGTGCGATGTAGAGTTTCTTAAGTTCTTCGGTTATCATGGTGGTATGTTTTATTTTCGCAGCTAAGATAAAACTTTTGTCGGAGATATGCTTACCTTTGCAGGAGGAAAATATTTAATTTGATAGCTTCATAATGGATTCCATTCCTCAGTTTCTCATAGCCGCCCCTACATCGGGCAGTGGAAAGACCACCGTCAGTCGTGGACTGATGGCATTGTTTGTGAAGAAAGGTCTGAAGGTGCAGCCTTTCAAGTGCGGTCCCGATTATATAGATACTAAGTATCACGAGGCGGTATGTGGCCGTCCTTCCATCAATCTGGATACTTTCATGGCATCTCCGGAGCACGTAGGCGGTCTGTATGCACGCTATTCGGCAGATGCTGATGTTGCCGTGGTCGAGGGGATGATGGGGATGTACGACGGGTACGACCGCGACCGGGGCTCGTCGGCAGAAGTGGCACGGCTCTTGGGTATTCCTGTGGTGCTGGTGGTCGATGCCAAGTCGGCTGCCTATTCCATGGCTCCTTTGTTGTCGGGGTTCATCAATTTCCGTCCGGATATACGTATTGCGGGAGTTATCTTCAATCGTGTCGGCTCACCCCACCACTACCGGATGCTGCAGGAGGTCTGTGAAGACTTGAACGTGACTTGTCTGGGCTATCTGCCCAAGCAGAAGGAACTGGAGCAGGAGTCGCGCCATCTGGGGCTGGATTTCAGCCGTTCTAAGGAGACGGAGGGACTGGATATGCTGGCAGGCTTGCTGGAGGAACATGTGGACTGGGAACTGCTGCTCTCGACAACCGGGCTTCCATTGCCTGCGGCGGCAGTGAAGGAGAAGCCGGTACTATCAGAGCCGGGGAAGCTGCATGTCTCGGTAGCGCGCAACGAAGAGTCCTTTTCCTTCCTCTATGCGGAGCATCTGGATATTCTGCGCTGTATGGGCACGGTCACTTTCTTCAATCCGGAGCAGGACCGGGCTATTCCGCAAGAGACGGATTTGCTCTATCTGCCCGGCGGCTATCCCGAGAACCGTCTGGAGGAACTTGCCGGGGCAAGGCTTGCCAGGGAGTCTATCCGCAGCTATATAGAGGCTGGTGGCAGGACGCTGGCAGAATGCGGGGGGATGATATATCTTTCGCAGTCCGTTCTTTCTGATGGGGATACGGACGGGGGAGGCAGTGATACAGACGGAAGAAGCACCGGGAACAGTGTAAGCAATGTCGGAAATGAGATGGTGGGAGTATTACCTTTCAGCATCACGAACGAGCGTAAACGCAGGAAACTGACATTGGGATACCGTCGGTTCGACTATAACGGATGGCGGCTTAAAGGACACGAATTCCATTATACGCAGCTTGCTGTGCCCGAAGCTGGTGGAAAAGAAAGTGGTGCGTACAGTCTTACTCCCTCGATAGTGCAGGTTTTCAATGCCAGAGGAGAGAAGGTCGCTACTCCCATTTTTCGTTATAAGAACCTGATTGCCAGCTATACACATCTGTATTGGGGCGAGATGGATGTGATGTCTTTGTTCGGTGGAGCCTAATCTTGTAAAACATCTTTTGAATCTGCTGGACTTTCCTTCTTTTTCCTTTCATGTTTTGCTTGAAAAGTCCCGGTATTTCTGCATATTTATATTCCAAATTTGTTTGTATCTTTGCGATAGAGAAAAGGTCTACGGGCTGTGAGGGAGTCCCCTTTACAATCCGGGCTATAGTAGCTGATTTTGAAGAGTTATCCCATGCAGGAAAGTCCTCTACACGTACCTCTGTAAAGGATGAACATCTTAAAATGGAGTTTGTCGATGGTGATTCGATTGGTGTTTTTGCCATAAAGGACGGTGCTATAATGGATGATATTGATAATGCCAAATTGGTTTACAATAGGTCAAGCGGCAGTTGGAATCCGGTGGGAAATGGTACACTTTATTGGTATGATGGAGTGAGTTATGTCGCATACTATCCATATAGGAGGAATATCACAATAGATGTCTCAAAGGGTATGGACGGAGCTATTGCCTCACTGACCGGGAATGAAAAACTGCAACCTTCGAAAGACCAGTCCACAACAGAAAAGCATATTGTCAGCGACTTGTTGATTGCCACCGGCGTACCTGCTATTGACAATTCTTCCGGAATAATCTTGAGCTTGCAGTTTCAACACCAGTTTGCATTGCTTGTGTTGCAACCGCAAGTATACGTAGGTTGTTTTGCACCAGAAAAAGCAGGCTTTGTTTACCATAGGGAATCGAGGGTTTTAGGAACAGACTCGGCGGCTATTAATGTGAGTCTGAACGGTATTACTCCATATCAGATAGATTCTTTGAAATATTGTGCCATTGTTCCGCCGCAAGCAAATGCACGGGTTACCGGAAACTATATGACTACCGATGGCAGAGATGATACGAATATAAAGATAAATTATTCGGGCAGCTCCATCAGTTTTACTTCTGGAAAATGCTATACCTTGAAGGTTATTAGTCCCGTACCCGGT
>OHTJ01000904.1_pt1 | contig 10335 bp, 8 predicted proteins | sample 1578921 | NCBI WGS metagenome assembly OHTJ01 (sample SAMEA3879582, study PRJEB24766) | human gut metagenome | biome: human-associated habitat; feature: feces | place: USA | collected 1985/1987
GCACGCGCCTGTATCCCCTGACCATGGTCACCAGCAAGCAGCTGCTGCCGGTGTATGACAAGCCCATGATCTACTATCCGCTGTCTACCCTGATGCTGGCGGGGATCCGGGATATCCTCATCATCTCCACCCCCACGGACCTGCCCAATTTTGAGCGCCTGTTGGGGGATGGCAGCCAGTTCGGCATTCATCTGAGCTACAAGGTGCAGCCCTCTCCCGACGGCCTGGCTCAGGCATTTCTGCTGGGCGAGGAGTTCATCGGCGACGACTGCTGCGCCATGGTGCTGGGTGACAACATTTTCTACGGCAGCGGCTTCCGGGCCCGCCTGAAGCAGGCGGCGGCGGATGCGCAGCAGGGCCGGGCCAGCATTTTCGGCTATTACGTCAATGACCCCGAGCGCTTCGGTATTGTGGAGTTCGACGAGAACGGCAAGGTCATCTCCGTGGAGGAGAAGCCCCAGCACCCCAAGAGCAACTACTGCATCACGGGCCTGTATTTCTATGACAACCGGGTGGTGGACATGGCCAAGCGGGTGAAGCCCAGCGCCCGGGGCGAGCTGGAGATCACCGACCTGAACCGCTTCTATCTGGAGGACGGCACCCTGAACGTGCAGCTGCTGAGCCGGGGCTATGCCTGGCTGGATACCGGCACCATGGACTCTCTGGTGGATGCGGCGGACTTTGTGCGCACCATCGAGACCCGGCAGGGCTCCCAGATCGCGGCCCTGGAGGAGATCGCCTTCAACGAGGGCTGGATCGACCGGGAGACCCTGCTCCAGTCCGCCCAGCGCTATGGCAAGTCCCCCTACGGCCAGCATCTGATGCACGTAGCTGAGGGCAAAATTCGTTATTGATAGGTGGCCTGTATGAAAATTCTGGATACGAAAATTCCCGAGGTAAAGATCATCGAGCCGGACGTGTTCGGCGATCACCGGGGCTGGTTCATGGAGACCTGGTCCCTGCCCAAGTATGAATCCCTGCACTTCAACAGCATGCAGGACAACGAGAGCTTCACCGCCAAGAAGGGGACCCTGCGGGGCATCCACTTCCAGCAGGACCCCATGGCCCAGGCCAAGATCGTCCGGGTGGTGCGGGGCGCCGTGATGGACGTGGCGGTGGACCTGCGGAAGGGGTCCCCCACCTATTTGCAGTGGGTATCCGTGGAGCTCAGCGCCGAGAACAAGCGCCAGTTCTACATTCCCCGGGGCTTCGGCCACGGGTTCGTGACCCTGACGGACGACGTGGATTTCTGCTATAAGGCGGACAACCTGTACGACCACCCCAGCGACCGGTCCATCCGCTTCGACGACCCCGCCATCGGCGTGGACTGGGGCGTGACGGACCCCATTCTGTCCGACAAGGACAAGAACGCCCCCCTGCTGGCGGACAGCGACTGCAACTTCGTGTACGGAAAGGACGAGTGAGCCAATGACCATTATCGTTACCGGCGGCGCCGGCTTTATCGGCAGCAACTTTGTGTTCCATATGCTCAAGGAGCACCCCGACTACCGCATCGTATGCCTGGACAAGCTGACCTACGCGGGGAACCTGTCCACCCTGGCCCCCGTGATGGACAACCCCCACTTCCGCTTTGTGAAGGCGGATATCTGCGACCGGGAGGCCGTTTACAAGCTGTTTGAGGAGGAGCACCCCGACATGGTGGTGAACTTCGCCGCCGAGAGCCATGTGGACCGCTCCATCGAAGACCCCGGCGTGTTCCTGCAGACCAACATCATCGGCACCGCCACCATGATGGACGCCTGCCGCAAGTACGGCATCCAGCGCTATCATCAGGTGTCCACCGACGAGGTGTACGGCGACCTGCCCCTGGACCGGCCCGACCTGTTCTTTACCGAGGAGACCCCCATCCACACCTCCAGCCCCTACTCCAGCTCCAAGGCTGCCGCCGACCTGCTGGTGCAGGCGTATCACCGGACCTATGGTCTGCCTGTTACCATCAGCCGCTGCTCCAATAACTACGGGCCCTATCACTTCCCGGAGAAGCTGATCCCCCTGATGATCGCCAACGCCCTGAACGACAAGCCCCTGCCGGTGTACGGCGAGGGCCTGAACGTCCGCGACTGGCTGTATGTGGAGGATCACTGCCGGGCCATCGACCTGATCATCCATAAGGGCCGGGTAGGCGAGGTGTACAACGTGGGCGGCCACAACGAGATGCGCAACATCGACATTGTGAAGCTGATCTGCAAGGAGCTGGGCAAGCCCGAGAGCCTCATCGTCCATGTGGCGGACCGGAAGGGCCACGATATGCGCTATGCCATCGACCCCACCAAGATCCACAACGAGCTGGGCTGGCTGCCGGAGACCAAGTTCGCCGACGGCATCAAAAAGACCATCGACTGGTACCTGAATCACCGGGAGTGGTGGGAGACCATCATCTCCGGCGAGTATCAGGACTATTACGAGAAAATGTACGGCAATCGCTGAGCCATGGAGCAGCAGGCAGTAGAAGTCCGGATGGGGCAGACGCACCTGGGCTTTGTGGACGCGGCAAAGGGCCTGGGCATGCTGGCCATCATCTGGGGCCACATGGACTACCTGTGGAGCACCAGCTCCGTATGGTTTTCCTCCTTCAAGATCGCTGTGTTCTATGTGGTGGTGGGCCTGCTGAAGGCATACCGCTATGGGGAGCGGGGCCAGAGGGATTCCTGTGCACAGGTGATGAAAAAACGCTGGTATTCCCTGGTGATCCCCTATGGCGTGTTTTCGGCTCTGGCGATTCTGGCGCACCTGGCTTTTCTCACCATACACGGCGGCAGCAGACTGGCGGCCCTGAAGGGGGACGTGATCCTGACGGTGACGCTGCGGGGTGTTGCCACCCTGTGGTTTCTGCCTACGCTGCTGATCGCCGAGCTGCTGTTTGCGGCGGTGCGGCCGGAGGGCTGGTCTGCCGCCAAGCGCATACTGGTGTGTGTCCTGGCGCCGGCTATCCTGTGCGTCATCGGCTATTTCTATCAGGGAATGGATATTCCCGGGGCGGATCGCCTGTGGGTGCAGGTGGTGCGCAATCTGTTTATTGTTTTGGCCAAGAGCGTCAGCGGCTTTTGGTTCATGCTGTGCGGGTATCTGCTTTACCGGCGGGGGAAGCCGTAGTGGCTGGGAAGGCTGCCGGTGCTGGCGGTCCTGCTGGCGGTGAATCTGGGCCTGTCGCTGCTGAGTCCGGACCTGGATTTCAACTCCTTTAAGCTGGGGTCCTTTGCTCCGGTGTTCTATCTCAACGGTGTGTTGGGTTCCGTGGCCGTTCTGGAGCTGCTGCGCTGGCTGGAGGCCCGCATATCCCTGAGGCCCCTGATCTGGTGCGGCAGGCACTCCATGTTCCTGATGGCCACGCATCTGCCCTGGCAGATCGCGCCGGAGCTGGTGATGCTGGGCAAGCGTTTTTACCTGGCACAGACGCCGACGGCGCCGTATTTCCTGATGATGCTGGCGGAGTTCGCGGTGCTGATGCTTATTGAGGCTGCACTGGTCTGGTGCAAAGAGAAGGTCAAAGCCGCCATGACCGGGCGCTGGGGAAAAGAGCGGCCCATCTGCAAGGCGGTCAAGTATCTGTAACGAGGAGGTTACAAGCAATGAAGGTATTGGTAACGGGCGTGGGCGGTCAGCTGGGCCACGATGTGATGAACGAGCTGGCCCGCCGGGGCCATCAGGGCGTGGGCAGCGACATTGCCCCGGTATACAGCGGCATCGCCGACGGCTCCGCCGTGACGGGGATGCCCTATGTGGCCATGGACATCACCAATGAGCAGCAGGTGCGGCAGGTGATGGACCAGGTGCGGCCCGACGCCGTGATCCACTGCGCCGCCTGGACGGCGGTGGACCTGGCCGAGGACGCCGACAAGCAGCCCAAGGTCCGGGCCATCAACGTGGACGGCACCGCTCATCTGGCGGCGGCGTGCAAGGCCCAGGACTGCAAGATGATGTACATTTCCACGGACTATGTGTTCAATGGGCAGGGCCAGACCCCCTGGCAGCCGGACTGCAAGGACTATCAGCCCCTGAACTACTACGGCGAGACGAAGCTGGGCGGCGAGCTGGCCGTCAGCTCCCGGCTGGAGAAGTATTTCATCGTGCGGATCGCCTGGGTGTTCGGCCTGAACGGCAAGAACTTCATCAAGACCATGCTGCAGCTGGGCAAGACCCACGACAAGCTGCGGGTGGTGTGCGACCAGATCGGCACGCCCACCTATACCCTGGACCTGGCGCGGCTGCTGGTGGACATGATCGAGTCCGACAAGTACGGGTATTACCACGCCACCAACGAGGGCGGGTATATCTCCTGGTACGACTTCGCCTGCGAGATCTTCCGCCAGGCGGGGCTGCCGGTGCAGGTGGACGCCGTGACCACGGCGGAATACGGCGCGTCCAAGGCGGCCCGGCCCTTCAACAGCCGCCTGGACAAGAGCAAGCTGGCGGAGAACGGCTTCACGCCGCTGCCGGAGTGGAAGGACGCCCTGAGCCGGTATCTCCGGGAGCTGGGCGACAATCAGTAAGCGAAAAAACACCGGCTGCGCAGCAGCCGGTGTTTTTTTGTCCTTTTCAGGGGAAGAAAAATGCGCTATACTGTCAGATGAGAGTTTTTCGGGACAGCGGAGGTGGTATCCTGCTGTCGGAAAGGAGGCGGGCAGATGCTTCATATATGGGTGGGCCGGGCCGGTTCCGGGAAATCCCGGCGGGTGCTGGAGGCCATGGAAAAGAACCGCCGTCTGCGGCGGCAGGTGCTGCTGGTGCCGGAGCATATCTCCCACGAGGCGGAGGTGGACCTGTGCCGGGCCCTGGGGCCCACAGCGTCCCGGGACGCGGAGGTGCTGAGCTTCCGGAGCCTGTCGTCCCGGGTGCTGGCGGAAACCGGCGGCCTGGCGGAGTTTACCCTGGACAACGGGGGAAAGCTGCTGACCATGCGGCGGGTGCTGCAGGAGCTGGCCCCGGAGCTGCGGGTATTCGGACGGCCCAGCCAGCGGGCGTCGTTCCTGCGGCAGCTGACGGACCTGACGGAGGAGTTCTACGCCTACGAGATCGGCCCCCAGGCCCTGTACCGGCAGGTGGAGGACCTGGACGGGGCCATGGGCGGCAAGCTGCGGGACATCGCTCTGATATACGCCGCCTATGACGCCCGGCTGCGCAGCGGCGATTTCGACGCCCGCTCCCGGCTCCAGAAGCTCCGGGAGCATCTGGAGGGAAGCGGCTATCTCCGGGGCTGCGACGTGTATCTGGACGGTTTTTCATACTTCAACCGCCAGGAGGAGAGCATTCTGGAGCTGGTGCTGCGGCAGGCCGAAGGCGTCACGGTGACGCTGCTGGGAGACCGGAGCAGCGACCGGCTGTTCCAGAACGCCCTGCGCCAGCGGATGCGCCTGGAGCGCATGGCCCGCCGGGCGGGGCAGGAGACGGACGTGCTGTGGTGCGAAAGCCGGGGGCAGGGCCCCCTGGGGCACCTGGAAGCCCACTTTTTCGGCCAGGAGGTCCCCTACGGCGGGGAACCGGAGGGCCTGGGCCTGTACCAGGCGGCCACGGCCTTTACCGAGGTGGAATGGGTGTCCCAGCAGCTGCGGCAGCTGGCGGCGGAGGGCTATCGCTGGCGGGACATGGGTGTGTGCGCCCGGAATATGGAGGTCTACGGCCCGCTGCTGGAGAGTGTGTTCCGCCGGGACGGCATCCCGGCCTATATCAGCCGCCGCAGCGACCTGCTGGAAAAGCCCCCCATCACCATGCTGCTGGGGGCACTGGACGCCGTCACCGGCGGCTTCGACCGGGAGGACGTGTTCCGCTGCCTGAAAACCGGCCTGGGCGGCATCACCCCGGACGAGTGCGACATTCTGGAAAACTACGTCATCCTGTGGGACATCCGGGGCAATTCCATGTGGCTGCGGGAGGGGGACTGGACGGCAAGCCCCGACGGATACGGCCGGGAGCTGACGGAGCGCAGCGCCGCCCGGCTGGAGCGAGTCAACGGCATCCGGCGGCGGGTGCGCCTGCTGCTGGAGCCTCTGTACCGGGGGATGCGCACCGCCGGGGCGGCCCGGCAGAAGGCGGAGTGCCTGTATGGGTTTTTGCAGGAGGCCGGTGTGCCGCAGACCCTGGAGGACACGGCGAAAAAGCTCCTGGAGGAGGACCGGCCCCAGCTGGCGGAGGAATATGTCCAGCTGTGGGCGATCTTCTGCGGGGTGCTGGACCAGTTTGCGGAAATCCTGGGGGATACGGAGCTGTCCGGCGAGGAATTCGCCCGGCTCCTGCGGCTGGTGCTGACCCAGTACAGCGTGGGCACCATCCCGGCCACCCTGGACCAGGTGAAGGTCAGCGAGATCACCCGCAACGACCGGCACCGGGTGAAGTGCCTGTTCCTGCTGGGAGCCAACGACCATGTGCTGCCCATGCCCCCCAGCGGCCACGGCCTGCTGGACCCGGAGGACCGGGCCGCCCTGCAGCAGAGGGAAATTTTGCTGTCGGACGCCAGCTTCGACCCGCTGGACAACGAATTGCAGAATATTTACGCCTGCCTGGCCCAGCCCACGGATCGGCTCACCGTCAGCTGGCCGGTGGGGGACGTCAACGGCAGCCAGCTGCGCCCCTCCTTTGTGGTGCAGCGGATGGAAAAGCTGTTTCCCCGGCTGCGGGTGACCCGGGAGGACGGCAGCTACCGCCGCAGGCTCCCCGCCACGGCCCTGGAGCTGGCGGGAGAGGACCCCGCCCTGCGGCAGTATTTCCGCCGGCGGGGGGACTATGACCGGGTGCTGGACGCCATGGACCGGGGACGGGCCCTGGGCCGGGGACGGCTGTCCGGCCCGGCGGTGGAGGCCCTGTATGGCCGCTCCCTGCATATGTCCGCCTCCCGGATGGACCAGGTAAAGCGGTGCCATTTCGGGTACTTCATGCAGTATGGCCTGCGGGCCAGGGACCGCCGCCCGGCAGGGTTCGAGGCCCCGGAGATCGGCACGTTTATCCACTATCTGCTGGAAAACGTGGCCCGGGAGGTCAAGACCCGGGGCGGCTGGGCCGCGGTGCAGCAGCCGGAGCTGCGGCAGCTGGTCCGGGAATATACGGACCGCTACGCCCGGGAGGAGATCGACGGATATCAGGAGAAAAGCGCCCGGTTCCGGTATCTGTTTTCCCGGCTGCGGACGGCGGCCTATGCCATTGTGGAGGACATGGCCGGGGAGCTGGCCCAGTCGGACTTTTCCCCGGTGGCCTTTGAGCTGGGCTTCGGCGGAAAGGACGGGCAGCTCCCTGCCGTGACCATCACCGAGGGGGATCAGCGCCTGTCCGTCAGCGGCAAGGTGGATCGGGTAGACGGCTGGCTCCACGACGGCAGGCTGTATCTGCGGGTGGTGGACTACAAAACCGGGAAAAAGTCCTTCGACCTGTCGGACCTGCGGTACGGCCTGGGGATCCAGATGCTGCTGTACCTGTTCACCCTGGAGCAGGAGGGCCGCAGCTATTTCGGCTATCCCATCGTCCCGGCGGGGGTGCTGTACCACCCGGCCCGGGAGGTGATCCTGAAAGCGGACCGGGGCATCCAGCCGGAGAAGCTGCAGCTGGCCCTGCAGAGCGCCCTGCGCCGCAGCGGCATGGTGCTCTCCGACCCCCAGGTGCTGCGGGCCATGGAGCACAGCGCCCTAGAATCGCCCCACTATCTGCCTATCAAGGTGAAAAAGGACGGCTCCATCGCCGACGGCGTCGCCTCGGCGGAGCAGCTGGGCAAGCTGGGCCGCTATGTGGACCGCCTGCTGCACCAGATCGCCCGGGAGATCGGCTCCGGCAGCATCGACGCCGACCCGGTGGCCCACGGCCCCCAGGACCGGGCCTGCCAGCACTGCGACTTTGCCGCCGCCTGCGGGTTCCAGGAGGGCCGGGGCGGCGACCGGGTGCGGTACATCAGAAGCGTGGACCCGGGAGAATTCTGGAAATTTGTGGAGGAAGAAAGCCGAGAGGAGGGATCGCCATGCCGCTGACGCCGCAGCAGGAAACGGCCGTATATAACCGGGGCGGGAGCCTGCTGGTGTCCGCCGCCGCAGGCTCCGGCAAAACCAAGGTCCTGGTGGAGCGCCTGTTTTCCTATATGGAGCAGGAGGGCTGCCAGGTGGACGACTTCCTGATCATCACCTATACCAAGGCCGCCGCGGCGGAGCTGCGGGGCAAGATCGCCCAGGAGCTGACCCGCCGGGTGGCGGAGCGCCCCGGGGACGGTCACCTGCGGCGGCAGATGCTGCGGGTGTATCAGGCGGACATCAAGACGGTGGACGCCTTCTGCACCGCGCTTCTGCGCGAAAACTGCCATCTGCTCGGCGAGGACGCGCGCGGCCACGCGCTGCGGCCCGATTTCCGCGTGCTGGACGAGAACGGCAACGAGATCGAGCTGAAGGACGACGATGACGACGATGATGACGGCGGCAGCAGTGATTCCGGCAGTAGTGATTCCGGCAGCAACGATAGCGGAAGCAGTGACAGCGGCAGTTCCGGTGGAGACAGCGGCGGAAGTGATGTAGATATGGACTGGACACCGGATCTATTGTAAGAAAGGATATTTTATACCAATGAAACTGACAGAACGAAAGAAAATGGTATTGATCCACATCGCGTGGATCCTGGCACTGGCGGTGATCCTGTGGCCGCTGTTTACGATCGCAAAATACGATTATCCCTCTGCGGATGACTGGTCTTTCGGAAAATATATGTACCGGGCAATGCAGGCCGGAGAAGGAATCACCGGTGTATTTCATGCGATATACCAGACATTGGCACAAAATGTGTGGGAAGCCAGATTTTCCATACTGATTCTGTCGGCTTTGCAGCCTGCGGCATTTGGAGAACATTTTTACCGGATCACCCCCTATCTGATGATCGGTTCCGTGATCCTGTCCCAGTTCCTGCTGCTCAGAGAATGCATTGCGGGCCAGGCAAAGGAGAACCGCTGGCTGATCCTGCCCATCGGTATTCCCATGGCAATTCTCCAGGTGCTTTACTGCCCCTATCCGGAGGAAAGCTTTTATTGGTATAACGGTTCGGTGAATTACACTTTTGTGTATAGCTTGTCACTGGTCCTGCTGACACTGTATCTGGAAATTGCGCTTCGCGAGACCGGCAAGGCAAAGCGGGTTGTGCTTACCGTGCTGGCCTGCCTGCTGGCGATTCTGGTGGGTGGTAACAATTTTTCCACCAGCGTATCCACCATGTGCCTGTTGATCTGTCTGCAGATCTTATTCCTGATCTGCCGTAAAGATGCATTTCGCCGGACCTGGATCGTGACTCTGTTAGAGACACTCAGCGTATTGATGTGTGTGACTTCTCCGCTGACAGCCACCAGACTCAACGGCAATTTTGGCGGCAGCACAGCCACTTCCCCGCTGATGGCCATCTGGCTGTCCCTGGAGAGAACTTTTCTGAATATTATCAGCTGGACGAATCTGAAGGTCCTGCTGCTACTGGTTCTGCTGATCCCTTTCTTCTGGAAAGCGGTCAGAAAAATGAACTATGAGTTTCGCTTCCCCGGCCTGTTTACTGCGCTGACCTTCGGAGTATATGCCTCCCAGGCTACTGCAACGATCTACGTGGACGGCACCATGGGCGGCGGCAGGCAGGGAGCTATCCTGTGGTATTTCTATGTGTTGTGGATGGTGGCCAATGTACTGTACTGGTGTGGCTGGATCGCAAAGCGGGTTCTGAAAGCGGAAAAGAGCGAAAAGGCAGACCTGTTGGCACAGAAATACCTCCTGCGTTATTTTGCAGTGACGGGGGCACTTCTGGCAGCAGTCGTTCTGTTCGGCAATGTCCAGAGCACCACCAGTTACCGTGCCTACCGCATGTGGAGAAACGGCTGGGCACAGGCCTACGGCGCCGGCTGGGAAGAGCGGATCACGGTGCTGAAGGATGATTCCGTGAAAAATCCGGTGTTCCGACCGCTGAATTATGTGGAACTGCTCATGTATACCGATCTGCAGCCCGAGAATGGCTATGTGTGGGTAAATACGGCCTGCGCGGAGTATTATGGGAAGGAATCTGTGACGGTGGTAGCCGGGATGACGGGAGAATAATTACAGGATATTATGGAAAGCTGCTTCGCTTCCAGACAACAGGTGAATAATTATCTGATCTGGGCAATCCGGATGATCAACAGTCCGGTAAGTACAATAGCAAAGACACTTCTTGAAGATGAGGGACTTCGAAATATAGTAGAAGAGAAAAGCAAAAACACTCAGGACTTTTACACGCGTTTTTTCTCCGGGGTGCGAAAAAATAAGGAATCCGGAGACAACCTTGGGGAAGAAATGCTTGCGGTATGCCTGCATGTTCTTGTGAAATTGCCGGAAGAAGAGGAAAAAT
>OHTJ01000905.1_pt1 | contig 10334 bp, 9 predicted proteins | sample 1578921 | NCBI WGS metagenome assembly OHTJ01 (sample SAMEA3879582, study PRJEB24766) | human gut metagenome | biome: human-associated habitat; feature: feces | place: USA | collected 1985/1987
TGATGGCCAGTATGGGACATGCGGTAGGAGAAAAGATTACCCGTGCAGTCGAGCGTGCAACAGAGGAGAGGCTTCCTGTTGTTCTATTTACCTGTTCCGGAGGCGCACGTATGCAGGAGGGAATCATTTCCCTGATGCAGATGGCAAAGACTTCAGCGGCACTGAAACGCCACAGTGATGCAGGCTTTCTTTATATTCCGGTATTGACTGATCCAACTACGGGAGGTGTCACAGCAAGTTTTGCTATGCTTGGAGATATCATTCTTGCCGAGCCGGGGGCGCTGATAAGCCCGCCGAGGTCGAGATTCATAATATTTTTGACTATTGTTATCGCGTTGAGCGTGAAATTCTGCTCAAAGTAGGGAATAGACACAGCAAGCGTGCCAAGCGGGAGCAGGAACGAGAAAAGCGGCAGCACGCTCACGGGGATGCGAGCGATACGCAGCTTTGTGCCGACAAATGAGAATTTGAAGCGGCGCATGGATTCGTGGAGCTTTGCAAATGCCGCCTCGGCGACAACGGAATCCTCCTCAAGTCGGCGTTCCCAGTCGTAGTTGGCGATATTGACCCCGCATTTGGGGCACTCCGCCTTGACATTCCAGATATGCAGCTTTATGCCGCAGTGCGGACATTTTGCCATAAGTATCACCTTTCGTTCGATTTATTGTTGAATGCACGTCATTTTTGGCCGTAGTAGGCGTTTGCGCCGTGCTTTCTGAAATAGTGCTTCTTCTGAAGAAAAATGCTCGCCGCCGGAGCGCTCATGCGCTCGCTGAGGTAGGCGTCCTTGGCGACGGCCTCGAGGACTGCTGAATTTTTGGCTGCCTCGGCAGCGCTTTTGCCCCAGGTGAACGGCCCGTGGGAGCGCACGAGCACGGCGGGCACGGCTTCGGGGTCGATCGAGCGGCTCTCGAAGCATTCGGCAATGACCTTGCCCGTGTTAAGCTCGTATTCACCCTCGATCTCCGCCTCGGTCATATCCCTTGTGCAGGGGATCGCGCCGTAGGCAAAGTCGGCGTGGGTCGTGCCGTAGGGCTGAATACCCCTTGCCGCCTGTGCAAAGGCGACCGCAAAGGTCGAGTGCGTGTGCGCGACGCCGCCTATAGCGGGGAAGCGGCGGTATAGCTCAAGGTGTGTCGGCGTATCGGAGGAGGGATTAAGACTGCCCTCGACAACATTGCCGTCAAGGTCGAGCAGCACCATGTCCTCGGCTCTCAGGCGTGAATAATCTACCCCCGAGGGCTTGATGGCAAATATTCCGCTCTCGCGGTCGATGCCGGAGACATTGCCCCAGGTAAAGATAACAAGCCCATATTCGACGAGCTTCATATTCGCCTCATAGACCTGCTGCTTCAGCGCCTCAAGCATAATATCACCTCACACATACAGCGTCGCAACGACTGTGGAATACACCCTCTCGGGGTTCTTTAAGAAATTTCTCTTCAATTCATCCGCCTGATCGAGGTCGGCGGCGTAAACGGTCAGCCTCATCAGCGGTGTGCCTTTATTCAGGATGATGAAGGTCACGTCGTAGCCGTTCTCACGCTCGACGATATCCACCTTGCTGCTGCCTTTATTCTTCTCGGCAAGCTGTAAATTCAGAGCGTCGGAGAGGGCGGTCTCCCTAACCGTGGGGGGCACGTCGCTCTCAAGCTCGTCGAGCGAGGCCGCACCCTTGGGCGTGATATACAGCAGCGACTCGGATGAAACGAGGCTGCCATTGTCTATCAGTTCATCAAGCGCCTGCGTTGCTTCAAAATAATTCGCAAGCCCGTGAGCCTGCACGGCTTCGATAGCCATGCTCTCCGAGAGCGGATCCTTGACCGATTTGACAAGGAAGGCTATCAAAATTCGTATCTGTGTTTTGTTTCTCAGCCCGCCGAGGGATACTCCCGCGTCAAAGGCGTTGAATTCGTTATCCATGTTCTTTCTCCCTGCGCTCCTCAAGAGCTTTTTGAATCTCCTGCTTCTTTTTGCCCGTGTAGTCGTTGAATATCATCGGCACGGCTGCGAGAGCGAGGCCGATCATCGGGATTATCGTTATCATCACGAACATACCGTTGAACACTTTCTCGGGCTGATCAAGCACGGGCACGTCGTTGACGGGCTGGACGAAGCCGACATATTTGAGCACGAAGCCGGTGATATAGGTCGAGATGCCGGCGGTCAGCTTGCTGATGAAGGTCTGAGAGGCGAAGCATACGCCCTCGGAGCGCCTGCCGGTCTTGAATTCGAGGTAGTCCACGCTGTCGGCGACCATGGCGTAGGTGATGACGTTGAATATTCCGAGCGGCAGCCCGATGACGACGAGCAGCGCCAGCAGGAGATAGAAGTTGCCGTAGCCGACAAGGTAGAGAATGCCGTGAACGGCGGCGCCGAAAACGGCGGAGCCGATATATATCGCCTTGAGCGAGAAATGCTTCCTGAGCACGGGCATAAGCAGCATCGCCGCGAGCATACCGACGCCGATAGCCACGGTCATGGCGGTCTGGACGATATCTTTGGGCACCGCACCCGAATCCTTGATGAGATAGGTCGCTATATAGCTGCCCGAGGTCTGAGCCATGAGCATAGTCGAGCCGAGCACGCTTGCAAGTATGAGCAGCAGGAGCGGTTTATTCCTGACAAAGGCGGAGACGATCTCGCCCGCGGTGACCTTCTCTTTGGGCTGCTCGACGCGCTCCTTGGTGCCGAAGAATGCAAGCAGCGAGAGGCAGGAGCCGAGCACGGCGAATATCAGCCCCGAGATAAAGAATCCCTTGGTGTTGCCCATCCCAGAGCGGAGCACGGGCACGAGCACGGTGGGCAGTATGCCGCCGACGGTGCAGAATATCCTGGCGGTCGATATAAATTTGGTGCGCTCGCTCTCAAGCGGAGAGACGACGGCGCTCATGCCCCAAAACGGGACATCCTGTATCGTGAAGCATATGCCCCACATCAGATAGGAGACGGTCGCGTAGGCGAGCCTGCCGCCGTAGCCGCAATTCGGCACATAAAAGAGGGCGGCGGTGGCGATAAGAATGAGCGGCGGCGAGAAGAGCAGGTAAGGTCTCAGCTTGCCGAATTTGCTCTTGGTCTTATCGACGATTATGCCCATTATCGGGTCGTTTGCTGCGTCAAATATCCTTGCGGCAAGGATTACCGTGCCCGCATGGACGGGGTCGAGCTTGGCGGCGTCGGTGTAAAATATGAGCAGGAAGGTGGACATCAGGGTGTATATCATGCTCCTGCCGAAGCCGGCGCAGGCGAAGCTGAGAGTCTCGCTCGTCTTGAGATACTTTTGCTGCATTATTTATTCCTCTTTCTGCCTTTGATATCTTTTCTTGCGCTTCTGTTGGGGTTGATGGGCTTGCCGTAGCGGCCCCTGTTGCGGCATTCATCGGTCAGGAAGCGTTCCTTGGTCGCGTAAAGGCCGCAGAGATTTGCCCAGCCCTCGCAATAGAGCCAATAATACGAAACATTCTTCTCTTTCCTCATTTTAACCAGAGCGGGCAGACCGCACCAGATGAAGGAGGGCAGAGCGATCACGAGCAGCCATACGGGGCCGAGGATGAGGGACTGCACGGTGTGGCCGTATTCGTGAATTTTCATGTCGTGGAGCCTGTCGCCCGTGGTATTTTTATTGATGAAGATAAACATACCCAGCGAAACGCCGCCGAAATTCTTCTTGTCGATATAGGTTATCACGGCGTTGTGGAATATCTCGCTCTTTGCGCCCCTTGACTTATATATGGCGAGCATCACAAGACCCGCGATATTCTGGAGTATCGCATATGTAAATTGCCAGAAATAGAAGAGGATCGCTCTGACGGTTTTCATAAAAAACACCTCGGAATTAATATTATTAATTTATTTTAACATTCAGTCGTGAAAAACACGGCGAACTTTCAAATACTCATCCTCGGTTTCGCCGAGGCCGAGGAAATCCCCCTTGGGCGAATAGACCCGAAATATGCCCTCACCCTTGATCTTGAGCCTTTCAAGGAAAAGCTCACCGCCGTTTAAGAAGCGTTTCGCCTGAGCCTCGGTGACGGTGACCGAGCCGTAGCCGTCGAGAGCCTTGTCAACGGGGAGCAGTATTTCGCCGAGCCTGTCTTCGTTTGCGGCGGCCTCAAGCTGCTCTATCGTCACAGCATCCTTTATATCAAAGCCGTTGGCGCTCGTGCGGCGCAGGGCGGTCATCACCGCTCCGCAGCCGAGCTTTTCGCCGATATCGGCTATAAGAGTGCGTATATATGTGCCCGAGGAGCAGGCGACGGCTATCTCGTATTCCCCCGCTTCGGCGTTCGCCGATAGGAAATCTATTGAGAATATGTTGACCTGCCTCGGCGTGCGCTCGACCTCGATGCCCTGCCTTGCAAGGTCATAGAGCCGCTGGCCGTTGACCGATATTGCGGAGTACATCGGCGGGAGCTGGCTTATCTCGCCAACGAAGCCCTCGGCGGCGTCCCTGACCTGCTGTTCAGAGCAATCCACCGCGCGGGTCTCAAGCACCTTGCCCGTGATATCGAGCGTATCGGTCACCGTGCCGAGGCGGAACGAAGCGATATAGCTCTTGTCGTGGCTCTCAAGCAGCTCGCAAAAGCGGGTCGCCCCGCCGAGCATGACGGTCAGCACGCCCGTCGCCATCGGGTCGAGGGTGCCCGTGTGGCCGCATTTCTTGGTGGAGCATATGCGCCGCACCCTTGCCACCGCGCCGAAGGAGGTCATGCCACTGGGCTTATCTATTATAATGATACCGGTCATATTGTCGCCTCGCTGTAGTGTGATAATGCAATTGTACCATATTTTTGCCGCACTTTCAATAAAACAGATTGACATAATTTTGGCGCTGTTGTAAACTTAAACCGTAGGAAAGGAGGAATAAAAATGCTTTCAAAAAAATTTGTCTGCGCCGGTTACGATTACTCGACCTACACGGATTTTGTGCCTGCGCCGTATTTCAGAAAGAGCTTTTATGTCGAATGCCTGCCGACGGACTGCCGTGTGACGGTCTGCGGCCTCGGCTTCTATGATATTTTCATCAACGGCACAAAAATAACCAAGGGCTTGCTTGCACCATACATCTCAAACCCCGACGATATAATTTATTATGATGAATACGACATCTCCGAGTATCTTGCCGAGGGTGAAAACGTGCTCGGCTTCCAGCTCGGCAACGGTATGCAGAATTCGCCCGGCGGTCAGATCTGGGATTTTGATATAGCCGCGTTCAGAGGCGCGCCGAGGCTTGCCTTTGCGCTTGAGCTTGACGGCGAGACGATAGAAGCGGATGACAGCGTCAAGACCGCCGCTTCGCCGATAGTGTTTGACGACCTGCGCTGCGGCTGCTTCTATGACGCGAGGAACGAATCCGACGGCTGGGCTGAGCCGGGCTTTGACGACAGCGCATGGAAAAGCGCCCTCAGAGCCGAAACTCCGAGGGGTGAAGCCCGCATTTGCGAGGCCGAGCCGATACTGCCGAGGGAGACTTTGAAGCCTGTATCCGTTCGCCGCTGCACCCTTGCCCATTATGAGGCGAGAGGCGACGTCGTAAAGGATTCAAAGCCGTTTTGCAGCAAGGAAAAAGAGGGCTGGCTCTATGATTTCGGCGTCAACACGGCGGGCATAGAGACTCTGCGTATCAAGGGCGAGCGCGGTCAGCAGATAGACCTGCAATTCGCCGAATACATCAACCCCGACGGCGAGCTTGACTACGGCAACCTCGGCTTTTACCCCGACGGCTTCGTGCAGAGGGACGTCTATATCCTCAAGGGTGAGGGCGAGGAAGTCTTTGAGCCGCAGTTCACCTATCATGGCGCAAGATACTGCCTTGTGCTCGGCCTCACCGACGAGCAGGCGACCGAGGAGCTGCTGACCTTTGACATCTGCGCCTCCGCCATAGGCGACAGGGGCGATTTCCGCTGCTCCGATGATACTGTCAACAAGCTGCAGGTCATGACCCGCAACTCCGATCTCTCGAATTTCTACTATTTCCCGACGGATTGCCCGCACAGGGAGAAAAACGGCTGGACGGGTGACGCTTCCGTCTCCTGCGAGCAGCTTTCGCTGAATTTCGCGCCCGAGAAGAGCTATAAAGAGTGGCTCAGGAATATAAGAAAAACTCAGAAAGAGACGGGCGAGCTGCCCGGCATCATCCCCACGGGCGGATGGGGCTATGAATGGGGCAACGGCCCCGCATGGGATCAGGTCGCGACAGTGCTGCCGTATATGACATACCTGCTTCGCGGCGACAGGGAGATACTCGAGGAGAACTCCCCGACTATAATGCGCTACGCCGAGTATATCTCAAGGAACAGAACCGCGAGGGGCACGGTGGAGCTGGGGCTTGGCGACTGGTGCCCCGTGACAAAGTTCAAATCTCCGCTTGAATTCACCGACAGCGTGGTCTGTATGGATATTCTCGACAAGGCGGCGTATATCTTTTCCGTGCTCGGTCAGCCGCTGCAAGAGAAATTCTGCGTGAAGCTGCGCCGTGAGATCCGCTCCGCCGTCAGGGAGCATCTTGTCGACCTGAGCACCTGCACGGCGATAGGCTGCTGCCAGACCTCGCAGGCGATGGCGATATATTACAACGTATTTGACCCGGGCGAGAAGGCTCAGGCGTTCAAGGTTCTGCTGAAAATAATCTCCGACTCCGACGACCATATGGACTGCGGCATCCTCGGCGCAAGGTGCCTGTTCCGCGTGCTTGCCGACCACGGCAAGGCCGAGCTTGCCTATGAGCTGATAACGAGGCCGGATTACCCCTCCTACGGCAACTTCGTCACAAGGGGGCTCACCGCCTTGCCCGAGGATTTCCTGAGGGAGGGTCAGCGCCCGAATTCGCTCAATCATCACTTTTTCGGCGATATTTCGGCGTGGTTCATCGAGTATATCGCGGGCATAAGAGTAAACCCCGCGGGCAACGACTGCCGCGAGGTGAGGGTGACGCCGAATTTCATCGCCCGCCTCGATTTCGCCGAGGGTCACTATGACACCGTTAGCGGCAGGGTGGCCGTGCGTTGGGAGCGCGACGGCAGCGACATTGCGCTGACGGTCGAATGCGCCGACGGAGTTCACGGCGAGATCCGCCTGCCGAACGGTTGCAGATTTAAGCAGTCGCAGCTCTCGTTTGCGGAGCTTGAAAGCGGCAGATATGAAATAGTATACTAAAAAGAAATGAGGCTGTTGTCGTTTGACAACAGCCTCAGCGGTTTTAAATTATTTCTCGGCGAGAGTGGTTATCTCTGCGGGGTCGGTCCTGTCTATCGAATACTTGACAGTGTTCTGATAGCGGAAGGTTACGGGCACGGTGCCGACGCTCTCAAGCGAGCCCTGACCGGTGACCTCGGTAGCCACGTCGATATTCTTGACATACTCTATCTCGATGACCTCGTCGGTCTCGACAAGAGCGGTGATGATTATCTGGCAATCCTTATAGGTGAGGGTGGGATCCTTGACGGTGAGATATTTCTCAGCCTTTCTGAATTCATCCATTACCTCGTCGACGTTGCCCATGTCATATGCCTTCTCGATAACTGCGGGCAGAGTGGGGCTCTTGAGGTTGAGGGTGATGGTCCTCTGGAGGCCGTTGTCAACGCAAGTAGCCTTGTCGACATCGTCGAGGGTGAGGGCGCTGACATAATCCATGCCCTTAACGGGGAGGAAGCCCTTGAGATCGTCGCCGTAGGCAGCCTCTGCGCCGTCGTTGTGGAGCATATAGCTGTCAAGCGAATTGATAGCGGCGTTGACATACTCGTTGTCGCTCATCTTGACACTGTTACCCTCGGCGTCAGTAGCCTTGGTTATCTTCTTTTTCTGGCTCATCTTGACGGTGGCCTTGATATCCTTCAGCTCGTTGACGTGGAGGTTAAAGTATTCAAAGATGGTGGCGGTATTCTTCTGAAGATTCTCAGGTGAATATGTAGTGTCGGTCACGACCTTGCTCTCCTCGTCAAGAGAGGTGGTGATGTCGGTCGGCAGGGGGGTCTTTGCCTTAACGGTCGTCGTAGTCTCTTCTTCGGAGGTGGAGCTGCAGCCCGCAAAAGCAAAGAGGAAAGCGAATGCGAGGATTACGCTCACGACGGCGAGGATCTTTTTGTTCATATTGAGATTTTCTCCTTTCGCAATCGGCAAAGAGCCGTGCATTTGTGCATTTATAAAAGTTATTATAGCACAATTTTCGCCGAGAAAACAGCAAAATTATCGTTAAATCAAAATTTTGTTGAAACGGCAAAATTTTGCAATGCGGATTTGTGGATAATGCCCAAAATATCAGACGTTGAGACCCTTTTCGTCAAAGAGGAATACGGTCTCAAGGCAGATGTCAACGCCCGCTTCGATGGTCTTGAGGTCAAGATTGTCGTGGGTGTCGAGCCTTGTGTGATAGTAACGGGCGGGCGCGGGATCCATTGCCGCGAAGCTGGTCGCCTTTATGCCTGCCTGCGAGAGAGCGGCGGCGTCGGTCGAGCCGAGCGAAACGGTCTTGAACGGGATGTCGTAGCCGGCGATTTTTGCGCCCTCATAGAGGAGCTGCGAAGCCTCGTCGTCGTTCTTGACAAGACCGGTCATATCCTTATTATATATAGCCATGAAGTCGTAATCTCTGACGGTGTCGAAGCCGACGAATACGGTCTCGACGTCCTTCTCATTCTTGAACTGCTCCGCGTGAGCCTTGCAGAATGCTTTTGCGCCTCTGAGACCTGCCTCCTCGGCGCCGGTGCAGACGACCCAAACCTCGGTGTTTTCGAAGCGGATGTCGTGATCCTGGAGGAATCTGGGCACTGCCATTGCGGTGTAGCAGCCGGTTAGGTTGTCGTTTGCGCCCTCAACTATCCTCTTGGGGTCATAGAAAAGCAGGCAGAAAAGGAATACGGGGATGAAGCAAACGGAGATTATTGAGAGCACCCAGATCGCCTTACTGTCGGCGGGTGAAGTGCCGCCGATAACGATGATGAGAGCTACGATATCCGCAACTGCCGTGAAGAGCACGCCGATCATGCCTATGCCTATCGAGGGCACGACGAGCTTCGGGCCGCCCCAATAGGTGAAGCGCCACTCCATTGCGGAGTCCGCATGGCCGGAGACGATGATGCGGCGCTTGGTCTCGCCCGAGGGCTTCCTGACGGCTACCACGTTGTGCGAGGTGCTCTTTTTGGTGAACGGGTCAAGGGTCTCTTTATAGAAAAGGAACTCGGAGATAACAAAGAAAAGGGCGATAACGACAAGGGCTACGCCTATGCCGAGCAGAGGGTATGCGGCTGCGGGGAAGAAGTGGGAAAGGAACAGCATAACTGCCGCTGCGGTGACGCAGAATACGGTCAGCTGGATCCAGCCCATGAACGCTCTCGGGTGAAGTGAGAACGACTCGATATTGACATCGTCGCAAGTGGTTTTAAGCTCCTCGGCCATCAGCTTCTGTGCCTCAAGCTCTTTATCCGTGCCTGCACAGCGCGGACCGACGGTCTTGCAGACGTTCTTTATGTTTCTTGCGACATAATTAGCGTACATTCTGCGTTCCGACGTGTAGTTTTTGACACTTTCGTTTGCTTTCAACGCAAACACACTCCTTTCGGAAATTGTTAAAATTTATTTACAATGCGATTTTAAATTTGACAATCGCTTGTATCCGAGTTACAATATAAGGTGCAACGTAAATTTATAATCTTTTAAGGGAGATCGAGATAATGAAAAAAACTTTGGGATGCGTCCTGCTCGGCATTCTCGCCGTGGTGCTCATCGGCTACGGCATAACGAGCGCTGTCGAAAAGAAGGACCCCGTGATAACCGAGGGCACGGTCAACGACGCATATAATAACGCCGCTACCAAGGGCATTCTTGCGGGTGACACCGCCCCCTCCGAGGGAACTTCGGCATCCTCCGCCGCTTCAACCACCGCAGCCGCCGCGGCAAACGCCGTTGACGACTATGAATACGCCTATGCGGGCTTCCACCCCGCCTACGCCAACCTCAATATTTCGGATTGGACCTTGCTGCTGGTCAACAGGGATTATATCCTGCCCGACAACTATGAAGTGAAGCTCGCCCCCGCGGTCAACTCCGACCCGGACGGCGCAAAGCTCGACTACAGAGTGGCTCCGCACTACAACGAGATGTATCTTGCCGCCGAGAAGGACGGCATCGAGCTGACCCCGATCTCGGGCTACCGCTCATTCACCCGCCAGAGGAATAACTTCGAGCGCAAGATAAATAAATATCTTGACCAGGGCTACAGCAAGGCGGAGGCGACCAGGATGGCCGCTACGATAATCCTGCCGCCCGGCACAAGCGAGCATAACGCGGGTCTTGCAATGGATATTTGCAGCCTCGAGCAGAGCTTCGATAAGACCGCA
>OHTJ01000927.1_pt1 | contig 10163 bp, 10 predicted proteins | sample 1578921 | NCBI WGS metagenome assembly OHTJ01 (sample SAMEA3879582, study PRJEB24766) | human gut metagenome | biome: human-associated habitat; feature: feces | place: USA | collected 1985/1987
GTATCGACCACCGAAGCTATGAGCGTCAGGGCGTGGAGCTTCTTCCCACCGTCCATGAGGGCGCAACCGTCCGGGCAATGGAGAAGAAAGGCATACGCACCGAGAAAGGCGAGTTCAACCGCTGGATCAGAGCAACCAATGCCGTTATCCGGGACATCAAGAAGAAAATCGCTCTCCTGTTTGATTGGATTGCCGAAGCAAAAGCGGAGCTTGCCAAGCCGCAGGCACCCGACCTTGTTTCTCTGCTGAACGCCTATTACACCCAGCGCAGAGCCGGGGCATATTCGCAGAAAGGCAAGGTCAGCAACCTAAAGGAGATGAACGAGACTTTCAATTATCTCCGGGCAAACGGCATTTACTCCCTTGAAGATTTGGAAAGCCGTGTCAGCGAACACAGTGCTGCCACAGAGAGCTTGAAGAAAACGCTGGACGAACAGACCGCCCGAATGAAAGCAATTAAGCAGCTCTATGACAGCTCCGCTGCTTTCCAGAGCTTGAAGCCTGTCTATGACGGCTTGCAGAAAATCAAGTTTGAGAAGCCCAGAGCCAAGTACAAGGCAGAGCATGAAGCGGAACTGAAACAGTTCTACGCCGCCAGACGCAAGCTGACCGGGGAGTTCCCGGACGGCAAGGTGGATATGAAAAAGCTGACCGAAGAGTATGACGAGCTGGAACAGGCGCACAACACCACCTATGGCGAGTTTAAGACCGTCAGAGACGATTTACACCGTCTTTGGAAGGTCAAGTCATGTGTAGATATGATGAATTCATGAGCCGTGTCGCCGAGGGTACGGAGCAGCTCCACACTGGCACCCTGACGCCCTATGAGATGATCAAGCCCTTCTTCGGTCGCGGCGATATCTCCGATCAGGAGCGCAAGGCCATTGACGCAACATGGAAGACACAGGAGGATTTCACTGGCGGTGAGAACGCTCTGGTCGTCATTGATGGCTCCGGCTCCATGTACGGTGGTGCTGATCCCATCCCCGCCACTGTGGCGCTGTCTCTTGGTATCTACTATGCCGAGCGCAACACCGGCGCATTCCAAAACCACTTCATCACATTCTCTGAGAATCCCAAGCTGGTGGAGATTAAGGGCAAGGATATCTACGAAAAGGTGCGGTACTGTCACCAGTTCAACGAGGTCGCCAACACCAATATCCAGCGTGTGTTTGAGTTGATCCTCAAGACTGCCGTGAAGAACCGTGTGCCCCAGAAGGATATGCCTGCCAAGATCTTCATTATCTCCGATATGGAGTTCGACTACTGTACTGAAGATTGCTCCTTGACCAACTTCGAGTATGCGCAGCGGCTCTTCGAGGAACATGGCTACCAGCTGCCCGAGGTGATGTTCTGGAATGTGGCAAGCCGTAATCAGCAGCAGCCCGTCAAGATCAACGACCAGGGCGTTGTGCTGGTATCCGGCTGTAATCCCCGAATCTTCTCCATGCTGAAAGCCGGCATTCCTTCCCCCTATGCCTTCATGATGGATGTTCTGGGTTCCGAGCGTTACGCGGCGATTGTGGCATAATAGAGCTGACGCAGGAGGTGATAGCAGGTATGTTATCGCCTCCTGCTTTTTCTTTCCCAACAAAAGTGTTGCTGTTGGCAGAGATGAACCGTAAAATAAAGAGTATGAAGGAAAGGGAGATCGTTATGATTACGATTCAAGGTTTATATAATACTGCGGTCTGTTACACCCCCGAGTTGGAGGAGGCAGCCCGCAAGCAGATCCAGACCGTTTGCGATCAGGCCGAGTTTGCCGGCTGCAAGATCCGGATCATGCCCGATGTCCACGCTGGCAAGGGCTGTACCATCGGTACCACCATGACCATCCAGGACAAGATCGTGCCCGGTATGGTTGGCGTCGATATCGGCTGCGGTATGGAGACTGTTGAGCTTCGTGAGCGGGAGGTCGACTTTGAGAAGCTGGACGCCCTAATCCGCAGGGAGATCCCCTATGGCCGTGAGGTTCGAGACATTCCTCATGCACTGAACGCTGAGATCGATCTGACTCACCTCCGCTGCACAGATCAAGTCAATCTCAACCGGGCCATGCGCAGCATCGGCTCTTTGGGTGGCGGCAACCACTTCATTGAGGTGGATCGCGCGGAGGATGGCCGGTTGTTCCTGGTGGTCCACTCTGGCAGCCGTCATCTGGGCACCGAGGTGGCTGAGCACTACCAGAATGAGGGTCGGCGTGCCCTTTGGGGCGGCGCCCAGTATCAAGTTCAAGCCGCCATTGACCAGCTGAAGGCCGAGGGCCGGTTCCAGGAGATCCAGAAGACCATCAAGGCGCTCAAGAAGGAGCACGAGCTGAATATCCCCAAAGATCTGGCCTATGTGGAGGGTAAGCTGTTCGAGGACTATATCCACGATATGAAGCTGACACAGCAGTTCGCCATGCTCAACCGCAAGGCCATGGTGGATGTTATCATGACTGGCATGGGCTTCACGGCGGTGGAGACCTTCACCACCATCCACAACTATATTGATACGGACGCCATGATCCTGCGTAAGGGCTCTGTCTCCGCCAAGGCCGGCGAGAAGCTGCTGATCCCCATCAACATGCGCGACGGTAGCCTGATCTGCAGCGGCAAGGGCAACGAGGATTGGAATTGCTCCGCACCTCATGGCGCCGGCCGGCTGATGAGCCGCAAGGCGGCCTTCAATGCTCTGTCCATGGAGGAGTTCCAGAAGGAAATGGAGGGTATCTACACCACCTGTGTTGTGCCCGACACGCTGGACGAGTCTCCCATGGCCTATAAGAGCATGGAGGAGATCGTCGCTCAAATCGGCCCTACTGCGGAGATTATTGAGCGGATCCGTCCTGTCTATAACTTTAAGGCAGCAGACTGAAATACAATGATGAAAGGCGGTGTTGACCGTGGAAGCATTGATCAAAGAAAAGCTTCATGAAATCGAGCAGCGGGAGAACTGCCGCATCCTTTTGGCCGTGGAGTCCGGTAGCCGTGCTTGGGGCTTTGCTTCTCCGGACAGCGACTATGATGTGCGCTTCATTTATGTGCGCCCCAGAGAGAGCTATCTCAGGCTCAACCGGGTCCGTGATGTGATCGAGCTGCCCATCAATGGTGTTCTGGACATCAACGGTTGGGATGTGGACAAGACACTGAAGTTGCTCCATAAATCCAACCCCACCGTATTTGAGTGGTTTTCCTCTCCCATCGTGTATCAGACCACTGACTTCACTGAGGCGTTTAAGCCCGTCATGCGGCGCTACTTCTCGTCCAAGAGTGGCCTTTGGCACTATCTGCAGATGGCGGAAGGAAACTATCGAGAATACCTGCGCGGCGACATGGTGAAGGCCAAGAAGTACTTCTATGTACTGCGGCCAATCCTTGCTTGCCGGTGGATCCTTGAAAAAGGTACTCCGCCCCCAATGCTCTTTTCTGAACTGGCGGCGAGCCAGCTTCCGGACTACCTGGAGAAAACCGTTGCGAAGCTGCTTGATCTGAAGATGAACTCCCCTGAGGTGAAGATGATCCCGAGAATCGATATCCTCAACGCTTACATGGATCGGAGCATTGCAGAGGTGCGTGCTCTGGTGGAGCAGTATCCGAGAGAAATCACGAAGGACTGGGAGGAACTCAATGCGCTGTTCCTCGCCGCACTGGAGATGTGATCTTATGATGAAATTGCCACCACAAGTGAATACAGCATTTGAGATGCTTGAAGCGGCCGGCTATGAGGCGTACCTTGTTGGTGGCGCAGTGCGTGATTATGTGCGTGACAACAGTCCTGCGAAGGATTGGGACATCACCACCAACGCGCTCCCAGAGCAGGTGGAGGAGATCTTTACAGGCTACCACCTGATTGAGACTGGCTTGAAGCATGGGACTGTAACTGTTGTGATCAACCAAGAGCCTCTAGAAATCACGACCTATCGCGTTGACGGGGACTACTCCGACCATCGGCATCCGGACTCAGTCAGCTTTACCCGCAGCCTGAAGGACGATCTTGAGCGCCGGGACTTCACCATGAACGCTCTGGCCTACAACCCCAGGACAGGTGTTGTTGACTTCGTAGGAGGCAAGGCGGACATTGCCGGCGACCTTGTCCGTTGCGTGGGAGATCCAGATCGGAGATTCCAGGAAGATGGCCTGAGAATGCTCAGAGCCCTTCGCTTCGCCTCCGTGTATGGCATGACGATCGAAGCTGCCACGGCAGCGGCCATCCACAGGAACAAGCACTTGCTCAAAGGTATCGCTGCGGAGCGCATTCTGGTTGAGCTTACCAAAATGCTCTGCGCTCAGGGCGCGGCAGGTGTTCTGCGGGACTTCGCCGATGTGCTGGCCGTCCCGATCCCGGAGCTCACACCCATGTTTGGCTTTCCGCAGCATAATCCACATCATGACAAGGATGTCTGGGACCATACCATCGCGGTCATTGAAAGTATCACCCCTGAACCGGTGCTTCGTTGGGCAGCCCTGCTGCATGACATTGGGAAGCCTTCCTGTTTCTCGCTCGCCGAGGATGGCATTGGCCACTTCTTCGGGCACTCGGATCAGAGTACTTCAATGGCGGAGAGTATCCTCAGTAGACTTCGCTTCGATAACGCCAGCAAAGAACAAATTGTAAGACTCGTTCGCTATCATGACATGCCCATCACGGCCGACAGGAAGCCAATCAAACGGCTTTTGAGCAAGCACGGTGAGGATGCTACCCGGCAACTGATCGAGCTGCACAAGGCAGATACGCTTGGTCAATCGGCCATCTGCAGACACCGGATCGCAATCTTTGAGGAAGTATCGCAAATGATCAATGAGATCCTGCAGGAAGAGAGCTGCTTCACACTCAAGGACTTGGCAGTTAATGGACATGATATGATGACATTGGGCTTTCAGGGACCGACCATTGGCCGTGTGCTGCAGGAATGCCTGGATGCAGTCTTGGATGAGCAGATCCCCAACGAGCATGAGGCGCTGATGGCCTTTGCAAAGGATAGACAGCTGAAGAGTTAATACCAAAACGGCAATACCAAGCAGGTATTGCCGTTTTGGTATGCACAGGAACTTAGGTGGGTTGTAGGGTTTTGTCAATGGTCGTATAATGAGTGATGAAGCAAAGTGACGATCGTGAGGTTGCCTTTGACTTCGATTATGCTACTCACTTGTTCCGGCAACTCTCTAAATCGCATCACAAGGGAACATTTTCCCTATTTTTGCGTCTATATCAATAAGGGATTCATGTCTGATGTGAAAAGGAGGCTGCTGATATGAAACAGAAAAAGAAATGGGTTATTCCCCTCTGTGTGATAGGAGTCATACTGCTACTTTGTGCGGGTGGCCTTTGGTATATGATAAATCACTCCATGAGTTTCTCTGTCGGACGCTGCTTAGTAGCGGACAACGGATCGTATATGTTCATCGATGGAAACTCACCCATTATCATGAGCAACCGAAAGGATAAGGAAGGTCTGTTCTCTGGCTTGGGGACCGGCGATAAGATTTTGATCTTCCACGATGGGATTGCGGAAACCTATCCAGGCAGGACCGGTGCGTATTGGTGTGTGAAATTGGAAGACGGTACGCAGGCCGATATTCCGGAACAGGTCATAGAAGAGCTTACGGAACTCGGATGGACCATTGTAGGAAATGAAGCTGATCCAGATTCCGTGACGCCAGAACCGGGAGCATACGCTTTTGAGGCGCAGTACATCCGGACCAATGGCGGACCTGAAGATGGCTATCCTTACCACACCGTGATCAGTTCCAGAGCGGAATTGGAAGCCTATTACGAGGCATACAAGGACATTTATAGTCTGGAACGAAGAGAGACAGTCTACTCCGACAGCACAATCGGCTTTTTGGATGCCTGCGACAAATATGATAACGCCTATTTTGAACGGCAGAATCTTGTTCTGATCGTACTGCAGGAAGGCAGCGGATCAATTCGGCATGAGATTACAGATGTGCGTCGTCACCGTATTGAGAACGGTGCATTGGATGGGTGGGACATTACGATTGACCGTAAGGTCCCTGAGGCAGGAACAGAGGATATGGCTCAGTGGCATCTATTCCTTGAAGTGCAGATGGGCGATGTGATCAAGGCCACCGACAAGGTTTGGATCAATGGAAAACAGAGCGAACGCACTCCGGCAATATCCGGTCTTGTTGGTATCAGTCGTACTCCGTCGATAAGCGCCTATCAGGATCCCTGGGGAGTGAAGCTTACTGCAAAGAATATTACCCCGTCTGGATTGACCATTGTTTGTACGCAGCAAGATGGAGAACCAACCGGTGAGCTGCAGACCGGCAGTTACTACGGACTCGAAATGCTGCAGGATGGCGAGTGGGTTGCGGTCGAGCTGCTTCCTATGGAGTATGAGCTTGCCTGGACGTCAGAAGCATGGATGATCCCTAACAATGCGGAAACAGAATGGGAAGTGAATTGGAGCCGCCTGTACGGAGAGCTTCCCGCAGGTTCCTACCGGATCAGCAAATCGGTTATGGATTTCCGGGGTACCGGTGATTATGACACCAAAACCTATTATGCAGGCTTTGATCTCGTGGACGCCGCTGACACAAGTAATGTTTCCTACGAACACGGCGGATTTGGCGTCAGTGTGCCGCTTCTTTCTGGTTGGGAATACAAGGTTGAGGAATACAGTGCCGATGGCATGAGCTATGGCGTCAGTTTCCGACCCGCTGGTGAAGATGGATGGATCGATTTCCAATATTGGCCTACATTCGGCGTCTGTGGCACCGGATTGTCAATGAAGGAATTTGGAAATGGTTCCATGGGCACCTACGATGGCGGTGCTATCTGGAACTTTATCAGTTACCCTGCCAGCAAAGGCAACTTTGTGGCAACGACCCAGGGTGTAAATAGCTGGTGGTCACGCTACGGCGAGACTGCTATGGAAATCATAACGCAGGTAATCTGCACAGACACCATCGTAGACTAAGGAGGGTACGCAGTATGAAACGAATTGTAGCGCTATGCCTCGCAGCGGCTTGCCTGATTTCTATGGTAGGCTGCGCAGGAGATACCAATATGGACGAAAAGAAACCAAACAACTCCGCATCGGCCTATGCTCTGGCACTGGCTAGCTATCCGGAGATGGCTCCCTACCCAAACGAGATGGAGTATTTTGATGAAAAGACCGGTGAGTTTGACAGCGATGGCTTTGATGTGGTCTATGACGCCTGGCAGTCGGACAGAAAGGCCCAACGCAGTCAGCCGGAAGGCTATGCAGACGGTCTGGAACCGTTCTTCGCCAGTTCAATCCGAGAGTTTCTCAGCAATTCCAACGGGGAGAACAAGGTATACTCTCCTCTGAGTGTTTACATGGCCCTCGCCATGCTGGCAGAGGTGACGGACAGTGAAAGCCGCCAGCAGATCCTTGACCTTCTAGGAAGTGAAAGCATTGAGGCTCTGCGCTCCCAGGCGGCCAGTGTTTGGAACGCCAATTACAGCAATGACGGCGCCGTGACAAGCATTCTGGCAAACTCCCTGTGGCTGAATGAGTCCGTAAATTTCAACCAGTCCACAATGGACAGTCTGGCAAAGAATTACTATGCGTCCTCCTTCCGTGGTGAGATGGGCAGCGAGGAATTTAATCAGGCCTTGCGGGACTGGATCAATGAGCAGACCGGAGGACTGCTGGAAGCGCAGGCCGATGGCCTGTCGATGGACCCCGAGACCGTTATGGCTTTGGCCTCTACCATCTACTACCGAGCCAAGTGGCACAGTGAGTTCAATGAGGCCGGAACGGAAAAGGGCCTGTTCCATCTGTTCAGTGCTGATGGAGAGACCGTGGAGTGCGACTTCATGCACAAGGGCGGCAGCAACACCTATTACTGGGCAGATCAGTTCGGCGCTGTTGCTCTGAGCCTGGAGGGCAGCGGCAAAATGTGGTTCCTCCTGCCTGATGATGGCGTGGCTATGGATGATCTGCTTGCCGATGAGCAAACGATTGAGTTCCTAAACAGCAATGGAAACTGGGAGAACAGCAAGCACCTGATCGTGAATATGTCCGTTCCCAAATTTGATGTTGTCTCTGATCTTGACCTGCGTGATGGCCTGAATGCGCTGGGTATTACCGGTGTATTCGATGCCACGGTGGCCGATTTCAGTCCCATGACTTCGAAAGTTGCAGAGATATTCCTTTCCAAAGCCGACCATGCAGCCCGCGTTGCCATCGATGAAGAGGGGGTTACCGCAGCGGCATATACCGTCATGATGATGGCTGGTGCTGCGGCGCCACCTGAAGAGGAAATGGACTTCGTATTGGATCGACCGTTCTTATTCGCCATTACTGGTGCAGATGGACTTCCACTCTTTGTTGGCGTAGTCAATAGACCGTGAACTGAAAAAAGGCAATAAGAAAACGGCAGTGCCACAATGTGGCATTACCGTTTTCATGTATATCCGATGCATTGAGTTGTTTACCCCTCATAGGACTGCGGCTGGTAGCCATAGTGCTTGGCAAAAGCTTCATAGTCAACCCATTTCGGGTTGTCAAAGATCCTTGCAGCGTAGAGCTCAAGCGTGTAATGCTCCAGTTCTGCTTTCGTCTTTAACCAATAGGTGTGCTCCTTCTCCCACTCCAGGAGTTTATCGAACAAGTCTTCTTCGTGGCTCCGGACAATGAGCTCACGCACCAAATCGCGCCAGACATCGTTCCTGATGTCTCCAAGATCCGTCTGGATACCATTGCGGTACCCGTACTTCTTATCTCTCCCAGAACCAGAAAGAAGAATCGATTGACCAGTGCTGAAATGTGCGTGTAGATCTTTATGCGTGAGTTGATCTCTGTTAGGAACTGCCGATAGTGAGTCAATAATCGTGCGCGGATACATAGACATACCTCCATTCTGGTAAGTCTTACGGATTAACGGTCGAAGATGCAACAAATCGATCATAATGAGCAAAAAAGGAAAACCGCGCCACACTGTTGTCGCCGTTCTGTGATATAATCGAACTATGTCGAATAATCAATTCCCTTTGGATCAGCCGCATCCGACCATCATCAAGAAACGACCGGATTGACAATGCACATATTATGTAGTATTATTGTAGTGCAAAGGAGGCTTGAACATGGATTCCAACATGACTTTTCGCATTGATTCTGAAGTGAAAGCGCAAATGGCAGCCATCTGTGATGCACTGGGCATGTCAACTTCTACTGCCTTTAATATTTTTGCCAATGCCTTTGTTCGAGCAAAAGGCATGCCTTTTGCTGTCACGATTCAGGAGCCTGTAACAGCTGTGAGCCGCGAAAAAATGCTGGCGGACACCGATCAACTATTGAGCGAGTTCGCTTCTGACTATAAGAGGATGGCAGAATGATTTGGGTTACAGCAGAAGATGTCGTAGCGATTCATAGCCGTATCATTCAAGTTTCTGGTGGCATTGATGGTCTGCGTGATCGTGCTGGATTAGAAGCGGCTATTGCCGCACCTCTTCAATCATTTGGAGGAGAAGATCTTTTTCCAACTGACATAGAGAAAATCGCTCGTATTGGGTTTGGGTTAGCGTCCAATCACGCATTTATCGATGGCAATAAGCGAATTGGCGCCATGGTCACGCAACTGCTACTCAAATGGAATGGATATCAGTTCCAATTGGAGCAGAATGAGCTGGCCGATATGTTCATTGGTATCGCGGATGGCACAAAGGACGAAACGGAGCTTCGGTATTGGATCAACGACCATAGCACTCTTCTTCCATCTCACCGATGCGAGAGGCAGTCCTTCGAACGGCGGGGCCGTAAATCTGGAGCAGCGCCAAGGTCTTATCAATATCCTCCTCGGTGAGGGTACTGGTGATGTCAAAGGTTTTCAAGTAGTTCTGGAATTTACTCATTATTTGTCCTTTCTGCCAGGCCTCTTTAATGGTAAAAGTTTTATCTGCTGATGTGTTGAGTCCAATTTTGGCTTATATGCGTTTGGAAGCGCCCCATAAAATGATCTTGGAGTCGATTCCTCGTGAAAAAGAGAATGCGCGTTTTTCAATTGTAGCTTATCGGCCAGTCAGTGAAGTCAAGTTTGAACATGGCGTCCTCTATTACAATGATCAAATTGTTGAAGAGGATCCTTTGGACTTTTTGAATCGCATCACGGTCAAAACGAAAACTTCAGAGATAATTCTCATGGAGACCCGCTCGGCAGATTTTCGCCGATAGTCTATAAATACGT
>OHTJ01000931.1_pt1 | contig 10115 bp, 8 predicted proteins | sample 1578921 | NCBI WGS metagenome assembly OHTJ01 (sample SAMEA3879582, study PRJEB24766) | human gut metagenome | biome: human-associated habitat; feature: feces | place: USA | collected 1985/1987
CCCTGGCTTCTGGCTTTAAAGGCGGCGAAGTCGTCCCCAGCTTTTATATCGGTGCCACCTTTGGCTGTGTGTTCGGCCCGCTGCTGGGCCTGCCCGCCGGGTTCGGCGGGGCCATCGGCCTGGTGGCGGTGTTCTGCGGGGCGGTGAACTGCCCGGTGGCCTCGGTGCTGCTGAGCGTGGAGCTGTTCGGCTCCGCCGGGGCCCCGTATTTTGCCGTGGCCTGCGCCCTGAGCTATCTCCTCTCCGGCTACTGCGGCCTGTACAGCAGCCAAACCATCCTCTATTCCAAGCTCCGTGCGGAGTTCATCAACGTCCGCACCCACGAGTGACAAAAACGTAAGCTCAGACCGGGGAAATGTAAGCCCATTCGATGGCGGCGCATTTCCCCGGCCTGCTATAATAGGCCCCGTAAAGGAGGCATCAATATGCAGATTCTGAATGTAACGGGCCTGAAAAAGGTCTATACCACCCGCTTCGGCGGCAGCCAGGTCACGGCCCTGCGGCAGGTGGATTTCTCCGTGGAGGAGGGCGAATATGTGGCCATTATGGGCGAGTCCGGCTCCGGCAAGACCACCCTGCTGAACATTCTGGCGGCGCTGGATAAGCCCACCGCCGGCCGGGTGGAGCTGGACGGGCGGGACATGGCCGCCGTCCGGGAGTCCGACGCCGCGGCCTTCCGCCGGGACAACCTGGGCTTCGTGTTCCAGGAGTTCAACCTGCTGGACACCTTCACCCTGCGGGACAACATCTACCTGCCCCTGGTGCTGGCCGGCCGGCCCTATCGGGAGCTGAAGGCCCGGCTGGACCCCATCGCCCGCCAGCTGGGCATCCTGGAGCTGCTGGACAAGTATCCCTATGAGGTGTCCGGCGGCCAGAAGCAGCGGGCCGCCGTGGCCCGGGCGCTGATCACCCATCCCCGTCTGATCCTGGCCGACGAGCCCACCGGGGCCCTGGACAGCCGCTCCACCGACGAGCTGCTGGACCTGTTCGCCCAGATCAACCGCCAGGGGCAGACCATCCTCATGGTCACCCACTCCGTCAAGGCCGCCAGCCACGCCGGGCGGGTGCTGTTCATCAAGGACGGCCAGGTGTTCCACCAGCTGTACCGCGGCCAGTGCACCGACGAGCAGCTGTATCAGAAGATCGCGGACACCCTGACCATGCTCCAGGCAGGCGGTGACCGGGCATGAAGCTGTACCGTCATCTGGCCTGGGACGGCATCCGGAAAAACAGCCGCCTCTATGTGCCGTATCTGCTGACCGGCGTGGGCGCCGTGTCGTTTTTCTACATTCTTGTGGCCCTGTCCCGGCTGCCGGAGGGAACCCTGCCCGGCAGCGGCTCCGTGCAGGTGATCCTGAATCTGGGCAGCTTTGTGCTGTGGGTGTTTTCTCTGCTGCTGCTGTTTTACACCCATTCCTTCCTGATCCGCCGCCGGAACCGGGAGTTTGCCCTGTATAACGTCCTGGGCATGGGCAAGCGGGACATCGCCCGCATTCTCTGCTGGGAGACCCTGCTCTCCGGCGGCATCTCCCTGGCCGGGGGCCTGGCCCTGGGCATCCTGCTGAGCAAGCTGGCGGAGCTGGGCCTGCTGCGGATGGTGGGCGCGGCAACGGACATGGTGTACCGGGTGTCCGCCGGGGGCCTGCTCCTGACCCTGGGGCTTTACGCCGGCATTTTCCTGCTGATCCTGATCTCATCCCTGGTGCGGGTGGGCCGCTCCACCGCCGTGCAGCTGATGCGAAGCCAGGCGGAGGGGGAGAAGCCGCCCCGGGCCAACTGGGCCCTGGCGCTGCTGGGCATCCTGCTGCTGGCCGGGGCCTATTACCTGGCCGTCACCATCCGGGAGCCGCTGGCGGCCCTGACCTGGTTCTTCGCCGCCGTGCTGATGGTCATTGCCGCCACCTATCTGCTGTTTATCTCCGGCTCCGTGACCCTGTGCCGCCTGCTGCAAAGGAACCCCCGGTTTTACTATCAGAAGCGGCACTTCGTGTCCGTTTCCTCCCTGGTATACCGCATGAAGCGCAACGGCGCAGGCCTTGCCTCCATCTGCATCCTGGGCACTATGGTGCTGGTGATGCTCTCCTCCACCACCTGCCTGTATTTCGGCGCGGAGGACTCCCTGCACACCCGCTATCCCCGGGATGAAAACATCACCGCCTACTTCCCGGACCGGGCCAGCCAGTCCGGGGACCTGACGTCTCTGCGCACCGCCGTGGCGGACGCCGTCCGCCGCAGCGGTATGTCCGCCGCCAATGTTTGGGAGTACCGCTCCGTGTCCTCGGTGATGACCATCCGGGACGGGGTGCTCTCCCCGAATGAGGGCTTCGGCAATCCCGTGGATGTGACCCTGATCCCCCTGGCGGATTACAACGCCGCCATGGGCACGGACCTGACCCTGTCCCAGGGGCAGGTGTACGTCTGCCGCAGCCGGACCGGCTATCAGGGGACCTCCCTGACCCTTCAGAACGGCCCCACCTGGCAGGTGGCGGGCCTGCTGGATAACTTTTCTCCTTCCGGCAGCGACTCCGCCAGCATCGTCACCCAGCTGTGGCTCATCGTTCCGGACCTCTCCGCCGCAGACGCCCTGGAGCAGGTGATGAACCGGGCCAATATGGGCGTGTCCCGCACCTGGTACTATGGCTTTGACCTGGACCGCCAGCTTCCCGACGCCGCGGACCCCGTGGCCGAGGCCATCCGCCGCATGGCCCAGGACGGCGGCCTGATGGAAAACGGCATGCTGGGCGTGGAGTCCCTGGCGGAAAATCGCGGAGATTTCTATGGGTCCTACGGAAGCCTGTTCTTCCTGGGCATCCTCCTCAGCGTGGGCTTCTCCCTGGCGGCGGTGCTGATCATCTATTATAAGCAGATCTCCGAGGGCTACGAGGACCAGGCCCGCTTCGACATCATGCAGAAGGTGGGCATGACCCGCCGGGACATCCGCTCCAGCATCAACAGTCAGCTGCTGCTGGTATTCTTCCTGCCGCTGCTGCTGGCGGGACTGCACCTGGCCTTTGCCTTCCCCTTTGTCCATAAGCTGCTGCTTCTGTTCAACCTCTGGAACACCCGCCTGCTGGTGGGCACCACCGCCGCCAGCTTCCTGGCCTTTGCCGTGCTGTACACCCTGGTGTACCGGATCACCTCCAACGCCTATTACCACATCGTCAGCGGGGGAGGGGAGCGGTAATGCGCCGGTTTGCCTACCGGGCGGTGCTGTGGTGCGGCGGAGCGGTGACGGTGGCCCTGGCCGCGGCCGCCGCCCTGACCGTGTCCCTCACCGACCGCCTCCTGCACAGGCTGGAGCCATAAAGCATAAAAAGAGACCGTATTCGGAAGAATACGGTCTCTTTTGAGTCTGTTATAAAAACCTCGCAGCGTTTGCCGCCCGCAGGCGGCAAATCAAATACAATCCGTTTTTTGCGGCGGCGTGTACGCCGCAAAAAACACTTTACACGGAGCGCGTGTCGAAGGGGACGACTGCGGCGGCCCGGGAGGCACGAAGCGCGGTGCAGCCTTCTCGAAAAAGCGGCCTGCCGCTTTTTCGAAAGAATTACATCCACATGGCGAAGGGCCGCAGCAGGCCGCCCAGCACTCTGTGCAGCAGGGGCCGGTGCTCCCAGTCCGCCCGGGTCACCTGCCGGGACTTTTCCATAATGCCGTCCATGTCCTCCAGCAGCGTCTCCATGGCTGGCGCGCCGTACAGCAGGGTGCCGCACTCGAAGTGCAGCTGGAAGCTGCGGTAGTCCATGTTCACGGACCCCACGAACGCCGCCTCCCGGTCCGCCAGAACGGTTTTCCCGTGCAGCAGCCCCGGCGTGAACCGATAGATCTTCACCCCGTGGTCCAGCAGCTCCCCGAAATAGCTCTCCGCCACCATGAAGGCGAATTTGTGGTCCGGGATCCCCGGCATCATCAGCCGCACGTCCACCCCGCTGCCGGCGGCCATGCACAGGGCCTTCTCCATGGACTCGTCAATGGCCAGATAGGGGGAGGTGATATACACCATGTGCTTGGCCCCGCCGATCAGCTGCAAAAACGCATCCTCGGCGGAGGACACCGGGTTGCTGTCCGGCCCGTCCACAAAGGGCTGCACAAAGCCCTGGCCCGGGGCGTCGCCGTGGGGCCGGTAATAGTCGTGCTCCTGGTGCATGGCGCCGCCCATGCGCTCCCACATATAGATGAACTCCCGGGTCAGGGTCCAGGCCCCCTGGCCCTCCAGCCGGATGCCGTCGTCCTTCCAATAGCCGAACCGCTCCATCAGGTTGGCGTATTCGTCGGCAATATTAGCCCCGCCGGTATAGGCGGTGTCCCCGTCGATGCAGGCGATCTTCCGGTGGTCCCGATAGTTGAAGTACAGCCGGTTCACATAGTGGTGCACCGGGTTGAAGATCAGCACCTCCGCCCCTATGCGCTGCAGCTCCTCCACGGCCTCCTCGGGCATGCGCATCATGCTGCCGAAGTCGTCGAACAGCACCTTGATCTCCACGCCCTGTCCGGCCTTCCGCCGGAAAATATCCATCAGCCGGTCCCACAGCTGCCCCTCGGCCATGATGTAAAACTCCATGAAAATGAAGTGCTCCGCCTGCTCCATGCGCTCCAGCAGATCCTCCAGATACGCCTCGCCGGTGGGCAGATACACGGCCCCGGTGCCGGTGTACAGGGGGAAGCCCTGCCGGTCCAGATACGCCGCCAGGCGGCCCCATTCCGGGTGCTCCCGCCGCAGGTGCTCCACCTGCAGGCGGCTGTGCTCCTGCCGGGCGTCGGACTCCCGGGGCCGGGGCAGTTTTTGCAGGTCCAGCCGCTTCTGGGGATGATCTCCGTTCCACAGCCAGTACAGGATCAGGCCCACCACCGGCACCGTCAGGATCAGCAGGGTCCAGCCCAGCTTGTACGAGCCGCCGCCGGGGCGGCTGTTGATGCGGAAGACGTAGGCCAGGGCCACCAGCTCCAGCAGGGTATAGGCGATGGCCATTCTCTGCCGCAGCAGGTCATTGAGCACCAGCACCAGCGCGATCTGGGCCAGCAGCAGCACCGCCACCAGCACCAGCCGCAGGGCCGCCGATATGCGCCGCTCGGTTTTTTGCTGTACCTTTGGTTTCTTCAACGGAAATCCTTCCTCCTTTCCCACTGCCCCCGCCGCTTACCGGCGGTGTATGGGTATCTAAGGGTGTCTGTTTTGCGGCCCGCTGAGGGCAGCGAGCTCTACAGCCTTGGCTCTCCCTCTGGGAGAGCTGTCGGCGCAGCCGACTGAGAGGGTCTGTAGGGGCGGACGACTCTGTCCGCCCTTATCTCGCCGTCACCGCTGGGACGAACGCAGAAACTCCTGCTGAATGTCCCACAGCTTCCGGGACAGGTCCACCACATACTTGTGGGGGTTGTCGAAACGCTTCACCTCGTCCCACAGGGTGTCCACCTGCTGGCGGCAATAGGCCTGGATCTCCGGCAGGGTGGGGCTGTCATACACCCGCTTGCCCTTCAGGAATACCGGCACCAGCAGCTCCCGGGCGGTGAAATTGTACACGGTTTTCTTCTTCCAGGTGGCCATGGGGTCGAAAATCTCCAGGTCCTGGGTGTCGTCCACCTGCTCGTCGTGCAGGGTAATCAGGTCGGCGATGGCCTTGCCGGTGTCCCGGCCATAGAAGCGGTACACCTTCTTGAAATGGGGAATGGTGATCTTCTCCACGTTTTCGCTGACCTTGATCTTGGGGATGATGTTTCCTTCATCGTCCTCCACCGCCGCCAGCTTGTATACGCCGCCGAACACCGGTTCGGACCGGGCGGTGATCATCCGCTCGCCCACGCCGAACATGTCGATCTGTGCCCCCTGCATAAACAGGTCCTGGATCAGATACTCGTCCAGGGAGTTGGACACGCTGATCTTGCACTCGGTCCACCCGGCGTCGTCCAGCATCTTCCGGGCCTTCCGGGTCAGGTAGGCCATGTCGCCGGAGTCCAGCCGGATGCCGCACTTGGTGATGCCCTTGGGCTTGAGCACCTCGTTGAAGGCCCGGATGGCGTTGGGAATGCCGGATTTCAGGGTGTTGTAGGTGTCCACCAGCAGGGTGGCGTTGGTGGGATAGATCTCGCAATAGGTCCTGAAGGCATCATACTCCGAGTCGAACATCTGCACCCAGGCGTGGGCCATGGTGCCTCCGGCGGGCACGCCGTACAGCTGGTCGGAGATGGTGCAGGCGGTTCCGGCACAGCCGCCGATATAGGCCGCCCGCGCGCCGGTGATGGCGGCGTCGGAGCCCTGGGCCCGGCGGGAGCCGAATTCCAGCACCGTCCGGCCTCTGGCGGCCCGGGTGATGCGGTTGGCCTTGGTGGCGATGAGGCTCTGGTGGTTCACGGTCAGCAGGGTGAAGGTCTCGATGAGCTGTGCCTCGATGGCCGGGGCCCGGACCACCACCAGCGGCTCCTTGGGGAACACCGGCGTCCCCTCCGGCACGGCGTAGATGTCGCCGGTAAACCGGAAATTGGCCAGATATTCCAGAAATTCCTCGCAGAACAGGTTCCGCCCACGGAGATACGCAATGTCCTCCGGGGTGAAGTGCAGGTCCTCGATGTAACGGATCAGCTGCTCCAGACCGGCGGCAATGGCGAAGCCGCCCTTATCCGGCACCCGGCGGAAGAACACGTCAAAATACGTGATCTTGTCCTTGAAGCCGTTTTCAAAGTATCCGTTGCCCATGGTCAGCTCGTAAAAGTCGCAGAGCATGGTCATGTTCAGCTTTTCTCCAATGTTCATCCTCAAATACCTCAAATTTTCATTATACTTGCGGGGTATCTGCTCATTATAGACCGTTTTCACGGCATATGCAACGTATTATTTTACAATCGCTTTACTTTTCCGCATGAAAATAGTGCTTGGCGCAGAATTCCCGCCGCACCTCCACCTTCCCCTCGTCCGTCAGCCAGTCCACGAAGTTGGCAAAATTCCGCTCCACGATGCTGAACTTGAACTCGTTCCGGGTGCGGACGTTTTCCCGCTGGCAGAAGGCGTAGATCCACTGGTCAAAGGACATGCCGTCCTCCAGGTCCTCCAGAAGCTCCCGGCCCTTGTCATGGATAAAGTCGATATTCCGATCGATCAGAGGGCCGATATCCGTCAGCACCTGCTTGTGGGCGATGATGTACGCCGGGCGCCGGAGATTCCGCAGGCTCTCCTTGCTCTCCAGGTCCCGGGCGATGAACATACTGGTGGGGAGCTTGGCGGCGGCGATCTGCTCCTCGTCGATCAGGCAGTCCCCCAGATAGGCAGCCCCGTCCGGGGTGACGACGCCGATGTGCCCGGCGGAGTGGCCCGGCAGCTGCAGGATGCCGAACCTGGCCCCGCAGAAGTCCAGATGCTCCGCATCGGCGGGGATGATCACGTCCGCCGGAAAGCACTCCTCCAGCAGATACTCCCGGCTTTTGCCGTAGGTCAGGGCCACATAGTTGGCCCGGTACGCATCGGGATTCACGGAGATGCCCGCCTCGATGATCTGGGCCGCCGCCTGGCAGCCGTACCGCTGCTGCAAGTACCGGACGTTTCCTGTGTGGTCAAAGTGCGCGTGGGAGCAGATGATTCCCCGCAGCCGGAACCCGTTGCCCTCAATGAGGTTCACCAGGGCGCTGCGGTCCAGTCGGGCATAGCCCGTGTCCATCAGTACAATGTCCCGCTCCGTCAGCTTATATACCGGCATCAGCGCCGTGGCCCCCACGGCCGCATAGGTCCTTCCGTATACATGCCGCAGCTCCATATCTCGTCCCCCTCCATGGTGCAATATCCCATATTATATACCCTTCGACGGAAAAAAACAACCTGGCAAAAATTTGCGTTTACCCCCTATGCAAAACCAGAAAAATAAGGTAAAATACAACCAAGTATGAATAGGGAGGATTCAGTCAATGGACGAACCGAAGTACAAACGGGTGCTGCTGAAGATCAGCGGCGAGGCTCTGGCCGGCGACAAGCACTTCGGCCTGGATTTCCAGGTCATGGGCCGGGTGGCCGACGTCATCAAGGAGTGCGTGGCCATGGGCGTCCAGGTGGGCGTGGTCATCGGCGGCGGCAACTTCTGGCGGGGCGTGAAAAACGGCGAGGGCCACATTGAGCGCACCCGTGCCGACCACATGGGCATGCTGGCCACCGCCATGAACTGCATGGCCATGGCCGACGTGCTGGAGCAGAAGGGCGTGGATGTCCGGGTCCAGACGGCGCTGGAGATCAAAGAGGTGGCGGAGCCCTACATCCGGGCCCGTGCCGTCCGGCACCTGGAAAAGGGCCGGGTGGTGATCTTCGGCTGCGGCGTGGGCTGCCCCTTCTTCTCCACGGATACCGCCGCCGTGCTCCGGGCCGCCGAGATCGGGGCTGACGTGATCCTGCTGGCCAAGAACATCGACGGGGTGTACGACTGCGACCCCGCCACCAACGCCAACGCCGTGAAGTTCGACGCCATCACCTATGACGAGGTGCTCGGCCGCCATCTGGCCGTCATGGACACGACGGCGACTTCGCTTTCCATGGATAACCATATTCCCGTTCAGGTCTTCGCGCTCAAGGACCCGCAGAACATCCTGCGCGTCGTGATGGGCGAGCCGATCGGCACGATTGTAAAGGAGGAACTATAACATGGCAGATCTCAAGGAATTCCAGCGCAAAATGGAAAAAACGCTCGACGTTCTCGCGTCCGACTTTGCCGCTGTGCGCGCAGGCCGCGCCAACGCCTCTGTGCTCGATCGCATCAGCGTCGACTACTACGGCTCTCCCACGCCCATCCAGCAGATCGCGGCCATCGCTTCTCCCGATCCGCGCCAGCTCGTCATCACCCCGTGGGACGGCACGGCCCTCAAGCCCATCGAGCGCGCCATTCAGGAGTCTGACCTTGGCATCAACCCGCAGAACGACGGCAAGTCCATCCGCCTGAACTTCCCGCAGCTCACGGAGGAGCGCCGTAAGGAGCTCGTCAAGCAGATCCATAAGTATTCCGAGACCGGCAAGGTCGCCATCCGCAACATCCGCCGCGACGCGATGGAGGCATTCAAGAAGAAGCAGAAGGCCAGCGAGATCACCGAGGACGACCTGAAGGTTGCCGAAAAGGACCTGCAGAAGCTGACCGACGACATGTGCAAAGAGGTCGACGCCCTTCTCGAGAAGAAAGAGAAGGAGCTCATGGCGGTCTGATATGGGGCTCTTTTCCAAAGAGAACAAGGCAGGGCAGGTTGATTTGAACAACCTGCCTTGTCATGTTGCCGTCATTATGGACGGCAACGGCCGCTGGGCGCAAAAGCGCGGCCTCCCGCGCTCGGCCGGTCACAAGGCGGGGGCGGAAACATTTCGAAAGCTCGGCACCTACTGCAAGAACCTGGGCATCGACTATCTGACGGTCTACGCCTTTTCGACCGAAAACTGGAAGCGCCCGAAGGACGAGGTCGACGGCATCATGCACTTACTCGAGCAATATCTGCACGAGTGCATCGACACGATGGAAAAGGACGGCAACCGTCTGCGCTTTCTGGGCGATTTAAGCGTCCTGACGCCGGAACTTCGGGAACTCATCGATGAGACGAATGAGATTTCATCCCGCATCGAGGGCTTTCAGGCGAATGTCTGCCTCAACTACGGCGGACGCGACGAGATCCTGCACGCCGCCCGCGCGTTTGCGCGTGACTGCGCGGCAGGGGAGCAGGACGCGGACGCTTTGACCGAGGAGGGCTTTTCGCGCTACCTCTATTCAAGCGGACTTCCCGATCCCGACCTTCTCATCCGCCCGGGCGGGGAGAAGCGCATCAGCAACTACCTTTTGTGGCAGTGCGCGTACAGTGAGTTCTACTTCTGCGACACGCTCTGGCCCGACTTCGACGAGCGGGCGCTCGATGCCGCCATCATCGACTATCAGAAGCGCGACCGGCGCTTCGGCGGCGTCAAGGCTTGAGACACTTGGCATTGAGGTTGTGAGACAATGAAACAGAGAATTTTGGTGGCCGTGGTGGGGATTCCGCTGCTGCTGGCGGTGCTGTGCTGGGCGCCCGACTGGGCGACGGCGCTGCTGCTGGCGGCGCTGTCCGTCATCGCCGCGCATGAGCTGCTGACGGCGGTGTGCGGCGCGGAGAAGGCCAAGCGCTGGACGGCGCTG
>OHTJ01000933.1_pt1 | contig 10110 bp, 7 predicted proteins | sample 1578921 | NCBI WGS metagenome assembly OHTJ01 (sample SAMEA3879582, study PRJEB24766) | human gut metagenome | biome: human-associated habitat; feature: feces | place: USA | collected 1985/1987
TGTGTAATATTGAAGATGTCATTGTGGATAGGGAAGCAGGAACAGTGTATTTAGCAAAGGAAGGCATGAGCCTCGATGTTGGCGCTGTAGCCAAAGGGTATGCCACGCAGCTGGCGTGCCAGGAAGCCTACGATGCCGGTTTCACCTCCTTTATTGTTAGCGCCGGTGGCAATGTAGTGGCCGCCGATCCACCCCTTGACGGTATTCGTTCCGGCTGGGGCATTGGAATTCAGGATCCCTTTACGGCGGAAGAACTGGGCGGCGGCAATTCCATTGATGTGGCATATGTCAATAATACCTGCGTAGTTACCAGCGGAGACTACCAGCGCTACTATATGGTAGGAAAACAGCGTGTTCACCACATTATCGATCCAGACACCCTGATGCCTGCTGCTTATTACCGAGGTGTCACTGTTATTATCCCGGATAGCGGTATTGCTGACCTTGCATCCACAACACTGTATACCCTTCCATATGAGGATTCCCGTGCTATGGCGGAAAAAATGGGCTGGGAGGCCATGTGGATCTTCGCGGACGGAACAGTAGAATGTACTGATGGAATGATCCCGCTGTTGCGGGATCGTGGCGGTGCTGACGGCCTTTTGAAATAAACTGTTCAAAATTTATCTTTTGATTGCTCTTTACTGATTTGATTCATTCATGTATAATAGTTAAGAAGCAGCGGTATCAACCAAAGGGGGAATACAGATTGGGTCGTTACAGTCCGTTGGAAGTTCGCTATAAGCGTGTGATTCTGAAGCTGAGCGGAGAAGCTCTTGCCGGGCAGCAGGGGAATGGCATCAATTATGATGTGGTGCTGGAGATCTGTAAAAATATAAAAACCGCAGTCCAAACATTGGGAGTACAGATGGGCATCGTTGTCGGCGGCGGCAACTTTTGGCGTGGCCGCTCCAGCGGTAAAATGGACAGGACTCGTGCAGACCACATGGGTATGCTGGCTACCGTTATCAACGCGTTGGCCCTGGCCGATGCACTGGAATCGCTGGATGTGCCGGTGCGCGTTCAGACCGCTATAACCATGGAACAGTTCGCGGAGCCCTATATCCGCAACCGTGCGGTACGGCACATGGAAAAAGACCGTGTTGTGATCTTTGGCTGCGGCACGGGCAATCCGTTCTTTTCCACCGATACAGCCGCCGCGCTGAGAGCTGCTGAAATCGATGCCGATGCGATTCTGAAGGCTACCATGGTGGATGGTGTTTATGACAAAGACCCTAAGAAGTACCCCGATGCCAAGAGGTACAGCACCGTCAGCTTTTCGCAGGTGCTGGCGCAGAATCTTAATGTGATGGATATGACAGCAGCGTCTCTCTGCCGCGAAAGCAAAATCCCGATTGTAGTATTTGATCTTTCTGATCCCGAGAATATTTGCCGTGCGCTGTGCGGCTATGATATTGGAACAATTGTGAAGGAGGCATAACTCATGCTGAAAGACGAGTACAAGGTTTACGAGGAAAAAATGAAAAAGAGCATCGAATCCGTTGCCAACGACTTTGCCGCCGTGCGTGCAGGCCGTGCCAACGCCTCCGTGCTCAACCGCATCCATGTGGACTATTACGGCACCCCCACCCCCATCCAGCAGATCGCATCCGTTGGCTCCCCCGATCCCCGCACCCTGGTGATCACCCCCTGGGACGCTTCTGCCCTGAAGGCCATCGAAAAGGCCATTCTGGAGTCTGACCTGGGCATCAATCCCCAGAACGACGGCAAGGCCATCCGCCTGAGCTTCCCCCAGCTGACCGAGGAGCGCCGCAAGGACCTGGTCAAGCAGATCCGCAAGTATACCGAGGGCGGCAAGGTGGCCGTGCGCAACATCCGCCGCGACGCCATGGAGAATTTCAAGAAGCAGCAGAAGGCCTCCGAGATCACCGAGGACGAGCTGAAGATGGCGGAAAAGGACCTGCAGAAGCTGACCGACGACAGCTGCAAGGAGCTGGATAAGCTCCTGGAAAACAAGGAAAAGGAGCTCCTGTCTGTCTGATGGGCCTGTTTTCCAAAAAGATCCATCATCACGGGGCGGGGCAGGTGGACATGAGCCGCCTGCCCCGCCACATCGCTATTATTATGGACGGCAACGGTCGTTGGGCGAAGCAGCGCGGCCTGCCTCGCACTGCCGGACATAAAGTAGGGGCCGAGACCTTCCGCAAGATCGCCACCTATTGCAAGGATCTGGGGGTGGAATACCTGACGGTGTACGCCTTCTCTACGGAGAACTGGAAGCGTCCCGCCGACGAGGTGGGGGTCATCATGGGCCTCCTGAAGCAATATATGCTGGAGGCCATCGACTCTATGGAGCGCGATCAGATCCGCCTGCGCTTTCTGGGGGACCTGTCCGCCATCTCACCGGAGCTTCAGGCCCTGGTGGACCGCACCAATGAAATTTCCAGCCATATCCACGGCTTTCAGGCCAACGTCTGCCTGAACTACGGCGGCCGGGACGAGATTCTCCACGCCGCCCGCCGCTTCGCCCGGGACTGCACCGACGGTACCGCTGATCCGGACAGCCTCACCGAGGCGGGCTTCTCCGACTATCTCTACTCTGCCGGCATCCCGGACCCGGAGCTCATCATCCGCACCAGCGGCGAGGAGCGCCTGTCCGGCTTTCTGCTGTGGCAGTGCGCCTATTCGGAGTTTTACTTCTGCGATACCCTGTGGCCGGACTTCGACAGCCGGGCCCTGGACCAAGCCATCATCGCCTACCAGAGCCGCGACCGGCGGTTCGGCGGCGTGAAATAGAGAGGATACAAACATGAAACAGAGGATATTGGTGGCTGTGGTGGGCATTCCCGCCCTGCTTGCCGTGCTGTGCGTGGCTCCCGCCTGGGCCACGGCCCTGCTGCTGGCGGCCCTGTCCGTCATTGCGGCCCACGAGCTGCTGACGGCGGTGTCCGGCCCGGACAAGGCCCGGCGCTGGACGGTGCTGCCCGCCCTGTGCGCCGTGCTGCTGCTGGGGCGGCAGGTATTTTCCTGGCCGGGCTTGGAGTGGCTGCTGCTGGCGGCGGCTTTGACCCTGCCCCTGTCCGGGGTGCTGACCTATGGAAAGCCTCAGGCCCTGACCTTTACCGACGTCTGCGCCATGGCCGTGGCGGGCTTTGCCATCCCCTGGGCCTTCTCGGGGCTGTACGGCCTGCGGATGCTGGAGGGGGGATACCTTCTGGTGCTGACGCCCTTGGTGGCGGCCTTCTGCAGCGATGCCCTGGCCCTGTTCACCGGCATGGCCCTGGGCCGTCATAAGCTGGCCCCCCTGGTCAGCCCCCACAAAACCGTGGAGGGCGCGGCAGGCGGCCTGGTGGGCGGCATGGCCGGTATGGCCATTTTCTGCCTGGTGTACCGGGCCATCACCGGCGTGAACCTGGGCCTGCCCCTGTGCGTGGCCCTGGGCCTGCTGGGGGCGCTGCTGGGGGAGCTGGGGGACCTGAGCTTCTCCGCCGTGAAGCGCCAGTATGGCATCAAGGACTATGGCCGTCTGCTGCCGGGTCACGGCGGCGTGCTGGACCGGTTCGACAGCGTGCTTTTTGCCGCCCCGGTGCTGTGCGCCCTGCTGCGGGCGTTGGCGGCATAAACGGCATAAGGAGAATCGCAACATGACAAAAACCATTTCCCTGCTGGGCTCCACCGGCTCCATCGGCCGCCAGACCCTGCAGGTGGCCCGGGAGCTGGGCCTTTCCGTGGCGGCCCTGACCGCCAACCGCCAGGTGGACCTGCTGGAGCAGCAGGCCCGGGAGTTTCACCCCGCCCTGGCGGTGCTGTACGATCGGGACGCCGCCCGGGAGCTGCGCCTGCGCCTGTCGGACACGGACATCCGGGTGGAGGCGGGGCCGGAGGGCCTGCTGCTGGCGGCTCAGCTGCCCCAGGCCGACACCGTGGTCACCGCCGTTATGGGCAGCGTGGGCCTGGAGCCCACCCTGGCCGCCATCCGGCAAAAAAAACGCATCGCCCTGGCCAATAAGGAGACCCTGGTCTGCGCCGGGGAGCTGGTCATGGCCGAAGCGGAGCGCTGCGGCGCGGACATCGTCCCCGTGGACTCCGAGCACAGCGCCATTTTCCAGAGTCTCCAGGGCTGCCGGGACCGCAATGAGGTCCGGCGGCTGCTGCTGACCTGCTCCGGCGGTCCCTTCTTCGGCCGCACCTATCAGCAGCTGGAGTCCGTCACCCCCGCCGATGCCCTGAAGCATCCCAACTGGTCCATGGGTGCAAAAATCACCATCGACTCTGCTACCCTGATGAACAAGGGCCTGGAGGTCATCGAGGCCATGCGGCTGTACCGGCTGCCGGTGGAAAAGGTGGACGTGGTGATCCACCGCCAGAGCATCGTCCACTCCCTGGTGGAGTACCGGGACGGGGCCATGATCGCCCAGCTGGGCACCCCGGATATGAAGCTGCCCATCCGCTATGCCTTCACCTGGCCCCGCCGGGCCCCCAGCCCGGACCGGCCCCTGGACCTGCTGACCTGCGGCGACCTGACCTTCCGGGCCCCGGACACGGAGGCCTTCCCCTGCCTGCGCATCGCCCGCCAGTGCGCCAGAACCGGCGGCACCGCCTGCGCCATCATGAACGGCGCCAACGAGACGGCGGTGGCCCTGTTCCTGCAGGAGCGCATCGGCTTCAACGACATTCCCCGCCTGGTGGAGTCCGCTCTTGACCGGGTGCAGGTGAAATATGCCCCGGACCTTCCGGATATACTGGAAGCAGACAGACAGGCGCGAGCCGCTGTACTGCAAACGGTAGGAGACATGGTATGATCTATATTATCGCAGCGATCCTGATTTTCGGCGTCCTCATCGCCGTCCACGAGCTGGGCCACTTCCTGGCGGCCAAGGCCTGTGGCGTGCGGGTCAACGAATTTTCCATCGGCATGGGCCCCGCCCTGCTGAAAAAAACCAAGGGCGACACCCAGTATTCCCTGCGCCTGCTGCCCATCGGCGGCTTCTGCGCCATGGAGGGCGAGGAGGAGGACTCCGACGACCCCGCCGCCCTGAATAACCAGGGCTTCTGGCAGAAGTTGCTGATCTTCGCCGCCGGGGCCCTGATGAACTTCCTGGCGGGGCTTATCATCATCCTGGTGCTGTACGCCGGGGTCAAGGCCGTTAACGTCCCGGTGATCCACGGCTTCGCCGACGGCTGCCCGCTGGAATCCGCCTCCGGCCTTCAGGTGGGCGACCGCATCCTGTCCATCGATGGGGAGCGCATCTACACCTTCAGCGACGTGTCCCTGCTGCTGGGCCGCAACAAAACCGGGGATTTTGACCTGGTCCTCCGCCGGGACGGCCAGAAGCTCCGGCTGGAGAACTTCCACATGGAGCGGGGCGAGTATCTGGACCAGTCCGGCGAAAAGTTCACCGGCTTCGGCCTGTATTTCGGGGCGGAGGAGCTGACCTTCGGCGGGCGGCTGAAATACTGTTGGAACCAGGCGGTGGACTTTGTCCGCCTGGTGCGCCTGAGCCTCCAGATGCTCATCACCGGCGAGGCGGGCTTTTCCGATATGAGCGGCCCCGTGGGCATCGTCTCCACCATCACCACCGTGGGCGAGCAGTCCGAAAGCGCCGCGGCCGCCGCCGCCAACATCGCCTACCTGGCGGCCCTCATCGCCGTGAACCTGGCGGTGATGAACCTGCTGCCCCTGCCCGCCCTGGACGGCGGCAAGATCTTCTTCCTGGTGGTCAACGCCCTGTGTATGCTCACCATCCGCAAACAGATCCCCGCCAAATTTGAAAATTACGTCCACCTGGCCGGCTTCATCCTGCTGATGGGCCTGATGCTGGTCATCACCTTCCAGGACGTTCTGAAGCTGTTCCACTGAATCCCCTTTGCCTCAAAAGGGCGCCGCCCTTTTGAGGCAAATTATGCCATTTATCACACAATTACAGGAGGATAACACCATGAGCAAACAGATCCATGTGGGCGCCGTGGCCGTGGGCGGCGGCGCGCCGGTCAGCATCCAGTCCATGTGCAATACCCCCACCCAGGACGTGGAGCGCACCGTGTCCCAGATCCTCCGTCTGGAGCAGGCCGGGTGCCAGATCATCCGGGTGGCCGTGCCGGATATGGACGCCGCCCGGGCCATCGGCCCCATCCGCCGCCGCATCCACATCCCCCTGGTGGCGGATATCCACTTTGACTATCGCCTGGCCCTGGAGTGCGTCCGCCAGGGGGTGGACAAGATCCGCATCAACCCCGGCAACATCGGCTCCGCGGAAAAGGTCCGGGCCGTGGCCGACGCCTGCCGGGACCGGGGCATCCCCATCCGCATCGGCGTCAACGGCGGCAGTCTGGAAAAGCACATTCTGGCCCGCTACGGCGCACCCACCCCGGAAGCTATGGTGGAAAGCGCTTTGTACCATGTGCGGCTGCTGGAAAAGTTCGATTTTAACAACATCGTTATCTCCATCAAAAACTCCAACGTGCCCCGCATGATGGAAGCCTACCGCCAGCTCAGCGCCGTCACCGACTACCCGCTCCATGTGGGCGTCACCGAGGCCGGTACCTACCAGATGGGTCTGCTGAAAAGCGGCATGGGCATCGGCGGGATGCTGCTGGAGGGCATCGGCGATACCATCCGCGTGTCGCTGGCTGCCGAGCCGGAAAAAGAGGTGGAGGCAGGCTTCAACATCCTGCGTGCCGTGGGCTTCCCGGTCACCGGACCGGAGGTCATCACCTGCCCCACCTGCGGACGCACCCAGTACCCCTGCACCGAGATCGCCAACGAGGTGGAAAAGCGGCTGCAGGGCTACAAAAAGTCCATCAAGGTGGCCGTGATGGGCTGCGTTGTCAATGGCCCCGGCGAAGCCCGCGAAGCTGATATCGGCATTGCGGGCGGCAAGGGCGAGGCTGTGCTGTTCATCCACGGTAAGCCCATCAAAAAGCTGACCGGCGATAACATTCTGGATCAGTTCATGGACGAGATCTATAAATTGTAAGCATTCTTTTCGCTACTGCCACACCCGCAAAAACGGGTGCGGCAGTTTGTGCTGTAAAGAACCCACCAAAAAGGAGTACCATTTGTGAAACCACTTGTTTCCCAGCTGTGGCCGCAGTTTATGGCGGACCCGGATTTTGCGGCCTGCTTCGGGCAGGTGATCGTGGAGCACGCCCGGATGCTGCGGCAGGACAGGCAGGTCGAGTTTACCCTGCGCAGCGCCGCCCCGCTGGATCAGAACCTCTGCGCTCGGCTGCTGGCTTCCCTGCAGCCGGACTATGAAGGCTTTGAACTGAAGATCAAAAACCTGTTCGGCTATGCCATGCTGGACGAGCACGCTTTGCGCATCCTGCTGGAGGACATGAAGCGGGACGGTGTGCCCATCAACGGCTTTCTGGACAGGAGCAGCATTACCATCACCGGGCAGAACATCACGGTGGGGGTGTGCCACGGTACAAAGTTTTTGCAGGAGATGGGCTTTGAGGAACTGCTTGCAAAGCGCATTGCCGAGCATACCGGCGTTACCCCCAAGGTGACGCTGCAAAGTGCAGTGACTGCGGCCGAGCAGCAGCAGATGGAAGAAAAGCTGGAGCGCAAGATCGCACCGCCGGTGGTCAAATTCGAGAAAAAGAACACCGCACCGTCCATCAAGGTGGAGGGACTCAACCTTACCGACAAGCCGGTCACCATCTTCCACGGCAAAATGTTCACCCCCAAAAACCTTACTCCCCTCAAGGATCTGGGCGGCGAGGGCGGCAAGTGCATGATCTGGGGCGATGTGTTTTTTACCGAGGTCAAGGGCAACTACCGCAAGATCTACACCGTGTCTATCACCGACTACACCGGCTCAATCAACCTGAAAGTCCGTGCACAGGAAGGGGAGGACTGCTCCAAGTGGGAGGGCATCGGCAAGGGCAGCACGGTCATCGTGCGGGGCGACTGTTCCTACGATAAATACGAGCACGACTACATCGTGTACCCCTACGATGTGCTGATCGTGGAGCGCAAAAAGCGGGAGGATACTGCCCCGGAAAAGCGGGTGGAGCTGCATCTGCACACCAAGCTTTCCAGCATGGACGGCTTCTGCGACCCCGGCGGTATCGTCAAGCTGGCGCACCGCATGGGACACCCCGCCATTGCCATCACCGACCACGGCGTGTGTCAGGGCTACCCGGAAGCCATGCTGGCAGCCGATGACATCCACAAAAAAGACCCGGATTTTAAGCTCATCTACGGGTGCGAGGCCTATTTTGTGGACGACATGGTGCCCTGCGTCTACGGCGTAAAGGATCAGCCGCTGGACGGCGAATTCTGTGTGTTCGATACCGAGACCACCGGTCTTGACCCCGGCGTGGAGTATCTTACCGAGATCGGCGCGGTCATCATCCGCAACGGCGAGGTGGTGGAGGAGTTCGATACCTTCGTCAAGCCCGGTAAGCCCATCACCCCCAAGATCACCGAGCTGACCGGCATCACCAACGAGATGGTAGCGGACGCCCCCGGCGAAAAGGAAGCGCTGGAAGCTTTTCTTGCCTTTGCGGGCGACCGCATTCTGGTGGGGCACAATGTCCACGCCTTTGATATGCGCTTTCTGCGGGCAGCAGCCAAGCGCAGCGGCATCAAGCTGGAGCCTACCTATATCGATACCCTGACCATGGCGCAGACCATGTACCCCGGTCTGCACAACTATAAGCAGGGCACCATCAATAAGCATCTGGAACTGCCCGCCTACGAGGCGCACCGCGCCTGCGAGGACTCCGCTGCACTGGGACGCATCTTCTGCGTGATGCTGAACGACTTAGCGGAAAAAGAGGTAACGAAGGTCAGCGAAATCAACACCGGTCTTGGCGGCAACCGTGAGGTGCTGAAAAAGAAATACTACCACCTGATCATTCTGGTCAAAAACCAGATGGGTCTGAAGAACCTGTACAAAATCGTCAGCGAGGCACACGTCAACTACTTCTTCAAAAAGCCCCGCGTGCCCCGCAGTCTGCTGAACAAGTACCGGGACGGCCTGCTGCTCACCAGTGCCTGTGAGGCAGGCGAGCTGTACCGCGCCATCGTGGACGGCACCAGTTACGAGGAACTGAAAAAAATCGCCGCCTACTACGATATTCTTGAGATCCAGCCGCTGGGCAACAACGCCTATATGGTGCGGGACGGCAAGGTGGACAGCGAGGAACGGATCAAGGAGTTCAACCGCACCGTTATCAAGCTGGGTGATGATCTGCACAAACCGGTCATTGCCACCGGCGACGTGCACTTTACCGAGCCGGAGGATGCGATCTATCGCGCTGTATTACAGGCGGGCAACGGCTTTAAGGATGCCGACAATCAGCCGCCGCTGTTCTTCCGCACCACGCAGGATATGCTGGCGCAGTTCTACTATCTGCCCAAGGAAAAGGCCTACGAGGTGGTAGTAAAGAACCCCCGCAAGATCGCCGCCATGATCGACAACAACGTGCGCGCCATCCCCCGGGGCACCTACCCGCCCAGCATCGAGGGCGCAGAGCAGCAGCTCCGCGATGCCACGTGGGAGCACGCCAAGCGGGATTACGGAGACCCCTTGCCCGAGATCGTGGAAAAGCGGCTGCAAAAGGAACTGGACTCCATCTGCGGCCACGGCTACGCGGTTCTGTACGTCATTGCGGTCAAGCTGGTGGCCTACTCCAATGCGGGCGGCTATCAAGTGGGCAGCCGTGGCTCTGTCGGCTCCTCCGCTGTGGCGCACTTCTCCGGCATTTCGGAGGTAAACAGCCTGCCGCCCCACTACCGCTGCCCCAAGTGCAAGCACAGCGAGTTCATCACCGACGGCAGCGTGGACGACGGCTTTGACCTGCCCGATAAGGACTGCCCCCACTGCGGCACCCGGATGCTGGTGGACGGCCACGATATCCCCTTCGAGACCTTCCTGGGCTTCTACGGCGATAAGGAACCGGATATCGACCTGAACTTCTCCGGCGAGTACCAGTCCAACGTGCACCGCTATACCGAGGAGCTGTTCGGCAAGGCCAACGTGTTCAAGGCCGGCACGGTGTCCGGTATTCAGGATAAAACGGCCTACGGCTACGTTAAAAAATATCTGGACGAGCGGCAGCGCACCGTGAACCACGCCGAGGAAAACCGCCTGACGCTGGGCTGCACCGGTGTCAAGCGCACCACCGGCCAGCACC
>OHTJ01000937.1_pt1 | contig 10055 bp, 10 predicted proteins | sample 1578921 | NCBI WGS metagenome assembly OHTJ01 (sample SAMEA3879582, study PRJEB24766) | human gut metagenome | biome: human-associated habitat; feature: feces | place: USA | collected 1985/1987
AAATGCTCGAGCATATTTTCCGCAAAATGCACAATGCTCTGCGAACCGACAGTATTTTCGGCAATTACAAAGCCTCTGGCTATTTGTATGATTTTCTTATGGAGTTTTACCGCCTTATCGCCTACAAAGACCCTGCCACGTCAGTATCCTCCGCCCTTATGAAAGCACTGGACTACATAAACTACAACTATTTTTCCCCTATCACAATGGACGAGCTTTGCAGTGTGTCAGGAGTAACTAAACAGCACCTTTGTCTGCTTTTTCGCAAAAAGCTCAGTATGCGTCCAATGGAATACATCGCAAAACGTCGTATCCAAGAAGCCAAAGCCCTGCTTACCGGTACAGAAAAAAGCATCGAGCAGGTAGCCGAGGAAACAGGCTTTTGCTCAGAAAGCTATTTCTGCAAGCTTTTCAAAAGATACGAGGGCATGACCCCCTCCGCTTTCCGCCAGATCAAATAACAACAAACAAAAAAAGAGCCGCCCAAAGGCAGCTCAATTATGCAGAAAAATTAGCCCTGCTCCTTCATCTTGGCGAAGCAGTCGCTGCAATAAACAGGACGGTCGCTCTTGGGCTCGAAGGGCACGCGGGCCTCGCCGCCGCAGGCAGCGCAGGTGGCGGTGAAGAACTCCCGGGGGCCGCGGGCGGCGTTCTTGCGAACGTCGCGGCAAGCCTTGCAGCGCTGGGGCTCGTTTACGAAACCTTTCTCGGCGTAGAACTCCTGTTCACCGGCCGTGAAAACGAATTCGTTTCCGCATTCCTTGCAGATGAGAGTTTTGTCTTCGTACATGATAGTTAACCTCGCTTGAAAAAATTTTTCGCCCTTGGGCGGAATCGCACCGCCACCTTTGATGAACAACGCTCTGCTTTAAGCTACGGGGGCATATTAAGCTCTGAGAGCCATTTTACAGCTTTGAGCGTATCTTTTTACGTATACGCTGCACGGCATTATCGACTGACTTTGCGCTCGTGCCGAGGATCTCGGCGATCTGGGCATAGCTCTTCTCCTCCAGCATGAGGTCGAGCACTCGGCGCTCATAGACCGAAAGGGCGCTGTCCACTATCCGCCACAGCTTCGCGGGGGCGGCCGCTTCGTCGATAATATTTTCGGGATTTGAGGCGTGGTCGGTAAGCTGCTCATCGTCAATGGGCACTGCGCCGGTCAGCGGGGAATTCGCCGCGCTGTTATTCCTGTTGAACGCATTTATCATGCGGTTCTTGATACAGACCGAGGCGTAGGCCTTGAACGGCACGCCCTTGGACGGGTCAAACTTCTTGACCGCCTCGAGGAAGCCGAGCATACCCTCCTGCACCAGATCCTCATCGGAGATACGCACCTGAGCGAAACCGGCCGCCTTTGCCTTGGCAATGGGCATGACGGTAGCAATGAGCATTGCCATGGCCTCGTCGTTGCCAGCCGCAGCGAGCGCCGCAAGCTCATTTTCATCCATATCTCTCAGAGCGTTTTCCGGCATTGCTGAACCTCTCAAAATCCTCTTACGAATAATAATAAGCTAATTTTTGAATTTTGTCAACAACTTTTTTGCCGTTTGGTTAAAATATTTTTGTTAATAGTGACAAATATTTTTTATATCCCAATATATTGTGCTTTATTCGCCGGAAAATCCTATTCCTCTCGATGCCGCAGCCCCGCAATTCATCAGTGAAGCCCTCGTTACGGAGCGCTTGCCGTATTTTGCGCGTATGCCGTCAACACTCGCAAGGCGGGTAGGATATGCCCTCGACGCTCGAAAAAAATTATCCAAATCGCAGTGCAAAACCGCTCTTTCCACTCTTGTCATCTCCGAATTTGTCTGTCGAACATTTGTTCTATAGATATTTTAGCCCTTTTCTTTGGATTTGTCAAGAGGTAATTTTTTAACCCGGCATAAATGCGGGATGCGCTTTTAAAATATAATCGGGGGGCGATAAAAACGGACGAAAAAACACGCACGCTCTGGCGTGTGACGGCGGTTTTGGCGGTGGAGCTTGCACTTTTGGCGCTCATCGTGTCGCTCACGGGCGGCCGGGCGCTCGCAATGTGCCTCGGGTGCAGCGGCGAGCGTGTGGCGGCGGTGCAGCGGCAGCTCGGGCGGCTCGGGCTTTATGACGGCGAGATAAGCGGGCTTTACGACCTCGGCACACGGCGCGGAGTTAAAAATTTTCAGAGGGAACACGGCCTTGACCCGAGCGGAGAGGCAAACGGCAGGACCGTAGCCGTTCTCGGGCTGAGCACGGCGAACTGCGAATGCTTCGGCGGCGAAACGGAGCTGCTTGCCCGATATATCCAGCTGCGGCACGGCGCATACGGGCTGCCGGGTATGCTCGCCTTCGCGCGGCAGACCCTCGAGGAGCAGCCGTCGCTTGCCGCTATCGTCGGGAGCGAGCCGTGGCTTTGGCGGGAGCTGCTTGCGGCCGAGCCGACCTCGCAGGCATACGAAGCGGCGTTTGAAGCGCTGAGCGAAAGATAAAACGGCGGTTCAGAGCGAACCGCCGCTTTAATTTTACATTAAAAAGTTTTTCACAAGCCCGACCGCGAGGCTGACTGCGCCGCAAACGACCATTACGAGTATCGGATTCAGCTTGAATTTACGCAGCGCAAAGAACGCCGCCGCAAAGAGAATAAGCCCAAGCCATTGGATATTTGAAACGCTTATCACTCCCGAGGCAAAAACGACGTTTATCAGTATCGTCAGCCCGGCCGAAGCTATGAGAGCCACCACAGCGGGGCGCAGGCTGCCGAGCACATTCTGCACAACGGAAACGCTCCTGTACTTCATATAGACGAGAGCAAGCAGCGAAACAATGACGCACGAGGGCAGTATGCACCCGAGGGTAGCCACAACGGCGCCCGCAACGCCCGCTATCCTGACCCCGACAAAGGTCGCGGAATTGATGGCGATGGGGCCGGGGGTCATCTCGGCGATCGTGATAAGATCGGTGAATTCGCTCATGGTGAGCCAGCCGTATTTCTCGACAACGCTGCTTTGGATTATCGGCATGGCCGCGTATCCGCCGCCCACGCTGAAGAGACCGACCTGGAGAAAGCTGAGAAAAAGCTCAAGATATATCATTGCGCTTCCTCCTGACGAACTTGATACATTCTATAATAATGCCGACCGCGGCGCAGGCGAGGATGATGATTATCACATTCACGCCGAAGAAGAATGTGGCGGCGAAAGCGGCTATCATCACGATGATATGCACCGCCGAGCGCTCCGTAACGACCTTTTTCCCGAGCGAAAAGACCACGTCGAGTATCACGGCAGCAACTCCTGCCTGCATCCCCTTGAGGACGAGGGCGACATATTCGTTGCTTGCGAACGCGGAGTAAAAGAGCGAGATAACCGAGAGTATCACCATCGGCGGGATGACCGTACCGAGCACGGCGACGAGCATGCCGATGAAGCCCGCCACGCGCCAGCCGACGAGGATAGCGGCATTTACCGCGATAGCCCCCGGGGAGGACTGCGCTATGGCGGTCATGTCGAGCATCTCCTGCTCGTCTATCCAGTGCAGCTCATCGACGAATTTTTTCTTCATAAACGTCACAATGACAAATCCGCCGCCGAACGTAAACGAGCTGATATATAAAGTTGAGAGAAAGAGCCTCAGCAGCTTGCGGCCGCGGCTCATCTCTTTTTTATCCTGCGGCATAATTTTCCCTCCATCGACAACATTATAGCACTTGCAATCGGATATGTAAAATGTTATTATGAATATAACAGTAATTTTTTTCATTAAGCGACCATTCGTAAGGAGGAAAACGAATGAAAAACACCGTTTCCGTATCCAAGCAGGAGCGCAGAAATCTTATCGCTTTCCCTATAGCGACCGTGGGCAGGGATATGTGCAGCCAATTTTTCTCGCTCTCGGTGCTGAATTTCATTCTCTTCACCAAAAATCTGACCGTGGAGCAGTTCTCGGCGGTCAGCGCGATCATCGTGGCGGCAAGGGTCTTTGACGCCTTCAACGACCCGATAATGGGCACGATAATCGACCACACCCACACCAAGATAGGCAAATTCAAGCCGTGGATGATCGCGGGCGTTATCACGACCTCTATGGTGGTGTTCGCCGCATTCGTCAACAATCTGACGGGCTGGCGCTTCGTCGGCTTCTTCGGCTTCATCTACTTCATGTTCAGCATCTGCTTCACGATGAACGACATATCCTACTGGGGCATGATACCTGCGCTGAGCAGCAACCCCGAGAGCCGCAACCGCTTCACCTCACGCACGATGTTTTTCTCCGGCATGGGCGCCGCCTTTGTGACCGTGCTCGTGCCGATGCTCACGGCGGGCGACCATGTTATCGGCGGCAACGCCGTCACCGCCTACCGCACCCTCGCCGTCGTCGCCTGCCTTGCGCCCGTGACGATGCTCTCGGCCTTCATCTTCGTGCGCGAGAACCGCGAGGATAGCGGTAAAAAGAAGGAGAACGTCTCTCTCGGTAAGATATTCAAGACCATATTCCGCAACGACCAACTCAAATGGGTGGCGCTCGTCTTTGTCTGCCAGCAGGTCGGCAGCGCGCTGATATCAAACGGCCTCGGCTCGACCTACATATATCTTGAATTCGGCTACAACGGCACGCTCGCAACGCTCTTCACCGTTATCGGCATGTCGACCACGGTGTTCCTCATGCTCTTCTACCCCGCCATTGCAAAGAAGCATTCAAGAAATTCGCTGATAAAGGTCTCGGCGGCGGCCGTCACAGCGGGCTACCTCTTTGTGCTCGCGGCGGGTCTGTTTGCGCCGCACGCCTCAATGCTCAAATACGGGCTTATCGTATCGGGCTTTGCGGTCGCGAATTTCGGCTCGTACTGCATTTATCTGATAATGAATATTTCCATTTCCAACACGGTGGAATACAACGAATATAAATTCGGCATCAGGGAGGAGGGCATCATCTCCTCGGTGCGTCCGTTCCTGACGAAGCTCGGCAACGCCGTGGCGCTCATGCTCATCTCGCTCTTCTATCTGCTCACGGGCGTCACGACCTACACCAACCGCATCTCGGAGCTTGAGAATCAGGCCTCTCAGGGGCTTGTCACCGCCGACGAAAAGTTGCGGCTGATAACCGAGGCGCTTGCGGGCGTCACCCGCAGCGAAACAACGGGGCTGCTGCTGGCAATGACGCTCATCCCGCTCGGCACGGCGCTCTTCGCCTGCTTCCTCTACCTCAAAAAATACAAGATAACCGAGGAGAAATATCTCGAGATCCTCGGCGAGCTTGAAGAAAACAAAGCCGAAGTGACCGCCGATTAAATCAAAGCGGTCGTGAAACAATTAACCGTCGCGGTCGATAATGACCGCGCCGGTTTTGTCTGTAGGGAAGCCTGTATGAAGTCGGCAATAACCTAAATGTCAGAATCGCACGTCTTAAAGCGCCATTGTGTAAAATGGAGCTGTCGCCGTCAGGCTGATTGAGGGGTTGACTTATTATGATTGGATAATTTATTGAATTGTTGCTCGCCTCTTGGGCTCCCTCCTGAGGGAGCTGTCCGTAGGACTGAGGGAGTATTGCAGAAAAAAGCACTCCGCCTGCGGCACACCTCATCCGTCTCGCAAGCTCGTCGGTTTCACCCTCAAGGCGACTTTACGTTCTTTAACGATATTGTATCAAATCTATATTTAAATTTGCAATTGCTGTTGATATTTACAAGCATATATGATATATTGTTTTTACTGAAAATCACATCAACAGCGAGGAGTTGATCAATTTGAAAACGGCTGACAGGCAACGTGTGCAAAATGCGATTTTGGCAGTCACCTGCGTGGTCTATACCGTCTTGCTGCTGCAAGCGCTGTTTTTTAAGCTGGTCTCTCCGGGCGAGCTTTTTGATATCGGCGGCAGGGTGCGTGCATTTAATTTCATCCCGTTCGGCGGCTCGGAATACATCTACGCAATTAAAAAGGATGTTATTATCAACACGATGCTTTTCGCCCCGCTCGGCTTCATGCTCGCCATGCGAAGCAAGGGCAAGCGCCGCCGTCCGCTGCTCCTGATCGCCGCATTTGCGATAAGCGTTTGCGCCGAGGCGCTGCAATACCTGCTCGCAGTCGGGGTCGCGGACATAACCGACGTCATCTGCAACACCGTCGGAGCCGCGCTCGGCTTCGCCCTCTATGACATCTCATCCAAGCTCGCCAAAGGCTCCGAGAAGCTCGACAGTGTTTATTACACCGCCATGCTTTGCGTATGCTGCATCGTGCTCGCCTGCTTCATCGTGGGCAATTGGCATAGGCTGACCCACTGAAACACATTAAAAATTGCCGCCTCGGTCAAACCGAAGCGGCTTAATTTATTTTACCTTATAGCCCTTGGCTTCAACGACGGCTTTGAGCGCATCATCGGAGATATCGGCGTTCAGCGTTACCTTCGCCGTGCCGCTCTCGTGGCTGACCTCGGCTGAAGCGACCTGCGGCAGCTCCTCGAGTGCCTTCTTGACCGTCGCCTCGCAATGACCGCACATCATTCCCTCGATTTTAAGCGTTTTTTCCATAGTCTTCTTTTCCTCCTTAGTTTTCTTTTCGGGCTTTGCACCCGTTTTGAAGAAGTTAAGTCTGAGCGCATTAGTCACAACGCAGAAGCTCGACAGGCTCATCGCCGCGGCGGCAAACATCGGGTTGAGCTGCCAGCCGAAGAGATTGATAAACACGCCCGCCGCGACGGGGATGCCTATCACGTTGTATATGAACGCCCAGAAGAGATTTTCTTTGATATTTCTAAGAGTTGCGCGGCTGAGCTTTATCGCCGCTGGCACGTCGCCGAGCCTGCTCTTGACCAGCACGATATCCGCCGCGTCGATGGCGATATCCGTGCCTGCGCCGATGGCTATGCCCGTGTCGGCTCTTGTCAGGGCGGGCGCGTCGTTGATGCCGTCGCCGACCATGATGGTCTTGCCCTGCTCGCTCAGCTCCCTGACGACCTTTTCTTTGCCGTCGGGCATCACGCCCGCAATAACTCTGTCAACGCCCGCAGCCTTGCCGACTGCGTCGGCGGTGCGCTGATTATCGCCGGTGAGCATGATGACCTCAAGCCCCATTTTATGAAGCTCGGCTATGGCCGCGGCTCCGTCCTCTTTAATTGTATCCGCCACGGCGACCGTGCCGAGCAGCTTGCCGTCATAGGCAAAGAACAGCGGGGTTTTGCCCTGCTCCGCAAGGCTTTCGGCGGCCTCACGCTGCTGCGCGCTTACCTGCGCGCGCTCCGAGATGAAGCCGAGATTGCCGCCCACAAGCTCCTTGCCGTCGAGCTTTGCAACAAGACCGTTGCCCGGCAGAGCCTCGAAATCCGTGACCTCACGAGCCGTCGAGCCGCTTTCCTCCGCTTTCAGATTGACCGCGCCCGCCAGCGGATGCTCGCTCTTTGTCTCAAGCGAATAGGCGTATTCGAGCAGCTTCTTGCCGCTTGTGCTCTCGGCAGGCAGGATATCCGTCACCACGGGCTTGCCGCTCGTGACGGTGCCCGTCTTGTCGAGCACGACGGTCTTTGCCTTGCCCGCCTCCTCAAGCGAAACGGCGGTCTTGAAGAGTATGCCGTTCCTTGCGCCGACTCCGCTGCCGACGGTTATCGCAACGGGCGTTGCAAGCCCCAGGGCGCACGGGCAGCTTATCACGAGCACACTGATGCCCCTTGCAAGTGCAAAGCCGAAATCCCTGCCCGCAATGAGCCAGCCGATTACCGTGACCACGGCTATCGTAATGACCGACGGCACAAACACCGCCGAGACCTTATCCGCTATCTTAGCGATGGGCGCCTTTGTGGCGGCCGCATCGGCGACCATTTTGATTATCTGTGAAAGAGTGGTATCCTCGCCGACCCTCGAAGCCTCGCACCTGATGAAACCCGAGCGGTTGACCGTGCCCGCCGAGACGAAGCTGCCCTCCTGCTTATCGACGGGCAGGCTCTCGCCTGTCAGTGCAGATTCATCGACGGCGCTCGTGCCCTCAATGACCGTGCCGTCAACGGGTATGCTCTCGCCGGGGCGGACGACGAAAATATCGCCCTTCTGCACCCTCTCGACCGGCACGGACTGCTCCTTGCCGTCCTTGATAATATTCGCCGTCTTGGGCGCAAGCTCCATAAGCCCTTTAAGCGCGTCGGTCGTCTTGCCCTTTGAGCGGGATTCAAGCATCTTGCCGACCGTTATCAGGGTCAGGATCATTGCGGCGGATTCAAAATAATACTCGTGCATATAGCTCATGGCGGTCTGCATATCGCCCGCCGTCTGAGCCTTTATCGCCCCGAAAAGGGCATAGACGCTGTAGGCGAACGCCGCCGTCGAGCCGAGCGCCACGAGGGTATCCATATTCGGTGCTCTGTTGATAAGCCCCTTGAAGCCGCTGATGAAGAATCGCTGATTTATCACCATTATCGCAACCGTCAGCAGCAATTCGACCAGACCCACTGCGGCGTGATCGCCGACAAAATATGAGGGCAGCGGCAAGCCGACCATGTGACCCATCGAGAAATACATGAGCACGGCAAGGAACACGACCGAGGCCGCCAAACGCTTTTTCATCTTCGGCGTTTCCTTATCCTTGATCTCTTCTTTTTGAGCCGCTTTTGCTGCGGACGGGGCGTTTTTGAGGCTCGCGCCGTAGCCCGCCGCTTCAACGGCGGCAATTATGCTCTCGGGCGAAGCCGTGCCCTCCACTCCCATGGAATTCATCAGGAGATTTACCGAGCACGAGGTCACGCCGTCCACCTTTGAGACCGCTTTCTCGACCCTTGCGCTGCACGCGGCGCAGCTCATGCCTGTCACATTATATTGTTCCATTACCGTTCTCCTTTACCGTCGTGCCGCAGCTCCGTGCGCCGTTCCCTTTCAGCCGTGGGACTTTTCGTATTTTTTACCGCCGAACCGCCTCGGATGCCTATTTTTTATGACCCCGTCAGCGGCACATACGGCATTTATCAGTCAATATAAAATACTCTGCCCTCTTTGCGCTCGGGTGCGGCGGGGTATTCGCCGTCGGCATAGCCGAGGATGCAGTGGCCTATGCCCTCGTAGTCGCCCTCAACGCCTGCCGCTCTGAGCAGCTCCCTGCCCTCCTCGGAGTCGAATTCCTCCTTGGCGCGGTGGATCCAGCAGCTTGAAACGCCCAGCTCATGGGCGGCGAGCATCAGATTCTGCATCGTAAGACTGCCGTCATAGACATGTGTGGGGAATGCCTTATCCGCAAGCACGACCAGCACGACGGGAGCGCCGTAAAACGGGTCGCCGTCCCTGCCCATTATCTTTGCGTTGAGGCTCGAGAGCCTGTCGCGCACCTCTTTATTCGTAATTGCAACTATTATCTGCGACTGCCTGTTCATGCCGCTCGGGGCATACAGCCCCGCCTCGATTATCTTATCGAGGATATCCTTCGGCACGGGGTCGGGTCTGAATTTACGCACGCTTCTGCGGGTTTTGATATTTTCAAGCACTTCGCTCATAACTCTGCCTCCGTTATTTTTATTTCGGCATATTTTTGCCGTAGACATGTCTTTTTATCGCTTCAAAGGATTCATCGCTGATGTCATGCTCTATCTTGCAGGCATCCTCAACGGCGGTCTCCTTATCGACCCCGAGCTTTTCGAGCAGCTCGGAGAGAAGCGTATGGCGCTCGTACATTTTTTCGGCTATTTCTCTGCCGCTGTCGGTGAGAGTGATGTAGCCGCTGCCGTCGACGAGTATGTAGTCGCCGCTCTTGAGCAGACCGACCGCACGGCTGACGCTGGGCTTTGAGAAATTCATATATTCGGCGACGTCGAGCGAGCGCACCGAGCCGATTTTTTTGGATAAAATATAGATGGTTTCGAGGTACATTTCACCGGATTCCTGTAAATGCATGAGACCTCTCCTTTCCGATTACTTATGATGATATTATTCTACCACCGCGGTATAAAAAAATCAAGTTGCTTGCCGCTAACTAAAAAATTTTACATTTGCTTTTATGCGTATAAAGCAAAAGGAGCAGGCTGACCTGCTCCCGTTTTTTATTTTGCAAGGAATCTTGAGAGGAAATCCTTGGTTTTTGCATTCTGCGGGTTGCCGAAGATAT
>OHTJ01000940.1_pt1 | contig 10018 bp, 6 predicted proteins | sample 1578921 | NCBI WGS metagenome assembly OHTJ01 (sample SAMEA3879582, study PRJEB24766) | human gut metagenome | biome: human-associated habitat; feature: feces | place: USA | collected 1985/1987
ACTTGCATGTGTTAAGCCTGTAGCTAGCGTTCATCCTGAGCCAGGATCAAACTCTTCATTGTAATATAATGTTTTTGTTTTCTCTGTTTATATGCTCAAGACTACCTGTTATTTATTAGAGTAATTGACGGTTTGTTTTAAACCTTTGTTACTTGCATGCCCTGCGTTCAGTGCAGTGCAAGTCCCTTGTACTTCTCTACAAAATAGTTTTATGTAATTTCTTTCAAAGAACTCTTTGCTGTCGCGGTGGTGAGTGGTGTACCGCTCGTCCCGTTTAGCGAGTGCAAAATTACGGACTTTTTCCATTCCCACCAAATGTTTTCGCAATTATTTTTCAAGAAAAAATTGCGCGAAAAATACAAGGCGCTAAAAGACAACGCTTTGCGCCCTGAAAAAATTTTCGACTTTTTTTCGGTCGACAACACGGCAAAGGTAGGAAACGATAAGAATATGGCAAAAAACTGCGGCGGAATTTTTCGGGTTTTATGCCGAAGAACATGGTTCCGGGAAGGAAAATTGAGAGCGAAAGGTGGGATTGCAGGGAATGAAAGGGGAATGATTATATGGGGAGTGCGCAGTATTATATATATGGAGATACAAAAAAATGAAGGCAAAGCGCCTGCTCCACCATTTTAATTAATGGCAAACACGGCCCCTTGCCTTTCAGGGATGTTCTATAAATTAGTTTTAATGGAGATTCTTTATTTAGGTTTCTATCGTTATCTCAAAACGCCAACGATGAAGTAGGATTATCAAATGCCCCTTAAAAAAACATCCAATCTCTCAGGAGAAGCAGTAGAGTCCTCAAACAACCTTTCAGACAATTTCTTGCGCATATTGGAAATGGCTTGTACGGACACATTCATCAACCTGGCTATGTCGGAAGGGCGAAAACCAGCTCTGATAAGTACGCAAACGCGGATATGCGTATAATCTATCCTGCCGAAGGATTTTTGCATATCCTTAAGGAAACGGCTAAAACGCACATCATTTTCATCCACATATCTCAACAGCAAAAACCATTTCGGATCATCTGCCGAAGGATACCTGCCTTTCCCCAAGAGCCTGCGAAAATAAACGAGACTTGCAGCCTGCCCATAATCTACCTGAACGACATTGGCATTTCCCAGCTGCGCCTCATAACGTTTCAACAGCGCCCCGCTTGCACTACCGGCTGAAGATTCAACCTCCACCTCACCGACCTGCTCTCCTTCTCCCTGTTCCACATCAAAACTTTCTGCTTTTGAAGCAGACACGCCGTTGGCAGTACTGGTTTCCAAAGCCTGGCCTTTTTCCTGCGCACGTCTCTTCTTCAACGAAGAGAACAGCGCCACGAATCCTGCCGCCACCTTCTTCCTCTTCCAGAAAAGTCCCACAACCATCACGATTGCGCCAACACCATAAAGCACATAGCGCAACAATTCCATAAAATGATTATGGGCATCAAATTCAATCTGCTTTTCCAGCAAAGTGGAAATGTCATACTTAGAGTCCATCTCTTTCCGAAATTTCTGATGGAGCTGATTATACTTATCAGAAGAGTCCCGCTGTCCCAAACTGGCATATAGCTTTTGAAGATTGTCACACGCCCCCATTTTGAACCCAACGTCTCCGCTGCCCAGTTCACGATAATAATACATAAAAGCAGAATCAATCGCTCCCGTCTTTTCACACAGAGACCCCTTCACATAATAGTAAGTCTCATTATTAAGTTCGTATTCCACGACATGTCCCTCTCCCACTTCCTTAGCATTTTTCTCAAACATACGCAGACAATATTGGGCCTCGTCATAATCGCCGAGAGCAATGTTACACTTGACTCGCTGGAGCCACACCCATGCAGCCTTGTCATGATAGCCCAACGCAGAATAAACGTCATACGCTCTTCTGCCATCCCTCAGCGCCGACTGATAGTCCCCACCTTCCTTACGGACTTGCGAAAGGGCATAATAGCAATCGGCCATCAGCAAGCTGTCTGTTGTTTGTTCAGCACAAAGCGTGGCCTGTTCCATCTGATGTAAGGTATATTTATTAGGCAACCTGAATTCATAAGTATCTCCCAAGGTTATATGACACTTGGCTTTCATCACCATATCGAAATCAGACGTCTTCTCTGTCATCCTCAAGAATCTCAACCCGCAGTCCTGTGCTTTTTCATATTCCTTACGGTCATAGTACATCCCCGCACCGACATAATTAGCCAGCAGTCCTTCTTTCGACGCCTCGTCGCCATAATACTGAATCACCGCCCGCAAAACGCTGTCGTTCTCAACGGGCTGGTAGGTTTTAAACTGATAGAACTGCGTCAGCAGATTGTAATACATCCGGTTGTCATCATCAAAGCCGTCCAACGATGTGGAGACACGTCTAAAGGCCGCCGATACCGCAGACGTATCCAAATCCTCTTGATTGAGCAGACTGTCGATGTGTACCAACTGCGGATTGTACGGCCCACGACTGCTACACTGGCTAAAGACCAAGGAGCAGACAATGAGAAGAAGAACGGGTATCGGATATAGGATGTGTTTCATTACTGATGCTAAATTTGAATTACAAAGATATGCAAAATAACATGATGCACATTGGTTTTAGGAAAGATTTTCCAAAAAAACGGAGAGTTTTGGTGGAAGGGGCGTGGGGAGGCGTGAGGGATAAATGCAAAGTAGGTAGCCTGAATTATTTTTGCATTCTGGCCACCTACTTACTTATTTTATTTCAGCCTACCCCACCTCACTTCTTCTTCGGCTGCACGTTCAACCGATAAATGACATGCAGCATGCCGTAGCTCGGAATCACATTGCGGTAGGTCTCCGTGCGACCCTGACCGTTCAATGTATGCGTCACGGCGGAGAGGTTGTGCAGAATGTCGAAACCTTCGAGCGCAAGCGTGAGGCGTTTCTTCCACACCTGTTTCGAGAGGCGGGCGTTCCACACCAGTTCGTCGGTGTTCATCTCGTGTGCCTCGTATCCGCGACGGCTGTACATCGTCAGGTCGGTGAAGAATTGGAAGCCGCAGGGGAGTTCAAACTGTCCAGTCAGGCCATAGTTGAAGTTGGCGGCATTGACAGTGGCGAAATCCTCACGCGCACTTGTGGCGTTGCGCCAGTTGCAACCAAGCTTTGCGCCTATTTTCTGTCTGCCGAGGCGGTAGTCAACCTTGACCGTCTCGCCAAGGAAAAATGTCTTCACCTTGCTGCGCGGATTTTCGTCGGCACCCGTCACGGTGATGATGTCGACATTGTTGTAAAGCTGTGCAGTCGTAGCAGTCGAGAGGTTCCAGCGGCGTTTCTTGTCGAGGGCCATGCTGTAGTTTACGTTTCCGGCAATGGTGTAGTTGCCGTTGACGTTCACGGGACGGTAGGTATAGACACCCGTTGCGCGGTTGTACTCAGAGGAGTAGCCAATTTGGTTGCGCACGGCGCTGTAATCAACGCCAGCACTGAAGAAGCGTTGCTTGCGGCTGCTGTTGTTCGTGTATGAAAGCGAAGCCTTGTGGGTAACGGCATTTTTCAATGCGCCATTTCCCAAGGTCACGTTCAGGGGGTTGTCGTCTGAACGGACATCGAGTGTCTGCACGAGGTCGTAAAGTTTGGTGGACATATTGTAGGACAGCTCCACACTGCGGCTCCAATTATGCCAATTGTATCTTATGTTAGCTTTCGGACTGAAATCCGTGTTCGACTTTGAGAAAAGCGTATCTATCATTGCACGCTTGTAGTCCAAAGTTCGCTTCGTAAGCCTTACTGGCATACCTAAATAAGCACCCAAATTGCCTTTGCCGACTTCGTGATTATATCTGATGCAAAAGTCAAACGTGTGTTCGTATGTCTTCTGGTCGCGGTTGAAACTATTTCCTGCGTCATACGTCCTTTCCAGATATTCCCTTTCCGATGGCAATGCCCCAAAGTCCGCATCGCTTCCCCAGCCAGCGAGCTGCTCCAACCGGTATATGTCGTTGTCCTTTTCAACATGCGCTCCGCGGTATTTATATGACGGCATCAACGAGAAACCACTGCGGCCGAGCCAATACCAGAAATTCACCTGACCATAGTAGTTTATAGTCTGCGCCGGGGTGTTGTAATAACGGTTTCTGAAGTCTGACGTCCCCGAACCTGCGGCAGGACGGTCGAGCGTGTAATGGTTGAAGCGCTTTTCCGACTTGTCCTGGTATTCCACAAAGCCCAGAGCCTCAATAGCTGCGTCGATACCTTTCGGGCGGTGCATCATGTGAAGATTTGTTGTCGTATAGAGATTGTTCTTCTTGATCTGGTCACGGTTTTTGTATCTGTTTATCACGCTACGGAGCAAGGTTTCTGACGTGCCGCTGAACACGCTGTCCAAAAGATTTTCCGTATTTTTCCAGTCACGATTGAAATTCGCTGAAACGTCGAAGCCGTTCTCACGCGTCCTTCCGTAATACAGATAAGGTGCGACACTGAAGCTCGTATGATCGTTCTTGAAATTCCAGTTATGCCGTGTTTTGAAGTCCGTCACACACTGTTTCTGCCAGGATGACTTCAGGCCGTATTCATTTCCAGCGGGAAGGAAGTTCTCGCTTGTTGTATGGGCAATGCTTGTTATATCGTCGTGACCTACCTCTGCCCATCCGCTGATTTCAAAGCGCGACTTGCGGTCCTTCACCTGATAGTCTGCACCGAACGCCTTGTGTGTTTTCTGCCCCTGGGGTACGTTGCTCGGAGACCAGTCGCCGTTCTGTCCGGGCTTACGCGTCTCGTTGATGTTGTTGATGTTTCCGTAGAAAGACAGACGTGACTGACGCGTAAAGCGCAAGGCGAAGAAGCGGCCAAGATAGCGGTCATCCGTTCCTGCGGCTCCTTCGACATTGGCAATCCAGCCTATGCTGTACTGTTTCTTCAGGTGCACGTCCATCACATATTCCTTGTCGTCCATCTCATGTCCCGTCAGTATGCTTTTCTTCCCTTGTTTCTCATATACCTTCACGTTGTTGACCATGTACGTAGGTAGGTTCTCAAGCATCACGTTACGGTTTCTGTCAAAGAAATTCTCGCCATTGAGCAGAAGGCTTTCCACATATTTTCCGTTCACAAATATCTGGCCGTCGTCCTTCAGCTCTACGCCCGGCAACTGCTTGATGAGAGCGTCCAGCATTGACCCTTCCGCCATCTGGAAGGCGTCGGCATTGAACACCAGGGTATCTTTCTTGGTGTAGAACTTGACGCGGGTGGCTGTAACCATTGCAGTGCCCAGTTTCCTTTCGCGGACACGCATCATATATGTCTTGTCAAAAAACACATAAGTGCTCGCCTTTTTGGGTACATACGTGATGTTACGGTAGACCGTTTCGAATCCCTCTTTCGAAAATTTGATGATATAGTCTGCCTGTTCTTTGGGAACAATAAAACTCCACGGAGATTTCGTGCTTCCCGTCAGCCCATTCTCGCTCGTCACCGAAGTAGCAATAACCGTACTATCCGTCTTCATCAGTGTGGCATTGACACCAACGAGGGTTTCACCTGTCAGACGATTAAGAACCGCACCATAAATCCATGCTTCATTTTTCTTAATCTGAGACTTCGCAGACTCATGCTGCACGACAAACGCGAGGAGAAGCAACAAACATTTCAACGCCGTCCATCCTTTTACTTTTACATTCATATCTTTTGGTTTTTCTTTAGTAATGGGGAAAGAATAAGTTGACCAATTTTGACCAGTATTTTTGTTATTTTTTTGGAATTTGTAAGAGGGAGCATAGCGGGCTTCCCCCCAGAAAGAACACGACCGCCCCGCGTCGCATCATGAAGATGCCAACGGCCGTCAGCGTGAAAGAGAAGCAGGGCGCCGGGCTTAGTTATTCTAACCATAATCTCTGACGCCACGACGCCCCTTCTCATCTCACTTTCGAGAGAAATGACGGAATTAGAACTGGATACGCTCCCGAAACGGAAAGCCGCACGTGGAGCAGTCGTTTATATTGTGATGGTGGTTTCCATCATTATATCTGTCGGTTTGTCTTTCACCTTTGCTTAAGGTCTGCGCAAAATTAGCGAAACAAGATGAAGCCGCCAAGGATTCTCGTTAACACTTTGTTCACACTTTTCAAGCGCCATTCACATCCCGTTCACATTTTACTCACAAAACGCACCTACCTCTATATCAATCAGTGGATTAGGCGGCGTGAAGGAATGAAAGAAAAAATTGCTTTGCCGGACGTTTTTCCGACGTTTTTCCGCTTCAGCAGGACGTTTCCGCCCCTCATTTTCTCTCCTCGACAGACTGTTTCCCGTCACCTTGCGGGCAAAGCGCACTGCAATGCAGGCGCCGCAACACACCAGCATGCGAGGAAAACCGCTCCACAGTGTTGCAAACACCGTCAATTGGTATTGCCGACAAAGTTAAAGCCGATTTGCACGAAATCCAAATTTTTCACTTCACTCTTACTTCACCCGACTTCACTCGACTTCACTCTTAGCTATCTAAACAATTTATTTTCAAGTATTTGAAAAAACAAAAAAAATGCGCTGACGGAGGCGCGGAAAAACGTTACTGGCAGGTTTTCAGGGTGGAGATAAGTAGGAAAATAGTATTATTTTCATAATTGGAATATCCTCTCGGGCGCATCAAACAAGGTAAGCAGATGCGCCCGAGAAAACATTTCATATATAATTTGTACCTTTAGAAAGCCCCGTCCTCCCATCACGGGCTAAATCGAAATACCAAGGAGCAGACAATTTGAAGAAGAACGGGTATCGGATATAGGATGTGTTTCATTACTGATGCTAAATTTGAATTACAAAGATATGCAAAATAACATGATGCACATTGGTTTTAGGAAAGATTTTCCAAAAAAACGGAGAGTTTTGGTGGAAGGGGCGTGGGGAGGCGTGAGGGATAAATGCAAAGTAGGTAGCCTGAATTATTTTTGCATTCTGGCCACCTACTTACTTATTTTATTTCAGCCTACCCCACCTCACTTCTTCTTCGGCTGCACGTTCAACCGATAAATGACATGCAGCATGCCGTAGCTCGGAATCACATTGCGGTAGGTCTCCGTGCGACCCTGACCGTTCAATGTATGCGTCACGGCGGAGAGGTTGTGCAGAATGTCGAAACCTTCGAGCGCAAGCGTGAGGCGTTTCTTCCACACCTGTTTCGAGAGGCGGGCGTTCCACACCAGTTCGTCGGTGTTCATCTCGTGTGCCTCGTATCCGCGACGGCTGTACATCGTCAGGTCGGTGAAGAATTGGAAGCCGCAGGGGAGTTCAAACTGTCCAGTCAGGCCATAGTTGAAGTTGGCGGCATTGACAGTGGCGAAATCCTCACGCGCACTTGTGGCGTTGCGCCAGTTGCAACCAAGCTTTGCGCCTATTTTCTGTCTGCCGAGGCGGTAGTCAACCTTGACCGTCTCGCCAAGGAAAAATGTCTTCACCTTGCTGCGCGGATTTTCGTCGGCACCCGTCACGGTGATGATGTCGACATTGTTGTAAAGCTGTGCAGTCGTAGCAGTCGAGAGGTTCCAGCGGCGTTTCTTGTCGAGGGCCATGCTGTAGTTTACGTTTCCGGCAATGGTGTAGTTGCCGTTGACGTTCACGGGACGGTAGGTATAGACACCCGTTGCGCGGTTGTACTCAGAGGAGTAGCCAATTTGGTTGCGCACGGCGTTGTAGTTCACTCTCGTATTGAAGAAACGCTGTTTGCGGTTGCTGTTGTTCGTGTAGGAAACGTCCAACTGGTGCGCTACGGAATTTTTCAATCGTCCATTTCCAAGCGTCACTCTCAACGGGTCGTCATCAGAACGAATATCGAGCGTCTGGGATAGTCCATACAATTTGGTGTCCACATCGTATTCAATGTCAATACGGCGTTTCCAGTCGTGCCAAATAAAAGACGTTCTCACAAACGGATTGAAGGCCGCTACTTGCTTCGTCAGCACCGTGTCGATATTTGCACGCACATAATCAAGCTTGCGACGGGTCAGCACAACCGGAAATTCCGCATAGGCTTCAAACCGCACCTTGTTATTCAGAATAAGGTGGTTGCCATTGATTTTCATCGAAATGGTATGCTCCTGGGTATTCTGCTCCTGGTTATAGCTGTTTCCCTTGTCCAAAGTGGAGAGGTATTCCCATTCCGAAGGCAGCGCACCCAGTTCTTTGCCAGAACCCCATCCATCCAGCTGTTCCAAACGGTAAATCATGTTGTCATTGCGGGTGTTTAACACGCGATATTTATAGGAAGGCACCAACGCGAAATTGCAGGGTAGCCAATACCAGAAATCAGCCCGACCATAATAGCTGAACATTTCCGAAGGGGATTTGTAATAACGGTTTTTGGCCTCACCCGTCTGCCCTGCCGCCGACGGATAGTCAAGCTGATAATGGTTGAAGCGCTCAAAGTGTTCCTTCTTATAGCTGATATATCCCTCGGCATCTATAAAACCGCTGAAATACCTCAAATCCTGGGTGAAAGAGGCTGTCGCTGTCGTAAAGAACTTGTCGGACTTCTGCATGTCCTCATTCTTCGCACGGTTTATCACGGCATTGCGCAGCCACTCCGACGACCCAGAAAACAGGCTGTCCGTCAGACCAGACAGATTGTTCATATCCTGATTCAATGCCGCCGAATAACTGTTGCCGCGCTTTTTCTTCTTCTCATACAGCACATAGGGGGCTACCTTGAGCACCGTTAGGTCATTGTGGAAAAGCCAATTATGGAAGGAGGCCAAACTGGTGACGCTCTGCGATTCGTGATTACCACTGCGCTTATAGACATTGCCATTCGGCATGAAGGCTTCGCCAGTCGTCTGTTCCAAAGCCGTCAGATTGTCGTGTTCTGCTTTGGCCCATCCCTCCAGCTTGTATCTCGTCCGCCTGTCATTCACCATATAGTCCAGCCCGAAGATTTTGTGTGCATTCTGTCCCTGCCGAACATTTCCGGGCGACCAGTCGCCGTTTTGCCCGGGCTTGCGCGTCTCATTGAGGTTGTTCATATTCCCGAAAAGGCTCACGCGCGACTGCCGTGTGAAACGCAGAGCAAAGAAGCGTCCCAAATAGCGGTCTCTCGTTCCAGCTCCGCCCTCCGCGTTCCCAATCCATCCGATGCTGTAATGTTTCTTCAGATTGATGTCCATCACATAAGACTTGTCGTCCATGTCACGCTTCATCAGTCGACTCTTCTCCCCCAACCGCTCATAAACCTTCACATTGTTGACCATATATGAAGGCAGGTTTTCAAGCATCACATTCCTGTCCTTGTCAAAGAAATTCTCTCCGTTCAGCAACAGGCTTTCCACGAAACGTCCGTTCACATAGATTTGTCCGTTGTCTCTCAATTCGACGCCAGGCAACTGCTTGATAAGCGCATCGAGCATAGAGCCTTCGGCCATCTCAAACGCATCGGCGTTGAACACCACGGTGTCTTTCTTCGTATAGAACTTCACACGGGTCGCTGTCACGGTCGCCGCACCCAGCACGCGCTCTTTGGGGGCATATTTAAGGTATGTCTTTTCAAAAATAATAATGCCCTTGTTCCCTCTCGGCTCGTAAGTGATATCCTTATAAAGGGTTTCATAGCCTTCCTTGGAAAGTTTGAGGATGTATTGAGCCTCTTTTTTAGGAACATAGAAATACCAAGGGCAGAGGGTGTTTCCGACCTGAAAGTATTTCTCGGTGCTACAATCTCCAACGACGGAGCTGTCGCGGGTCATCAATTCGGCCTTAACGCCAGAGAGGAGTTCGCCCGTCATCCTGTTGTGAACGGTGCCATATAGACAAACCGTTTTCGTCTTTGACTGGGCTGACAAGACTGCACATCCACAAAAGGACAACAGAATAAACACGATTAAATGCCTTGCTGTATGTTTCATAAGACTGGTTTTAACAAAGGGGGTTCTTTATTAAGTAGGTGTTCAAAATTATTTTATAGTATCCATGCAGGAGAAAACCAGTTTGATATTGCCTTGCCGTATTCTTTTGCCCCTACAGCTGTCTTTCATCAGTCACGTAGCCCGCTACGCTCCTTCTTCAAGACAACTGTAGGA
>OHTJ01000943.1_pt1 | contig 9986 bp, 9 predicted proteins | sample 1578921 | NCBI WGS metagenome assembly OHTJ01 (sample SAMEA3879582, study PRJEB24766) | human gut metagenome | biome: human-associated habitat; feature: feces | place: USA | collected 1985/1987
TGCTCCAAATTCACGCATTTCAAACGTTTTTCCAACTTGTCTTGCACCATAAATAAGTAACGGCATTCTGCCTTTTTTCATATTTTTCCATTCATATAATTTAGCAGTTATTTTACGCTTCATGTGTGTGCTCTCTCCCTTCTTTAAAATATCATCGCGTCTTTTAATGTATTATATTACATTTTTCCGTACGAATCAACGTGTTTTTACACACAAAAAAGTGGCAATCCACTTAGGACCTGCCACTTTCAAAAATTTTTACATCTCATCAACAACCTGGAAGACATAGAACTTCAGATAATAGGATTCGTCCGCCGCCCAGAGAATCGGATGATCCGGTGACTGGGTGCGGAATTCCACCTGACGCAGACGCTTGTGGACGCTGTGAGCTGCCTGTCCGATTGTCTTGGTAAACAACTCATACGTCATAAAATGGGAGCAGGAGCAGGTTGCAAGAAATCCGCCATTTTTCACAAGCTTCATGGCACGAAGGTTAATCTCACGATAGCCCTTGATGGCATTTTTAACAGAATTTCTGGACTTGGTAAATGCCGGTGGGTCTAAGATTACCACATCATACTTTTCGCCTGCTTCCTCTAATTCCGGCAGCAGTTCAAAGACATCCCTGCACAGGAATTTTACCGTGCCGGAAAGACCGTTCAATGCTGCATTTTCTTCTGCCTGATGTACGGCAAGTTCCGAAGCATCCACTCCGGTGACTTCTTTTGCTCCGGCAATTCCGGCATTTAATGCAAAGGAGCCGGTATGGGTAAAGCAGTCTAACACTCTTGCATCCTCACATAATTTCTGAATGGCAAGACGGTTGTATTTCTGGTCTAAGAAAAATCCGGTCTTCTGACCATCCTTTACATCTACGATATAATGCACACCATTTTCTACAATTTCCACATTGGTATCAAATGCTTCTCCGATAAAGCCCTTCTTAAGCTCCATGCCTTCCTGCTTGCGGACTTTTGCATCACTCCGCTCATATACGCCGCGGATTGTAATGCCATCCTCTGCCAAAATTTCCTTTAAAAGCTTTACAATAAGCTCTTTGTAACGGTCGATGCCAAGTGCTAAGGACTGCACTACCAGCACATCCGAAAACTTATCAATAACCAGTCCCGGCAGGAAATCTGCCTCTCCAAATACCACGCGACAGGATGAGGTGTCTACCGTCTTTTTCCGGTATTCCCATGCCTGCTGCAATCGTGTCCGGAAAAATGCTTCATCAATAACTGTATCTTCTTTTCTGCTGAAAAGGCGCACCCGGATTTTGGAATTGCGGTTGATAAATCCAATGCCCATCGGATATCCGTCAAAATCGTGTACCAGCACCAGATCTCCGTTTTCAAATGTTCCCATGACACTTTCTATTTCATTATCGAAAATCCACATGCCACCGGATTTTACCATTCTTCCTTCGCCTTTTTTCAATGTTACAACTGCACTCATGTTAGTCCTCCTTCGTAACCTCTTTCTTATAATTTACCACAAATATACCAATGCATACCAGTATCAGGGCAATCACACTTTTGATGCCTGCTGCCTGCTCTTTTTCTCCCAGAAGCCCTGCGGAAAGAATCACACCAAACACCGGGTTCATAAATCCAAATACCGCTACACGGGAAATCGGATTGTATTTTAATAAAATGCCCCACAGCGTGTATGCAACAGCAGAAATGCATGCCATGTAAAACAGCAGTCCAAAGGATGACGCCGTAAATCCGCTCACCCGTCCACCTGCTGCAAAGCCGCACAATGCCATAATAATTCCACCCACCAGGAACTGGTATCCACTCAGCATGACAGGATTTTCGGATTTGGAATACCACTTTAACAACACGGAAGAAAATGCATACGCTACCGTTGACAGGAAAATAAATCCTTCTCCGGTCACGCTCATATGAAAATCAAATCCGCTGCTTCCCATATTTACCAGTGCCACGCCTGCAAATCCAATGATACAGCCTGCTATTTTCCGCGCCGATAATTTTTCCTGATGGAATAAAAGACTTGCTACCAGAATTGCCACGAATACATTTAACGCTTCGATGATGGATGCTTTTACCCCGGAGGTGTGCGCCAGTCCGATATAGAAAAGCAGGTACTGTCCCACAGTCTGCAGACTGCTTAATTTAAAAACTTTTCCAATGGAACCCCTTGTCGGACGCAGAAACCGTCTGCTTCCAATACTTCCCAATAATATTGTTAAAATTCCCGCCAGTGTAAACCGATAGCCAGCATACAGAATCTGGGATGCCACCTCATCCGATGCAATGTGCATCATCTGATAGCCGATTTTAATGCACGGAAATGCACTGCCCCACAACAGGCAGCACACCAATGCTCCCAGCCAGACTACTATGGTTTTCTGCATGAATTTTTCTTTTGTTTCCATTGCTTTCATCCTTTTCTCAAGCTTTCGCTTTTCTTCTTATTCTTGTCTCATTTCATCATAGACACCAGTGCCGGCTCTGTCAAATAAATTCTGTCCCTACTGATATACTTTTTCCCTGAAATATGCGATAATAAATATGTTTGTATAGGTGCTTGCGAAAGGAGATAATTTGATGATAACAATAAGCCTTTGCATGATTGTAAAAAACGAGGAGCAGGTTCTCTCCCGCTGTCTGGATTCACTCGTCGGTCTGATGGATGAAATCATTATCGTGGATACCGGCTCTTGCGACCGCACCAGGGAAATTGCTGCCCGCTATACCGATAAAATCTATGACTATATCTGGAAGGATGACTTTGCAGATGCCAGAAATTTTGCTTTTTCCAAAGCTTCCATGGAATACATTTATACCGCAGATGCAGATGAAGTCTTAGATAATGAGAACCGGGAACAGTTCCGGCTTTTAAAAGAAGCCATGGTTCCGGAGGTCGAAATTGTACAGATGAAATATGTGACCAAAAATGAGTTTAATACGGTGCTTAACTTTAAAGAAGAATACCGTCCGAAGCTCTACCGGAGACTCCGTACCTTTACCTGGATTGACCCGATTCACGAAACGGTGCGCTTAGACCCGGTTGTCTTTGACAGTGATATTGCTATTACGCATCTTCCGCAGTCCCTGCACAGCAGCCGTGATTTCAAAGGCTTCTTACTGGCATTTGACCGGGACGGACGGCTTTCCGAAAAATTGCACCGGATGTATGCCAAAGAGCTCCTCATGACCGGGGAGAAAGAAGATTTCATTTCCGCCGCAAAAGTATTTCTTGCTACCTTAAAGGATGAAACCGCTTCTGGGGATGCCCGCAAGGAAGCCGGCTGTATCTTAAGCCGCTGCTACCGGATTACCGGAAATGTCAATGAATTTTTCAAGCTGGCACTGAAGGATATGATTACCTCTCCTTGTGCAGAAATCTGCTGCGAATTGGGAAATTATTTTTTTGATGCAGAAGATTATGATGAAGCAGCCATGTGGTACTACAACGCCGCCTTTGAAACTGCCAGCATTCTTGATGTCCATACCAGTGGAAATATTCCGCTGAACGGACTGGCTGACTGCTATGAAAAATCCGGGAATGCAGCCCAGGCGGAAGAATATAGAAATGCAGCCAGACAATGGCAGCTCCCAGACGATAATTCTTAGTCCCTTCGACTTGAATAATCATGTACGAAGTGGTACTATGATAATAATTTAACAGACAAAATATACAGGAGGTTTTTCATGGATTACACACAGGAATATAAACAGAAATTAGTCTCCGCAGATGAGGCTGTCAAAGTCATCAAATCCGGTGACTGGGTAGATTATGGATGGTGTACCGGAACTCCGGATGCACTGGATAAAGCCCTTGCAAAACGTACGGATGAATTAAAGGATGTCAACTTAAGAGGTGGTATTCTGTTAAAACCGTTAGCTGTCTTCGAACGTGAAGATGCCGGCGAACACTTTACCTGGAACTCCTGGCATATGTCCGGAATCGAGCGTAAATATATCAACCGTGGTTTTTCTTACTACGCTCCAATCCGTTATTCCGAGCTTCCAAGATACTATCGTGACTCCGCTACTCCGGATGATGTAGCAATGTTCCAGGTTGCTCCAATGGACAAACATGGATATTTCAACTTTGGTCCAAACGCTTCTCATATGATGGCAGTTTGCGAGACTTCCAAGAAAGTTATCGTTGAAGTAAATAAAAATATGCCTCGCTGCTTAGGCGGATTTGAAAACAGCATCCATATTTCCGATGTTGATTTCATCGTAGAAGGCGAGAATCCGGCTATCGGTGAATTAGGCGGCGGCGGAGCTGCTACTGAAATCGATCAGGCAGTTGCAAAATTAATCGTAGATGAGATTCCAAATGGTGCATGTCTCCAGCTTGGTATCGGTGGAATGCCAAATGCTGTTGGTTCCATGATTGCAGAATCTGATTTGAAAGATTTAGGTGTACATACCGAAATGTACGTTGATGCATTCGTTGATATTGCAAGAGCAGGAAAAATCAACGGTTCCAAGAAAAACATCGACCGTTTCCGTCAGACATATGGTTTCGGTGCAGGAACTCAGAAAATGTATGACTACTTAGATGAAAACCCGGAACTTATGAGTGCTCCGGTAAGCTATACCAATGATATCCGTTCCATTTCCGCACTGGATAACTTTATTTCCATTAACAATGCAGTAAATGTAGACCTCTTCGGTCAGGTAAATGCAGAGTCTGCTGGAATCAAACACATCAGTGGTGCCGGCGGACAGTTAGACTTCGTTCTGGGTGCATACCTTTCTAATGGTGGTAAGAGCTTCATCTGCTGTTCTTCTACCTTTACAACCCGGGATGGTCAGTTAAAATCCCGTATCCTTCCTACCTTAGATCCAGGATCTATCGTAACCGATACCCGTGCCAACATCCACTATCTGGTAACAGAATATGGTAAAGTCAACTTAAAGGGACTTTCTACCTGGCAGAAATGTGAAGCAATTATCTCTGTCGCACATCCGGACTTCCGTGATGAATTAATCGCAGATGCAGAGAAAATGCATATCTGGAGAAGAAGCAACAAATAACTACGTAATTTTTAAAAATCCCATGGGATTATCCCATGGGATTTTTGCAATATGATAGGTGGAACCCTTATGATTCTGTCCATAAATGCACACAATTTTCATGTTATCTCTTTTTCCTCTCTTCCACAGATACTGCGATAAATTTCCCAGATTAAAAATCCGGAAAGCGGGCCTAAAATAACACCGGCAGTTCCATATATTTTCAGTCCTGCATAAATACTGATAATAACCGCCAGCGGATGCACGCCCAGCCCTCTTCCCATAAGCCTTGGCTCCATAAATTCCCGGATAAAGGTACTCAATATAAACAGTATACCATATATCACTGCCGCAAAATACTTTCCACGAAATAAATCGATAATCAGCCATGGAATAAAGACAAGTCCCGTGCCAATAAAAGGCAGTGCATCACTCATGCCAATCAGCACTCCCACCAGAATGGCATAAGAATTTCCGGTAAGGAACAGACCTACTATACATACGCCACTGATTAATGCCAATATAATAAGCTGTGCCTTAAGATATGTTCCACCGGCATGACACATATTTTGAAATATCCGTCCGCCCCAGAAATAAAAGCTGCTTTTTCTCCAACGCTGCACCAGATTATTATAATCACAGAGTATCAGTACTGCCGCCACAACAGTTACAATGCAGATGCCAAAGAATGCTGCCAGTCCCCGCAAAGATGCCAGCGAGCCATTCATCATTGCCGGAATCAGCTTCGTTTCTGCCTGACTGCTGACATATGCCGCACAGTTTTTTCCCCACTGCACCATTGTCTCTGTTTTCATGCCGGTGATTTCCGCAACCCGCTCACAACAACTGCACCAGAGTGTATCTGCTTTTCCAAATAATGCCGGATAATTCGTTATCAGTGATACAAGTTCGCAGATTCCCTTGTATACAAGATAGCCCATCGGCAGAAAAATCACTGCCAGCAGCAACAGCACTGCAGCCGTACTTACAATTCCTTTGGGAAGCTTTGTTTTCTCTGACAGAAAAGCTACTGGTTTACATAATATTCTTGCAATAAGGATTGCCAGTAAAAAAGGAATTACAATCGGCAGTGCGAAACGCATTCCCAAATATACTGCAACTGTAATCCCTGCTAAATATATAATCTTTTTTATAAGTTGTCTTGTTTTCCCAGTCATACCATCAGTATGTGGCATCCCGGACTTTTTTATGTATTATAAATCTGAAAATAAATGAAATGCCTGACCTTTCGGTGTTATCTGAAACTGCATCTTCTTTTTGCTTGTGGGATGCAGAAATTCCAGCCGATAAGAACAAAGTGCCAGTGGAATCGACCTCATTCCCGGCAGACTTTCATTCTTCCTTCCATACTTTCTATCTCCCACCAATGGCCAGCCATGATGCGACATCTGCACACGAATCTGGTGATGCCGCCCGGTTTCTAATTTTACTTCAAGAAGACTGATTTCTTCCGCAGCTTCAGTTTTTTCCGATGTTCCATCCGCTGTACCCGCTCCTGAAGCAGCTTTACCATCTCTGCCATCTCTATCATCTTTATCATCAAGCGTACTACATTCCAGCACCCGATAGGTTAACGCCGCCCGCTTTGCATCTGCGGTTCCCTGTTTTACGACAGAAGAAGTATTACTTCTACCATCCTTCTTAAGAAAGTCAATAAGCTGTCCTTCTTTCGGTTCTGCTTTTCCATATACCACTGTCAGATAATATTTTCCAAAACCGTTTTTCTGCATCTGCCGGTTCAGCTCTGCTGTGGCTTCTTTGGTCTTTCCAAAGACCATTACGCCTTCCACCGGCTGGTCTAAGCGATGGATGATTCCAATAAAGGGAGTCTCTCCTTTTGCAACAAGATAATTCCGAAGCAGGCTCTCCATATCCTGCTCACCCATACGCTTCGTCTGCACTGCAATCCCTGCCGGTTTTACACAGACAAGCAGCTTGTCATCCTCATATAAAATATGTTCTGCAATCTTATACATATACTTTTTCCTGCATCTCCTGTGCATTTTCTAATTGTAAAAATAAAGCTGAATTTGTTTTTACATAAATTTTAATACATACAAAGTCAACAATAATAGCTGCCGCAATAAGTAAAGCAAATAACAATGCCACCGGATTAGCTGCTACCAGACCATTTATAATTTAAATCTGTATCCTACCCCCCAGCTCAGACAGCTTTGCTGGCTGACGCGCGCATGCGCATCTATAGACAATCTGGGGCTACACATTCTATAATTTAAATCTGTATCCTACCCCCCAGATTGTCTCGATATACTGAGGCTTTGCGGTATCCATTTCAATCTTCTCACGAATCTTTTTGATATGTACCGTTACGGTTGCGATATCACCAACGGATTCCATATCCCAGATTTCTTTAAACAGTTCTTCCTTGGTAAATACATGGTTCGGATGCTCCGCCAGGAACGTCAGCAGATCAAACTCTTTGGTCGTAAACGTCTTCTCCACACCGTCCACATAGACACGTCTTGCAGTCTTATCAATACGGATACCACGGATCTCCACGATATCATTCTGCTGCTTCTGGTTAGTTCCCACCAGTCTCTCATAACGGGCCATGTGCGCCTTCACACGGGCTACCAGTTCACTGGGGCTGAAAGGTTTGGTCATATAGTCATCCGCACCCAGCCCTAAGCCGCGGATCTTATCAATGTCGTCCTTCTTCGCAGATACCATGAGAATGGGAATATTTTTCTCCTCGCGGATCTTCTTACATACCTCGAAGCCGTCCATGCCGGGCAGCATCAGATCCAGAATGATCAGATCATAATCGCCTGCCAGTGCGGTCTTCAGTCCCTCATCGCCGGTATTGCAGATATCGACCTTGAAATCACTGAGCTCCAGATAATCCTTCTCAAGATCTGCAATTGCTACTTCATCTTCAATAATTAAAATCTTGCTCATTATTTATCCTCCATTTACAGAATGTCCTTGCATCATCGGTTATCATGCTATTTCTGTTTTATTCCTTATTGATTCCTTATTGATTCCTTATTCATTACTTGGTTCCACCCGGCTGCAGCTCAATATATTTTCTCAATACAAAATGCATACAGGTTCCTTCCCCTTCTTTGGCTGTCGCCCATACATAACCGCCATGATCCTCAACAATTTTTTTGACAATGGATAATCCGATGCCACTGCCGCCCTGGGCGGAATTGCGCGAAGCATCCGTGCGGTAGAACCTCCCGAAGATCTTCTGCAGATCCTTCTGTGCGATTCCCTTGCCGTTGTCCTCGATCTCTACCCGGATGGAATCCACTTCGTCAAGAATACGGATATCAATATGCCCGTCAGGCTTGTCCATATATTTTACGCTGTTACTGATAATATTATTGATGACCTTCTTCATCTGCTCCGGATCCGCGATGACCACGGTATCGGGAGATACCAGATTCGAATAGTTCAGCTTGATACCCCGCTGCTCCAGATCCAGTCCGACTTCTTCCACACAGTCGCCGAAATAATCCGCCACGTTGATCCGGTGGAAATTGTACGGGATCCGGTTATTATCAATTCCGGAATAAGTGGTCAGCTCGTTGATCAGACGATCCATATCAATGGCTTTATTGTAGATGGTCTTGATGTATTTATCCATCTTCTCCGGCGTATCTGCCACACCGTCCATGATTCCTTCCACATAACCCTTAATGGCTGTGATAGGGGTCTTCAGATCATGGGAAATATTACTGATCAGCTCTTTATTCTCTCTGTCAAATGCTACCTTTTCTTCGGCCTGTGCTTTCAGTCTGAGACGCATCTCTTCAAAGTCCTGACAGAGTTGTCCGATCTCGTCATTTGATTCTGCCTTGATCTCAAAGTCAAGATTACCCTCTTTGATATTGCGTGCAGCTCTCTGAAGTTTCTCCAGCGGGACCGATACCGATCTGTAGATCCACAAGATTAGAAATGCTGTCGTAAGGACAACTGCGATCAGATACAGCTGCTGTATCTCTGCCCCTCTTCCCGGAACAAATGCATGCATTGCGATCAGTGCAAATGTTACAGGAAAGATCATAACGACTACAAAAGCAATAATCAGTTTGGTACGTAATTTCATAGAAGCATCTCCTTTCCGTATTGAAAAAGGTGCCTGACACTTTATGACGGGTGTCAGGCACCTTCCGGTGCTTGTATCAGATATTTCTATCTTACAGATATTTCTTTAAATCGTCAACCTTGTCCAGCTTCTCCCATGGAAGATCCAGGTCGTTGCGTCCAAAATGTCCGTAAGCTGCTGTCTGTTTGTAGATCGGTCTTCTCAGATCCAGCATTTTGATGATGCCGGCCGGTCTTAAATCAAAATTCTCACGAACGATCTCAACCAGTTTCTCATCAGAAAGTTTTCCTGTTCCGAATGTATCAACTGCGATAGATGTCGGCTGTGCAACACCGATTGCATAAGAAAGCTGAATCTCACATTTCTTAGCAAGTCCTGCTGCTACAACATTCTTTGCTGCATAACGTGCTGCATAAGCTGCAGAACGGTCTACCTTTGTACAGTCCTTTCCGGAGAAAGCACCGCCACCGTGACGAGCCATTCCGCCGTAAGTATCAACGATAATCTTACGTCCTGTCAGTCCGCTGTCTCCGTGTGGTCCACCGATTACAAAACGTCCTGTCGGATTTATGAAGAACTTAGTCTCTTCGTCTACGAGTTCTGCCGGAATAATCTCATCGAATACATATTTCTTAATATCCTCATGAATCTGCTCCTGAGTCACATCCGGGTCATGCTGTGTAGAAAGAACAACTGCATCCAGACGCTTTACAGAACCGTCTTCGTTGTACTCTACTGTAACCTGTGTCTTTCCATCCGGACGAAGGTAAGTAAGTGTTCCGTCTTTACGAACCTTTGTCAGCTGACGTGCAAGCTTATGTGCCATGTTGATTGCATATGGCATGTACTCTTCTGTCTCATTGGAAGCATAACCAAACTGAAGACCC
>OHTJ01000945.1_pt1 | contig 9973 bp, 8 predicted proteins | sample 1578921 | NCBI WGS metagenome assembly OHTJ01 (sample SAMEA3879582, study PRJEB24766) | human gut metagenome | biome: human-associated habitat; feature: feces | place: USA | collected 1985/1987
CAGCGTCTTGCCTGTGCCCGGCGGGCCGACGAGCAGCACGCCCTTCGGGATCTTTGCGCCGAGCTGCTTGAAGCGGTCCGGATCGCGGAGGAACTCCACGATCTCCGAGAGCTCTTCCTTTTCCTCGTCCTCGCCGGCAACGTCGGCAAAGGTCGCGGTCTTTTTGTTCTCGTGCTCGTCCTTTACCTTGGCCTTGCCTACGTTCATGATGCCGCCGCCACCGGCGCCGCCGCGCATCATGGAGAACAGCAAAAAGCCGGTGCAGCCCAGCATAGCCAGATAGAACAGGATCTCCATCCAGGGGATGGTCTCCTTGGCAGGTACATAGTCGTACACCATGGGTGCATCGGGGTTGGCTGCATCGTATTGGGCGATGTAGTCCGACACATGGTCCACGAACATCCGGGCGTAGGGCAGCTTGTAGCTGACCGTCTCGGTGCCGTCCTCGTTCTTCTTTACCCCGGTGGGGGCAGAGGAAGAGGAGGACAGCAGGCCGGAAAGCAGCCCGCCCGTGGACTGGGTGGTGCTCTGCTCGGCAGCGTTGGGCAGCTCCTGTGCACCCTCCTTCAGGGTCATGGTGATCACGCCGGTATTCAGATCCAGCGAGAATTTGGTGACCTGATTGCTCTCAAAATAGTGTACCACCGTGGAATATGCCATGGAAGAGCCGCTGGCGCTGCCGCCAGTGCCGCCCAGCACCGACCACACCATCAGCACGGCTGCCAGCACAATGGCGATCACCAGCGGATTGAAACGGGGTTTCTTCGGTTGCAAAAAAATCAACTCCAGTTCTGGATTTTTATAATGGACACGTTACTTCGTGTAGACCTCGGGCTTCAGCACGCCGACATAGGGCAGGTTGCGGTATTTTTCATCGTAGTCCAGACCATAGCCCACCACGAACTCGTCAGGCACCTGAAAGCCCTCGTAATCCGGCTGGATGTTGGCCTTGCGGCGGCTGGGCTTATCAAGGATGGTGCAGATCTTAACGGAGTTCGGGTTGCGCATCTTGAGCATGGGCACAAGGTTGGACAGGGTGACGCCGGTGTCCAGAATGTCCTCCACGATCAGCACATCCTTGCCGGACAGATCACCGTCCAGATCCTTGATGATCTTGACCAGACCGCTGGTGGTGGTATTGCTGCCGCCGTAGCTGGAGACCACCATAAAGTCGATATTGCAGGGGATGCTCACAGCCCGCATCAGGTCGGCCATAAAGACCACCGAGCCCTTGAGGATGGACACCAGCACCAGATTTTTACCGGCATAATCCCGGCTGATCTGAGCGCCCAGCTCTGCCACCTTGGCCTTCAGCTGCTCTTCGCTGACCAGAATGGTCTTGATATCATCGTGCATACTCATTTGTTTTTTCCTCCTGTGTTTCGATCTCTGCATCCAAGTGCAGGATCCATCTGCTTTCCGTGTCCGGTGCAAGGCCATCGGCAAAGCCTTCTCCACACACCCATAAAATTTCGCTTCCGCTGGCAAGCAGCGGCAGCGTATCCCGCAGTTCGTTCGGGACGCCGGCCTCGTTCATCCACTTTCGCAGCGGTTTGCTCAAGCCCCGCCCCGCAGGCCGGAAGCGGTCTCCCGGCTGTCGTGCACGCAGAACAAGGCCAGTGTACAACGTAGTTATTCTAGCATAATCCGCCCGATTTTTTAAGTCTTTTTTATGAACGACTTGTATTTTTTTCTCAAAATCGGCTGTTAGCAGCTCCGCTTTCCCCTTCCAGCCCCCGCGCAGCCGGAATTCCGGCTGTTTTTCGGGCAAAAGGGGCACTTGCTGCGGCGCGCTCTCCAGCTGCCGGGGCAGCGCGTCTGGCAGCATTTCCTGCCGCAGACAGCCGTTCCCGGCGCAAAAACGCACCTGTCCGGTCAGCTGTACTGCACCGCTGCCCTGCCGCACCACGGCACACAGCAGCTGCACATATTTTTCCTCTGCGTCCCGCACCGGAGCCACAAGGCTGTGCAGCGCAGTTTCCAGCAGCAGGGGGTCTGCTGCCTGCAAGGGTGCCAGCTGCCACGCCGGTTCTGCACCGGGCAGGCGTGCCGCCGCCAGAAGCTTTGCAGCCCCGGCGGCAAGATAGGCATCCACCCGCGCGGCCTTTTCACAGAACCGCGCCAGATTCTGCACTGCCGCCGCGTTGGTGCTTTCCAGCGCAGGCAGGGCGCTGTGGCGCAGCCGGTTGCGGGCGTAGGCGTCGGTGTCGTTGGTCTCATCGGTGACCCACGGCTGCCCCGCAGCCCGGCAGACGGCCTCGGTCTCGGCACGGCTCAGGCAGAGCAGCGGGCGCAGGTAGCACCCGCGCCTTGGCCGGATGCCGCCCGCACCGTGCAGCCCGGTGCCGCGCGCCAGCCGCAGCAGCAGCGTTTCCGCCTGATCATTTGCAGTATGGGCCGTGGCGATGGCATCTATCCCCTGCCCTTGCAGCTGCACAAAGGCCGTGTAGCGCAGACGGCGCGCCCAGTCCTCCCCGGCGTGCGCCGGGGGCGGGGTCAGCTCTGCGGCGTGGAACACCCGCAGCGGCACACCCAAGCGGGCGCATTCAGCCCGCACAAAGGCTTCGTCCCGGTCGGCGCTCTGCCCGCGCAGACCGTGGTTCACATGGCAGGCAGAGAGCGTATAGCCGAACCTTGGCTGCAGCTGCCGCAGCAAGAGCAGCAGCGCCATGCTGTCCGCGCCGCCGGAGACTGCCGCCGCCAGATGCTGCGGTGCGCCGGGCTGCAAAAGCCCCTCCCGGATGCAGAAATCCTCCACCCGGGCAAGAATCGCGGTATCCATCAGCGCTTGAAGTCCACATCCATAAAGCGGGTGTGGGCACCATCCCAGCCCAGCGGCACGGTGCTGGTCTCGCCGTGACGGTTCTTTGCCACGATGCACTCGGCGGTATCGGCATCCACCTCGGCACCGTCCGGGTTCTGGCTGGCGTAGTAGGAATCGCGGTACAAGAACAAAACGCAGTCTGCGTCCTGCTCGATGGAGCCGGAATCGCGCAGGTCAGAAAGCTGCGGGCGATGGCTGGAGTTGTTGCCCTGCTTTTCCACCGCACGGGACAGCTGGCTCAGCGCGATGATGGGCACGTTCAGCTCCTTGGCCATGATCTTCAGGTTTCGGGTGATGGAGCTGATCTCCTGCACACGGTTCTCGCTGCGCTGGCCGGTGGTCATCAGCTGCAGATAGTCGATGACGATCAGGCCCACGTTGGGGCGGGCAGGGTCCTGATTCACCCGGCGGATCTTGGCCTTCATCTCGGTGATGGTGATACCGGAGGTATCGTCCATATAGATCGGTGCATCGTGCAGCTTTTCGGTGGCCAGTGCCAGATACTCCCAGTCCTCGGCGCGCAGCGCACCGGTACGGAAGGCCTGACTGTCGATACCAGCCTCTGACGAGAGGATACGGTTAGTCAGCTGCTCCTTGGTCATTTCCAAACTGAAGATAGCCACCGGCACCTTTTGCTGCATGGCCACGCGGGTGGCGATGTTCAGCGCAAAGCTGGTCTTGCCCATGCCGGGACGGGCTGCCAGAATGACCAGATCGCCGCGGCCAAGGCCGGTAAGCACGGTGTCCAGCAGACGGAAGCCGGTGGGGATGCCCTTGTACTTGTCCGCATCCGGGCCGCTGATCTTTTGCAGGTTGGTCAGCGTTTCCACCATGCTGGACGAAAGCGGGGTCAGGGCGCTGGAATCGCGGCCGGAGCGGATCTCGTAGATGCGCTGCTCGGCGTTTTCCAGCAGAAGGTCGGCGTCCGGCTCGTCCCCGGCGTCCTGCAAGATGTCCTTGGCGACACCCATCAACTGACGCACCAGATATTTTTCCTGCACGATCTGGGCGTAGGCCTTTACATTGGAGATGCTGGGCACTGTTTCTGCCAGACCGGTCAGGTAGATCTTAGCTTCGTCTGCACTGGGGAACACACCATCGGACACCACCGCATCCAGCAGGGTGACAAAATCGATGGTCTGGTCGTTGGTGAACAGGCGCAGCATCTCCGTCCAGATCTGGGCGTTCTGCCGGGTGTAGAACATTTCCGGCTTGAGGATCTCCACCAGATCGGTCAAAGTGTCTGGCTTGAGCAGCACCGCGCCCAGCACGCTCTGCTCCGCCTGCATATTGTAGGGCAGATTGATGCCCACGCTCTCCAGATTCAGTTCATTGGAATAACGTCGTTCGTTCGGCATAGTAGTTTGTCCTTATCCAAAATCCAAAGCATCCTGTAAAGCCAAAAAGCGCCCCCTGCTGTGAGGGGGCGCAAACGGCACACAGATCAGGCCTGTTCCACTTCCACCTGGATTTTGAAGGAAGCCACGACGCCAACGTACAGACGGACCTTGCCGTTGAACACGCCGGCATCCTTGATGTCCTTGGTCTCCAGCTCGATCTTCTTTTTGTCGATGGGTGCACCTGCCAGCGCAGCCAGTGCCTCGGCAACTTCCTTGCCGGTCACCTTGCCGTGCAGACGGCCGGATGCGCCGCCCTTGGCCTTGATGGTCACAGTCTTGCCCTCGATCTTGGCAGCCAGAGCCTTGGCGGCTGCCACGTTCTCAGCCTCGTGGAAATCGGCTGCGGCCTCCTTGCCGCGGGCCATGTTCACAGCGCTGGCATCCGCCACAGCGGCCAGCTTGCGCGGGAACAGGTAGTTGCGGGCGTAGCCGTCGGAGACCTCATGGATCTCGTCCTTCTTGCCAATGCCCTTTACGTCCTGCTTCAGAATCACTTTCATGGTGTTATCCCTCACTTCTCACCGGGGAACCGGTGGATTTCTATGGTTAGTATACAGCATTCAGACCGTTGCGTCAACGCCTTCGATGACAGTGGGGTTACCCCAGCTCCCGTGCCGCCGCATCCAATGCTGCTTCGATCACCTTATCCATATCATAATACTTGTACTCACCCAGCCGGCCGCCAAAAATGACCTTTGTCTCGGCATCGGCAAGCGCTTTGTATTTTGCGTAAAGCGCGCCATTCTTTTCATCGTTGACGGGGTAATAGGGCTCATCGCCCTGATGCCACTCGGTGCTGTACTCCCGGCTGATCACCGTTTTGGGCTGGGTGCCGAACGCAAAATGCTTGTGCTCGATGACCCGTGTGTAAGGCACTTCCCGTTCCGTATAGTTCACCACCGCATTACCCTGGTAGTTCGGAGTATCCAATGTTTCCATCTCAAACCGCACCGTGCGGTATTCCAGTTTGCCGAACCGATAACCGTAATATTCATCAATGGCTCCGGTAAACACCACCTTATCCGCCAGAGCTTCCAATTCTTCACGATGAGCAAAAAAATCACAGCCCAACCGTGTATCTGCTCCGTCCAGCAGACGCTCTATCAACACATTATATCCGCCGATGGGAATCCCCTGGTATTTGTCATTAAAATAGTTATTGTCGAAAACCAGACGCACGGGCAACCTCTTGATGATGAAAGCCGGAAGCTCCGTACATTTCCGTCCCCATTGCTTCTCGGTATAACCTTTTATCAGTTTCTCGTAAATGTCCTTGCCGATAAGCGTTTGCGCCTGTTCTTCCAAGTTGCGTGGCTCGCTTACACCGTCCGCTTTCATACGCGCAATGGCTTCTGCCTTCTGCTCTTCTATCTTCGCCTTGGCTTCGGCAGGGGTGGTCACGCCCCACATCTGGTAGAACGTGTTCATGTTGAACGGCAGGTTGTAGAGCTTGCCCTTGTTGTTTGCCACGGGTGAGTTGGTGTAGCGGTTGAACTCCACAATCGAGTTGACAAAGTCCCACACCTTCTTATCAGATGTATGGAAGATGTGCGCCCCGTACTTATGCACATGGATGCCTTCCACATCTTCACAATAAAGATTCCCACCCAAGTGTGGACGGCGGTCAACCACCAGACATTTTTTGCCCTGTTCCTTGGTTTTGTAGGCAAAGACAGAGCCGAACAGGCCTGCGCCTACTATTAGGTAATCGTAATGTTGCATGAATAATACTTAAATTTAATGTGTTTTTTTATTTTATAGGTTTATCGACTCTGCGTATACTTCTTGCCAAAGAATTTAGCTGCTAAAAAATATTTAATCTTTTGGGGCCAGTTCTCGTTTCCCATCTGTATCATCTTTATCTCCTTATGTGAATACCCATTGGTCTCTATCCATACATCAAGCAGTAGTTCACTGATTCTGCCAAACAGACGGGCGTCAAAGGCAGGCAAGGAGGAGAAATCTATCTGTTTTTCTACTTTAAATAGAATGTCAAACAGCCAAGCGCAATACTCATCCGCATAACTCTTTTTCATGATGAACATGTTGAACATGTGTCCCCAAGTTCTTTTCATCACTTCGTTGAAAGCAGGCAGGTATTCCGGATAGTCTTTTGCGATAATCGCTTTTGTCTTTTCCAAATGTGAAATATCATGTGTGTGCTCGTAATGCGACCATAGCGACTCTATATAGTATCTCCGCTTCTGTGGCAATATGATGTCATGTTCTTTGCATAGCGCTTGGGCTTCCTCCTTTGTCAGCAGACATTGCCACTTATCTTTTCCGTGTTTCATTCCGAGGTATCTGCGGTAATGCACCAACCCGATATAATCGGCTTTCAGATTCTTCCAAGCCCAATAGATAGCAGTCAATTCACTGTAATAAGGATTCTTCTCCGAGATATTCTCTCCTTCATTATCAGGCTGATAGCCTAAATCCAAATCGGGATGCAGAGCCTTTCCTACCTGTACGGGCAGGTACACGTCACTCTTAGGCATCTCACACTGCTTGTGAGCCGCCACCAAAATCTTGATGTTCATAAAAAAGTTGGAAAATATAGTTTTAGAAATCAGTTATTTCTAAGTAAGCACTCAATTTAGGGCATCCCCCTTCGAAAGGGCACTTTTCAGTGCCCTAAACCGAGTTTTGTTAATTAATTAGTTTTGAATTTAACATTGGCTGGCAGCCAAAGTGATTTTGTCAGGAACCATGTTAACATAATCCCTGCACCCGTTAAAGATATTTTTGAAAAAAGTTCCGATGAAGTTCCAGATAGAACTGCCATGAAGCTTTACCGTTCCTATCACACTGTGATAAGTTGCTGCCATCTCTGCACCGGCATCACTACCATAATGAAGTGAATTGTTGCGTTGAGTGGTCAGCTTTCGAATGGTTCGCTCAGCCAGGTTGTTGTCTATCGGTAATTCACCATCATCCAGGTAAGCAAAGATCTCTTTCCAGAACCGGTTCAGATAATTGAGAGCTTCTTTATAATACCGGCTTCTAAATTCTGAATCCTTTGACTGTTCACTATCTAACAAACTGCGCAGCTCTATTAGGAGTTCCTTCGTTTCCAAGCTTTGCCTTTCTTGAAACCTTTCCTTGGGAGTTAATCCGGCATCATCGTATTTACGCTCCCTCATAAAGAACTCCTTTAAAATTTCGGAAAAGCGTTCTGCAGTCGGTTCACCACCCTGATTGGAAGCCTTGACAAACTTGTTCTTGGCATGAGACATACAAACCTGGTGGACAGTATCTTTAAACCGGGCTGATTTCAGCTCATTGCCGATAAATACATAAGCATTGTATCCGTCGGACATTATACTCTTCAATTCTGCATCGCCCAAAAAGTCTGTAAGTACATCACGACCACGCGAGCCATTCTCATAGAAGAAAATGGCTGTTTTCCGGGCCTTGTTGACCAGAACCCAAATGTAGCACTTCTTATAGTGATCGTATTTACGCACTTTACACCAGGTCTCGTCGCAGTTCACAATCGAATCTTTTTCCAAAGCTATAGACTTCAATACACAAACCAGTTCGTCCAGGTATGTCTTACCTTTCTTAAGCCAGTTGCGCAACGTGTTTTTAGAAATGGTCATGCCCATATCTGTCAGCCATTGGTGAAGAAGACCAAAAGTCACATTCTTTACATAAACTTCATAGGCGATAGCCTGCAGAAATTCAGGAGTGGCCCTAGTGCCTTCAAAACTGGTTACTACATCCGGATGGCCTTCAGAAGGGAAATAGCCCCACTTCGGCTTTTTACCAGGCTCTGCATAATGAACCATCTCAAAACATTCTTCCGTAAGGAAAGTACGGAAACTGAACACCCGTACCATTCTCCTTTCAATGATCCGACCGGGAACCTTTGTCAAATCGGAAGGATGCTCTGTCGCTTCTCCGGCTACCCCCATCGTTTTATAACCGTCAGGGCGATTGGACAAGTCACGGTCTTTCCCGGAAGGCTCTTTTAACTCTTGGGATGGAACATGACCAACCGAATCCGTGCGAAGCGTATCATCGGTTCCATCATAATCATCCTTCTCCTTCCGGCGGTCTGAATCACTTGTTTTAGCTTTAGATTGTATCTTTTGACGTCTATCACCAAAACGTTCCTGATTGGCGTAATCAAGTTTTTCCTGAAGTGATTTTATCTTACGTTCAGCCGATTTGCGAAGTTTATGCTCTTCTGACAACCGATTCTCAAGGTCAACATGTTTCGATTGCATGGATGACATCTGATCCTTCAGTTCTTTCATCTGAGCCATAAAATCCTCCAAAACAAGCCTCATGGCATCACCTGTCAACCTGAGATCCTGATTTTGCTCAGCAAGGTATTGTATGTATCGGTCTTTCTGATCCTCTGCCATACCTGCACTATAATTTATAGGGTTGCGTGAGTAGGTTTCCCGACTCAACAACTCTCGTTTTGTTGTAATTATATCTTGCAGATCGATCATACTTAAACCTTTGACTTACAGCATTAAAGGTAATAAAATAATCGCAAAACCGCAAGTGGATAAATAGATTGATTATCTGATTTTTAATGTTTTAACTATAGGATTCTCAAGAATCAAAACCACGTCCTTCCAGGCAATCCGATAAACAGTATCTGCCCCATTTCGCTCAACTTTCATGAACTGATAACCGGCAACAAACTTCTTTTCAAACAGACTATATGAACGATTATCAAATGAAAACATACGGACTATTCTGCGATTGCGAGACATGACTATAAAGACATCCCCATCTCTGGGTTCCCGGTGAAGCCGTTCACGAATGATAGACAACACACGGCTGTGCTTACAACGCATATCGGTGAAATCACGGACATAATAAAAATGATTCAGACCGGTAACACTCAGCATAACCCCTCCAGTTTCTCTACCATACGAACCAAATCCGGGTAGCTTAAATTCTTTTGGAACAAATGCAAGCCATTGCTGATACGAATCTCAACCCAAATACGAACAGGGTGATCAGTTCTGCCTGGTGATACCGGTTGAGGTTGATCAATGGCACCGGATTGTTCCTCATGACCGATTACAGGAGCACCATCAACCTGGACTTCAACTACTTTTTTCCGGGTATCCCTGTACCATTTCTGAAAGATGTTATAAGGAACTTTGTTCTTAACACAAAACGATTGGAGAGATTCTCCATGAGGCAAAGCCTCGGTCTGGTACTGAAAGTAAAACCTTTCAAGATCTTCACTGCTATACATAAATCCTAAAATTTTTGTTCGCAGCGAAGATAGAGATTTCAATTATGAGCCAATTTTTGACTGCTTACGGTTAATCCATACGGCGACGTCGCCTCACATATACGTCTGTGTGAGGCGATACATACGTATGCATAGGTCTGCACATACTGACGTGTAGAACCAAGCATACGGACGCCCGACTCCTACGGTCTTCCCAAATAATGGAAAATCAACCCCACTTGTACCGAATTGAAAATACGCTGTCTGTCCGCATAGCCCGAATCGAGCAAAGCCTGATAAAGCGGCTTATGATGGTGTATCCAGGCAGAAAGGCGGTTCAATGCTGCCACAGGAGTGATATCGGGGGCATATCCCATGGCCAAATCCCGTTTGTAATAAGGCTTCACCGGCCATTCGCCCATATACGTTTCTTCTTCGTTCATTACATTCACTTTTTTAAAACGTTTCTATTATCCGTAAATATCCAGCTGTAGATACTAATTGAAAAGTGCGCTGTATTCTAATTGAAAAGAGCTCCATCCA